>Ga0334722_10004764_pt1 | contig 13977 bp, 15 predicted proteins | sample C3_bottom_MG_FD_207210 | JGI IMG/M metagenome (GOLD analysis project Ga0334722, IMG submission 207210) | Sediment microbial communities from Yellowstone Lake, YNP, Wyoming, USA - C3_bottom | ecosystem: Environmental > Aquatic > Freshwater > Lake > Sediment | place: USA: Wyoming | collected...
CCTGGCGCTGCTGTCCGATGCGGGTCATATGCTGACCGACAACCTGGCGCTTCTGCTGTCATTCTTTGCCATGAAGTTTGCCACCATGCCTGCCACCGACCGGAGGACCTTCGGGTTCTACCGGCTCGAGATCCTGGCGGCGCTGATCAACGGGATCATTCTCGTTCTCATCTCGATCTATATCATTTACGAAGCATACCTGCGCTTTCTCCATCCCCAGCCTGTGCAGGGGATGCTCATGCTGGTCGTGGCCATCATCGGCCTGGTCGTCAACATCATCGGCGCCATGGTCCTGACCAAGCACAGCCATGCGAACCTGAACATCCGCGGCGCCTACCTCCATATCATCGGCGACGCGCTGTCCTCCGTCGGAGTCGTCATTGGCGGCGTCGTTATCCTCTTCACCGGCTGGTATCTCATCGACCCGCTGCTGAGCGTCCTCATCTCCTTCGTTATCATCTATGGCGCCTGGGCGCTGGTCAAGGAATCGGTCAGCATTCTCCTGGAATCCGTTCCTGCTCACGTCGAGATCGACGCCGTGGCAGCGGAGATCGGAAAGCTCCCCGGCGTCCGGGAAGCCTACCATGTCCATGTCTGGACCATCACCTCGGGCGTCTATGCCATGAGCGCGCACGTCGTCATTGACGACAGGCTCGTCAGCGGGAGCAGGGACCTGCTCGACCAGATCAGAGCTGTCCTGTCCCACAAGTTCAAGATATTGCATTCCACGATCCAGCTTGAATGCGAACGATGCGACATGAGCATCAATGCTGAATGCAGACTTCCTTCGCCGGATTCTCACGACCATTAGTACTGACCCGGACAAGCCTGAACAAAAAAGCGTCTCTCGCAAAGACGCAAAGCTCGCAAAGAAAACCCTAACGCCTTTGTTTTAAAATAACCTGCCCTTTTTTCGACTTTCTCGGCGTCTTTGCGACTTTGCGCGAATAATTTTTGCAGTCATGCTTAGGACCATCGGGACCTATCGGAGGAGAGAAAATCTATGAAACATATCGGAAGAAAAATGTACCATCTGGGCGGCGGTGTGGGGCTTCTCTCGCTGTACTTTGTTCTGGGCAGGGAGCTGGCGCTGCAGTTCTATGCCGCACTCTTTATCATCGTGCTGGCAGCCGACATCGCCCGGCTTACGATACCTGCGTTCAACCGGTTCGTATATTCCCGATTCGGAAGCTTCATCAGGGACAACGAGAAGCAGAAGCTTACAGGCACGCCGGCCTATATTCTCGGCATCGGACTGTCGCTCTACGCGTTTTCCCCGGACGTTGCAGCGGCAGCCATCTGCTTTCTTGCCTTCGGCGATGTCGCGGCGACCACGGTGGGCGAACGCTACGGCAGGACGAAGATCGGCGCCAAAAGCCTGGAGGGGACGGGAGCGTTCGTCTGCGCCTGCCTTATTGTGGGGCTGTTCCTTCTGCCGATGGCGGGAATACGAATCACGCCCTGGATCGTCGCGACCGGTGGTTTGATCGCGGCCGCGGTCGAGCTTGTTCCGAAGGTCAATGACAACCTTTCCATCCCCATCCTGTCAGGCGCTGCCATGACGGTCCTGATGAAATGGTCCTCCTGATCCCCCGGCCCGTTGACAAAGCATTTCCCCGGTGATATAGTAAGACTGTCTAACTATTAGGAGGTCTAATATTATGCCGCCTTCCGGGAACGTCAGTCACCTGATCAATCTTTTTTTCATGACCAACCGGGCGCTGCATCAGCATATGCAGAAGAAGGTGGTCACCTCATTCTCCTTTCTGCAGTTCCTGACAACGCAGTTCGTGCGTGAGAACGGGCCGGTCAGCATGAAGGATATCGCCGCATTCCTGTCCATCACGCCCGCTTCCGCGACATCGCTGGTGAACGGCCTCGTGAAAACAGGCGTCCTGGTGCGCGTCGCCGACAAGCAGGACCGGAGGATCATTCGCCTCAGCGCCAGCGTCTACGGCAAAAAACAGCTCGGCAATGCAGAAAACCAGGCAAAGCAGGAGCTGAAAAGCATTTTTTTGAAACTTTCCAATGACGACAGGACCAGTCTGGTCACTGTTCTCGGGAAATTGTCAACGATCATCTCCCGGCAAAGATCGGATCCCGCACGAGTTGTTGCCAGGCGCAGCAAAAAATGATGCCATTTGAGTGGACACGATGAAGATCAGATATAATTACAGAATATTCAGCCTGCTGGCCATGACCGTGGTCCTGCATTGGACTTTTTCACCCCTTTTGCACGCCGAAACGAAGGCCTTTGATCTGCATGCGTGCATTGGAGCAGCTCTCCAGAGCCAGTCCACGATCATCGCTGCACGGGAAGGGGTCCATGCCGGACAGGGCCGCGTTACTCAGGCAGCGTCGCCCTATTTTCCGCAGGTCAAGGCAAGCACCGGCTATGCAGAAAACCATGCATCGGGTGGCGCGTTCGGCGACACCATATCCAAAAGCTATACGACAACACTTTCGGTCGACCAGGTGTTATTTGATTTCGGCAGGACCGGCAATGCTCTAGAAGCTGCCCGCTCCGGCGCGCGCTCGGCAGAGTATGACGAGCAGCGGGTCGTTCAGGAAGTGGTCCTGAACGTAAAACAGGCCTACTACGCTCTGCTTGCTGCGAAAAAACTCGTCCTGGTGGCGCAGAAAACGGTAGAGCAGGCAGAAAGCCATCGTAAACAGGCGGAAGCCTTCTTCCAGTCGGGATCAAAGCCGCGATTTGACGTCACACGGGCTGAGGTGGAAGTGAATAACGCCAGCCTGAGCATGATCAATGCGAAGAACAGCGTTCGGCTCCGCACTATCGGCCTTTACAACGCCATGGGGATCGAACCCGGTGGGGAGATCGAGATCGAGGACGTCCTTGCCGCACCAATGGCAATACCTCCGATAGAGCAGGCCCTTACGGAATCCATGAAGAACCGGCCGGAGATGCTGAAGGCTGAAGCGGATATCCAGGCTGCACAGGCCAGGGTAGGAATAGAAGAAAGCAACTACCTGCCTTTAATCAGCGCGAATGGCGCGTACAACTGGGCGCACGGCACCCAGCAGATGGGTTCCTTTAACGGGTTCCCGCTCAAAGGTGACATCCAGGACAGCTGGAATGCAGGCCTTATGTTGTCCCTGCCGCTCTTCGAGGGCGGGATCACCAAAGGCAAGGTGAGCGAGGCCCGGGCAAACCTGCGCGCGCTGGAAGCGCAGGGCCGGACGTTCCGCCAATCCATCCTTATCGAGCTCAATCAGGCCTATGCTGACATCGAGAGCGCGACAGCCCGCATCGCGGTCATGGAGTCGTCGCTCAAAAAGGCACAGGAGAACCGCGAGCTTGCCCAGGGCAGGTACGAAGCAGGGGTCGGTCCCTACATCGAGATCACCGATGCGCAGGTCGCTTCGGTCAATGCCGAGACCGACCACGTGCAGGCCCTGTATGATTACCAGCTCGCCGCTGCGCGGCTTTTTAAGGCAATGGGGCGCGGGGAGCAGTAGACTTCTGAGCTCAGCGTTTGGAGTTCGGAGTGCGGCCGGTTTATTGAACGTAGTGTAAGGAGACGATATGCCAACGAGAGAGGTCACGTTCACGGTCAAGCTGCCTATCCGGAGCGTATGGTCCTTCATGATCGACCGGAAAGAGGTCGGCTGCCTATTCCCGGGATGCAAAGGCGTGGAGATCCTGAACGACCTGGACTCCATCTGGAACATCAGGATGTCCCTCGGCCCTTTTACCAAAATGGTCGAGATGCACGCGCACACCACGGAACTGATCGAGCATGAGAAGATAGCCTGGACCGCAACGCATGAACACCTCGTCACGTCGGGTACCACGACCTTTCGAAAGCTGTCGGATGACGAAACGGAGATCACCTACCACCTTGAAGGGCACGTGAACGGGAACTTCAGTTTTCTTCAGGACATGGTCGTTGCTGACAAGCTGGGAGAAGTGACCCGTGGTTTTATGAAGGCCATCAAGGAACGCCTGGAGTACAACGCGGCGAATGAATCATAAGGCAGGTACCATGTCGAAATTATTAACCATCGTAAAAAGCAAGTCGTTCTGGGCCGCGGTGATCGCGGTGATCGCCGTACTTTTCATCGCCTTCAGCGGGAAAAAGCCTGTTTCCATAAAAGTGATCGAACTGAAACCGGGTGAACTGCGCGTCATTGTGAACGCCACCACAACATCGACCATAAAATCCGAGACAGAGGTTACGCTCTCGGCGCAGCGCACCGGCAAAGTGGTAAAACTTCCCGTTAAAGAGGGAGACGTGGTCAGGGCAGGAGCGCTCATTGCCCGGCTCGACCTGGCGGAAGAGTCCGTCCAGACCGAGAGCGTGTTGATGCAAAGCAAGGCTACCTTCGACGAAACAGGTAAGAACCTGAACCGCGTCGAAGATCTCTTTAAAAAAGGGATGGTGGCCCAGCAGGACCTCGATTCGTCCCGCCGGGCCTATGAAGTGGCGAGATCACAGTATCAGGCAGCGGCCGCAGATGCATTGGTCAAGAAGGATTACTCGGTCATCCGCGCACCCTTTGACGGAGTTATTGCCAAAAAGTCCGCTGAAGTGGGCGAGATCCTCATGCCCGGCAAAGAGATCGCCACGATCGTGAACCCCGACAGGATCTATGTACTTGCGACCATCGATGAGGTTGATGTGGGGAGGCTTAAGGTCGGACAGGCCGTTGCGATCACGGTAGACGCATTTTCTGGCGAGAAATTCGACGGATCGATCCGTCGAATTTCACCGATCGTGAGCGGGGGGAAACTGGAGACCCGCACTGCCGATGTTTGGGTCTACTTCAATAAAAAAGATCCCCGCTTAAAGCCCGGAATGTCCGCAGATATTGAGATATTGATCACGACATTGCAAAACGTGCTTTCCGTACCGTCACAGGCGGTCATTGAACGGGAAGGAAAAAAACAGGTTTATGTTGCGATCGGCAGCGAGCTCAAACCCGGTGCAAAGGCAACTGCAAAACTGAGACCCGTCGAGATCGGGATCACCAACTGGAGCTACACGGAAATTACCAAGGGACTTTCGGCAGGCGAGTTCGTTATCACGACCCCCGAAGCCACGGGTTTAATGGATAAGGCGCCGGTGATCCTTGAGTAACGGGAAGGGGCGACGTTCGGAGTTAGGAGTTAGGAGTTCGTAGTTGGGAGTGCTGCAAGGATAACAAAAACATTTCACCGAACTCCGAACTATGAACTATGAACTCCGAACTGTCTTAAAATCATGATAGAACTCACTCACATTACCAAGATCTACCGCATGGGCGGGGTGGATATCACGGTCCTTTCCGATATCTCCCTGAAGGTCCGGGCCGGGGAGCTGATCGCCATCATGGGGCCTTCCGGCTCCGGTAAATCGACGATCATGAACATGCTGGGATGCCTGGACCGTCCTACCAGCGGATCGTACCGTTTTGAAGGTCGGGAGATCAGCTCCATGACGGACGATGAGCTCGCTTCCATCAGGAACGTAAAGATCGGCTTCGTGTTCCAGACCTTCAACCTCCTGCCGAGATTTACCGCGCTCAAGAACGTGGAAGTACCGCTTATCTACAGCGGGGTGCCTGCGCGGCTGCGGAAAGAACGCGCCGTGCCGCTGCTTCAGCAGGTCGGCCTTGCCGAGCGCATGGATCATAAGCCCACGGAACTTTCCGGCGGCCAGCAGCAGCGCGTGGCCATCGCCCGCGCCCTGGTGAACCATCCCATGCTGCTTCTGGCCGACGAACCTACGGGAAACCTCGACAGCCGCTCCGGCGAAGAGATCCTGAACATCCTGATCGGGCTCAATCAGCAAGGCGTCACGATCATCATCGTCACCCACGACCAGACCGTTGCAGGGCGATGCAAGCGCGTTATTTCCGTGAAAGACGGGCAGATCATCAACGACCAGGTGCGGCCATGAACTTTTTTGAGACATTCAGGGTAGCCTTCGAAGCGATCCTGTCGAACAAGGTACGCTCCGGACTGACGATGCTCGGCGTCATCATCGGCGTAATGGCCGTGATCCTGCTGGTATCCATCGGCGAAGGAGCTCAGGTCTATATCACCAAAGAACTTACCGGGATGGGTACGAATCTGCTCATCATCACACCCGGAAAAACGTCCACCCGCGGCGGGTTCCATCCTCCTTCCGCGGGCACGGTTCGCAAGCTCACCTATGACGATTCCCAGGCGCTCAGGCGACGCGCCTGGCTTCTGACCGATGCGGTCCCGCTCGTGTTCGGCACGGGAAAGCTCAAATATCAGAATATGGGCCGGGATATCATGATCATCGGCACCACGCCGGAATTCCAGCGGGTGCGCAATCTTTTCGTGGACACGGGAAGTTATATCTCTCAGGGCGATGTCGATTCCAAAAGCAAGGTGATCGTCCTTGGCACGAAGGTAAAAGAGGAGCTCTTCGGCACGGAGAACGCTCTCGGGAAGGTGGTCGTACTCTCTGATGCGCGCTACCGGGTGGTCGGCGTGATGCGGAAGAAGGGGACCAGCATGGGCATGGATATTGACGACATCGTGTATATTCCCGTGACCAGCGGACAGGAGCTTTTCGACACAGACTCTCTCTTTGAGATCATTGCATCAACGCCGCGGGCGGAAGATGTGGACCGCTCCATTGCGCAGATCAAGGACGTTCTGATAAAGCGCCATGCCCACAAGGAGGATTTCACCATTCAGACGCAGGGCGCCATGCTGGAAACGATGAACACGATCCTCGGCGTGCTCACTGCGGTGCTCGGCGGCATAGCGGGCATTTCACTCTTGGTCGGCGGCATCGGGATCATGAACATCATGCTCGTATCCGTGCGCGAACGCACGCGTGAGATCGGCGTCAGGAAAGCTTTGGGAGCAAGGAACCGCGATATCATGGCCCAGTTCATTATCGAGGCCATAACGCTCTCCGGCGCAGGAGGCGTGATCGGCATTCTGCTCGGCGTCGGACTTGCGCTCGTCATCCCCATGTTCGTGACGGTGCTTCCCACGAGCGTTTCGCTCTGGTCCATCCTGATGGCGTTCTTCTTCTCAGCAGCCGTGGGAATCTTCTTCGGAGTCTATCCCGCGCGCAAGGCGGCTTTGCAGGACCCGATCCAGGCGCTCCGGTACGAGTAGGCCGTCAGAACATCCTGGCAGCGTCTTCCAATGCTGCAAGGGATATCACGTACTTTCCCTTCTCGGTCTTTCCCGCTATCCTTATCGGATAACAGCTCCCCAGGCCTTTTTCCAGCTTGTAAATCGGAAATTTCATATTGCAGTACCGGCAGGTGACCGAACCGTCATCGGAGCGATATCCCTGCCGGTGATGGTAGCAGCTTGCGCAGGCATCGAGGTACGATTGGATACCGGAGTCAAGCCGAAGAACAAAAAAATTGATCAGTTTCCCTTTGAAGTGATAGGTGAGAAAAAGCGGCGTTTCCGGCTTCAGGGAAGAGGTATCTATGACGGCATTGGTGCCGACAATGGTTGGCGCAGCATAGGTATGGTGATTGGTACAGGCTGAACCCAATAGGGAGACCAACAATACTATCGTCAACAATGCACTGTTCACAGGATTATAAGGGTTGGTGATTTTCATGCATCGTATGATAACCTGCACCATGACAAAAGTAAAGTCTGTTCAACCGCTAGCGTGTTTTCCGTGATAGTTCTTCCCGTGCAGCAGCAAGCGCTTCTACCCAGGTCACGATCTTGCCGCCGTTCGTCTTTATGAAAGCTTCAGCACCTTCTGTTGACTGAAAGGCCCACGTGGGCTGTTCTGTCATGACACCGCGCTTTTCCCCTCCCAAGACCCAGATCGCTTTTTCGGCCTCTACCAGCGTCCGGGAGTCGCGGTCAGCAACGAGCAGGGACTTTACGGTCCGTCCCTGATTCGTGTCAAGCTCCACGACCGCGCAGTGCAAACTGCAGGTGCCCACCACGGCCCCATCTTCAAATTGGACCAGCATCCTGCTGAAGCCATAGGCCTTTCGGTCCATACCGCAATTGCCGCATGAGCGATGATCATTGATATCGTTCTGGGCAAAGGTGGCCGTTCCTGAAAGGCATAGCAAGGCCATGGTCACGATACTGATATGTGCAATAGTTGTTTTCAAGAGAAAGCCCTCCTTATATGGTACGGTCGCGCCCGGCTCACGGCAGGTTTGTGAGGATGTTGCGCAGCCGTGTGCCATCTTTAAAATCCTCATTCATGAGCACGACACCGGTCCGGTCGATCACGACTGTGGTTCCCATGGTAGCATGGTAGGCGCCCAGAACGCAATTTGAGGTATCCGCCAGGACCACGAACCCCGATCCGTCGTAGCCGTTATCCATTTCGGATTGTCTGGCTTGTGCGACACTTCCGGAGACATAATCTGCAGCAAAATATGTTACGCCAGCGAACTGAGGCATTAGGGAATCCCGGATATGGGACATATGGGTATCGCAGACAGGACACCACATGGTAAAGTACAGGACAACTCCTTTTATTGCAGTTCCCGTAAGCGCTGACGAGAGCATAACGCTGTTCCCGAACGTATCGGAGATCGTGAAATCAGGAGCATTTTGACCGACCTGATATCCGGTGGTTCCTGGTAGTACGACCGGTTGCTTGTTGCTGCCGGACGGATTTAGATCGTCCATCATGCTGCCGCATCCTGCAAGCGAGAGTGGCAGCAGCAACAGGAATAACCAGCGCATACTAGCGGAACCCATAATTCACCCCGATGGTGTAGATGTCGGTTGCGGGAAAGTTTTTCCCCTGTCCGTCCTGCTTTGCCGTGTGGCTCCATGTCGCCCTGACACCCCAATCATGATCAGTGCTTGAATAGGCGATAGTTCCGCCGATCGAGTCCTTCTGCAGTCCGCTGTTGTCTATCGGACGGCCATCTATGGTCGCATTGGCCTCACGCAATTCCGATAGCGATGCAGTACCGGTCAACGTATCACCGCCGGACCCGAGGTAATATAGGTAGCTTAAGGAGACTGCGGCAGATGATCGGTCGCCAAGTTGCTTCCGGTAGGGTGTGACGTAGTCCACTTCCCGGTTAACGGTTCTTTCGAGATAACTCCCGTAGCTGAAGGCAACAGAGGCATTCCAGGGATGAAGGGTCTTCGAGATAAGGATGTTTCCGTCGAGCCGGTAGAAGCCCCGGCCGGTCACTTCATTGCTGGGCACGCCGTCATAGGGAGAAATGCCGGTGGGAATGACCAATGAGGGGCCGATAATGATCGAAGGCGTCAGGTCCTTCAGATCGCGTATTTTCCATGCAGAGGTATCAGCAAGCACTTCATACCAGAGGTTCACCATCGTATCGCCGACCCCGTCCTTCCGATGGCTGCCGGAAGAGTATATATTCACGTTCCAGACATAGGGAACGAGGACACTGGTCTGCCATTTTGCAGAAAGACGCCGGGCATACCCCGTGTTCAGCCGGTATTGCCGCAGGTCCGACCCTGCAGGGTCCGGCGTGTACTTTCCGTCCTGGTTCCAGAATCCGTCATATTTTTCCTGATCAAAGGAAACGTCGACCATGGCCTGATAGAACTTTGGCAGGACCAGGGCCGAACCGCCCCCGCCGCCACAGCAGGAGCCTGCGAAAACCGACTGGGAGGAGAAGCATGCGGCCCCCAGGATGAGGGCCGCACATAGTATGGTAAAGCTCCTGTTCTGCATGAGCATCCTTTACCGGTATTACGGCGTTACGACGAATGTGGCGTACCCATTGGCACCGGCAACCGCATTGCCATCCGTGGTTTTATCTTCACCATTGACGGTCATTTTTACATAGATGGTGCCTGTCGTGCCGGAGACAAGGCCGGTCAGTCCGGGTACGCTCCAGTGACCGTTGGAATTGTCGAGTGCTGCAACCCAGGATGAGCCCCCATCAGTAGATGCATCGACGGTCATCGACGTCACCGTACCGGTGGGGCTGCTCAACACGGAACCGATCGATACTGCAGGATAGCTCATCATACTCTGCTTGGCGGCAATGAACATATTGAAAGTAGTTGTGCTTGCAGTGACCAATCCATCTTTAAACAAATAGTAGGAACGTTTTTCCGTGCCGGTCATACTGCTTATAAGATCGGAAGCCTGCCCCTTCAGCGTGGCCCGGACAGTGGTTGTGCCCATGGCCATACCAACGGGCGGAAAAAACATGGCGGATTCCGTTCTTGTTCCGTCGGTTATATCCACCTTGAGGTCCCAGAAACCCATGCTCATACCGGATGCCATGAGATAGTATGCCGTGCAGTCATATGTCCCGGGAGTCGTGGTGGATTCCGATACGATGTCTACGGGTGTTGAGTGATTCACTCCATTGACCATGTGCATCAACGGTTTTATTTTCAGCGCAAGTCCGGTGGCCGGCGTATTGTCAATGCGCTTTACGATCCTGATCTGAAATTTCGATTTCCCCGTCTTCGGAGCCATCATGCCCATGCCCGGCATATAGGTGATCTGATAGGAGTCAGTCAGCCTTACATTCGCCATGGTCGCCAGCGCAGTCCCAAGCCGGGTCTTCCAGTCCGTAGGTAAATTTATTCCTGGTACGACCTCGATTGCAGCGCCGATATACAGGCCGTCCGCTAGACCGTCAGAAAGGTCTTTGGCCATGGCTTTGATGAGGTCGAATTGTTGTCCTGGCGTGAGGCCGAGGTCAAAAGCGAGCCGGCTGAACGCTGCGGCACGCAGTCCGGCGAGCCTGCGGGGGGCATCAGAACCATCGGTAAGAGGTGAATCCGGATTTTGAGGCGCTACGGACGTGTCGGGAGTATACCCGAATGCTGCGCCGAACATCGACATTGCTCCAGCAACCGACGTGCCTGAACCGCAAGTCACAAGGCCATGGACGATTGTAGAAGAGGGATCAAGGTATACCGCCGAGCCGGCGGTCAAGCTGCCTCCAGTGACATAGGCTGCCAGTGTCCCCGCAGTCACGTCCGTTGACGTGGCTTCATCCGCAAAGGTGCCCGAAGTCGCAGAAATGATCAGGTCGGATGCCAGCGCAGCAGTCGGAATAGGCAGGCTATAGGATCCGTCGCTGAGCGTTATAACCGGCCCCGCAAGTGTGGTCGTACCGTTCGAGTTTAAGGCGACGACCGTGGCGCCTGCAACCGGAGCCGCATACACGCTCCCGGTTATGGTCGTTTTCGCTTCCGGTGAAGGGGAATCGGAATTCCCGCACCCGGCAAGTAAAAATAATGTTGCGACGATGAGTATACCTGACATCTGTGATCTCAGTGAACGCATGGTAAAACCTCCTGGAAAACGATTTAGTATTGCTTCAACAATTCGACGACCTCTTTTTCGTATACAGCCGGGGATTCCTTGTCGAAACCCCTGTGCTGAAACTTAATCATGCCGTCTCTTCCAATAATGAATCCCGTCGGCAGCGAGGAAACGCGATAGGCATCAGAGACCTCGTTCTTTTTATCAATAAGAAAATGAACGCTCAAGGGAACTTTTTTCAGGAACGCTGCTATATTTTTGTCACTGCTCTCTATGCTTATTGCGATGACCTCAAAACCATCCTTACCGTACATTTGATACAACTTCTCCAGTTCGGGCAGTTCTTCTTTGCACGGGATGCACCAGGGCGCCCAGAACGCCAGAAATACGACCTTGCCCTTGAACTGCTCCAGTGTTACCGCGTTGCCGTTCGAGCCAACGAAATGGAACGACGGCGCCATCTTGCCTATCTGGCCGGAATAGGCGTACACAGGCAGGAAGATCAGCAGGCATAGCGCAATAAACATTCTTTTCATTCTCTTTTTCATCCAGCCTTGCGTGACCCGCCGGCGATCCGGGGCACGCCTTCTCCCCCTATGGCCATAATCCACATTGAACTGAAAAACGATTTCAGTTATTGTTCGCTCCTTCGGCTATCCATTGCCTGATCGCGTTATAGTCTGCGTCATCGACCGTCCAGAAGGAACCTCCCGCGTGAATGGTTGTCCCGGGGTTCTGAACCTTTGTTTTCGTCAATACAGAGCTTCCGTCGGGATTCGATGTGTCGACGAAATCCTTGATGCCCAGTTTGATTACGGTTGCCGAACCGCTCGTGTAGATCGACCCCGCGTAGGACGTGAAATCCCGGCTATTGCTGTAATCAATGGACGTAACCGTCGCGTTCGTGAGTTGAACATTCGAGGTGTTGGTTGACGAGGTGGTAACGTCGCTCATCGTTGCAAGGCGGGTCACCCGTGAGCCGGGGACGTGGCAGGGCGCGCACTTGCTCACAAAGATCGGCAGAATGTGCTTTCGGAAGCTGAGCGACGAAGAAGGATAGCTCGCGAGGGAGCTCTTCCGAGAAGCCCAGGCGGCGCCTGTGCTGCCGAAGGCAGAGTGGTGCATGTTGCAGCTCATTCGTGCCGTTGAAGCCGAAGAACCGCCGACAGGAGCGATGGTCACCATCTGGCGGATAGCGCCGTCGGTGTTTCTTACCCAGGCCTTGTACTGCCAGGTCCTTGAATCAGTCGGGCTTGCCGGAGTCACTGATCCATCGGCATTCACGCTGTAAAGATAATCAGTGATCCCGCTATGGCTTGAAAGCGCATAGGGATTGCCCGCCATTTCCGCGTAGGTCCAGAAGTTGCCGGCTTCGTTTGTCGTCATGCTGAACACGTTTCCCGCATAATCCTGAAGAATCACTTCTGCGCCTTTGAGCGGCCTCCGGGCGGCGCGGTCTTCATAGATCGTACCCGCTACGGTGAACACGTAATTGCCGGCCTTGCCGTTCGGGGCATGGCAAATGCCGCAGTCCTCGCCGGAATTGTGCAGACCCTCGCCAGATCCGTTGTCCTTGCCTGCCGTGTGCCCTGTCGGTGCAGGTTGCAGCTTCCGGGCGTCGGCATTGAAGTTCATTGAATCATAGGTCAGCGTTTGAGCGTAGAGCATGCCGAAAACAGCAACAGCGAGTACGCTGATGATTATTGAAGCGATCACTTTACGTTTCATAGTGGAATATCCCTCCTTGGATTCTTGTCTCGATCAATGACAGTCGCCGCTGCCGCCGGTTGCGCCGCCGCTGCTGCCGCCGGCTACTGCCTGGCCTGTCGCGGGATCGACCATCATCACGCCGCCGGTATCCATGGTCGAGCGCGGTCCGCCGATCAAAAGCTTTCCGGTCGAATTTATTGCCAAAGACATGCCGAACTGCTGATTCCTGACTAAACCTTCAAATGCCGTTGCATTGGCGATGGTTGTTGTTGGCGTGATGTCTTTTCCTTTAAAAAGATACACTTTGCCGGCCAGAATATTCTGCCCTGACATTGTGGTTACGTCGGCCATGGGAGCTCCGACTGCGAAGTCAGGCTTGCCGTCTGCATCCACATCTCCCATTGCAGCGATGGATGCTCCGAATCGGTTGAACAGGCCCGCGCCGTCAATCCGCACCATGAGCGAAGCGGGGGGCGTTGCTGCGTCAAGGCTGACCGTACCTGTTGCCGAGCCTTTGACGATGTACATGCTGCCCGTATCGCGGTAGTTGCTGATTACCGCGTTCGGTGCGCCGACAAGAATCTCGCCTTTGCCGTCCGCATTGAGATCGCTTATCACGGCGATGGCCTTGCCGAAACCTGAGGAGGCGCTCGTCAGGGCGATATCAGGCGAATTGACAGCAGGCGCAAACGTTGTTCCTCCAAAATAGACAAGGACCTTGCCGCTGGCGGAAATCAGCAGATCCGCGATGCCATCACCGTTCACATCACCCGCTGCCACGGCCAGGCCGAGAGCCTTGTTTGTTGTTGATGCATAGAGCGCAACGCGCGATGTGAAAGCTGGCGCGAAATAGACATACACCGCGCCGCTCTGGTAGAGGGCGGGATCACGGGTGTTAAACGGAGCGCCGACAATGAGATCCGGCTTTCCGTCATTGTTGACGTCCCCGGCCGCAAGAGCATAGCCGAACTTGTCCATGGGGCCGTCGCCGGAGATCATCTTTATGATCTGGCCGCTGCTGCCGCCCTTATAGACCGTAACCGTTCCGCTCAGGGATGTG
>Ga0334722_10004765_pt1 | contig 13974 bp, 24 predicted proteins | sample C3_bottom_MG_FD_207210 | JGI IMG/M metagenome (GOLD analysis project Ga0334722, IMG submission 207210) | Sediment microbial communities from Yellowstone Lake, YNP, Wyoming, USA - C3_bottom | ecosystem: Environmental > Aquatic > Freshwater > Lake > Sediment | place: USA: Wyoming | collected...
TCATCACCGCCAGCTCGTGACCGGGCACCCCAAACCTCCGCAGCGGCCGCAACACCCACTCGATGCCGTCGGTCATGGCCACCGGCGAGGTCGTATAGGTGAGCAGCGACGTCGTCGCGACGAGCAGAAGCAGGCGGACGCCGATAAAGACCGCCGTGCGGACCCCGCCTTCGGTGATCACGAGGGGTCCGAGCGTCGCCACGACCGGTGTCGCGTCGCTCGGGGCAAACAACAGGTTTAAGACCATGGATAGCACGAGCAAGATGATGACCGGGCGCAGACCGCGGATGGCATACCCGAGGGGGATCCGGCCGAGCACGAACCCCGTCGCGACCAGGGCGGTCATGAGGGCAAAACCCGCGGCCGACCACACGAAGAACAAGACCACCGACAGCAGCGTCACGGCGAGGATCTTGGCGCGCGGGTCGAGCGCGTGGATCGTCGACTCCCGCGCGAGATACTGCCCGACCGGAACGTATCTAGTGAGCTCCACGACCCGCCCCGCCGACCAGCGGCTTGAGGGCCCGCCTCGCCTCGTCGATCGTCAGCACGTCGTCCAACGGCACGCCCCGCTCACGCAATAGCCGCGCGAGTCGCGTGGCCTGCGGCGCGGTGAACCCGATGGCGCGCAACTCGGCGTCGCGCGCGAAGACGTCGCGCGGGGCGCCTTCCAGGAGGATCCGCCCTTCGTGAAGCACGATGACGCGGCCCGCGAGAGACGCCACGATGTCCATGTCGTGGCTGATCACCACAACCGTCATGCCCTGGCGGTGGAGACCGGCGATACGCGCCAGGAGTTCCTCTCGGCCCTTCGGGTCCAGACCGGCCGTCGGCTCATCGAGCACGAGCACCTGGGGCCGCATGGCGAGGACGCCGGCGATCGCGACGCGGCGCTTCTCGCCGCCGGACAGCTCAAACGGCGACCGGTCGCCAAAACGCGCGGGATCGAGTCCAACCTGCCTCAGCGCCTCCTCGACGCGCCCCGCGACCACGTCCTCGGAGAGCGCGAGATTACGCGGTCCAAAGGCCACGTCACGGCGCACGGTCTCTTCGAAGAGTTGGGCCTCTGGAGCCTGAAACACCAGCCCCACGCGCTGGCGCGCGCGGCGCCGGTTGGTGTTGGGTCCCCAAAGATCCTCCCCGTCGACGCGGACGACCCCCGCGGTCGGGCGCAGGAGCCCATTGAAGTGTTGGACCAGCGTCGACTTCCCCGACCCCGTCGGGCCGATGATCGCGAGCATCTCCCCGGCGCGAATGACGAGATCGATGCCGCGAAGCGCCACGGTCTCGCGCGGCGTCCCGCGGAGGTACGTGTAGGTCAGACCCTCGCACGCGATCGCCGGGTCAGCCACGCCGGCCCCTCTCTTGCGCCGCTTTCGCCACAGCATCGGCCAGACCGTCGAGCGTGTACACACCCTTCGGGACGGCCAGGCCATCGTCGCGAAGCCACTGCGCAAGACGCACGGCGGGCGGCGGCTCGAGCCGGGCCAGATCAGACACGGCGATCTGATCGAAGACGGGCCCAACCGCGCCCTCGAGGGCAAGCCGGCCGCCATCCATGACCAGGATCCGGTCGGCATCGACCAGCTCGTCCAGCGCGTGCGAGATCAACACCACGGTGATGCCGTGATCGCGATGGAGCGCCTTGACCGTGGTTAGCACTTCGGCGCGCCCTTGCGGATCGAGCATCGTCGTCGGCTCATCCAGCACGATGCACTCGGGCTGCATCGCGAGGACGCCGGCGATCGCCACCCGCTGCTTTTGGCCGCCCGAAAGGCGATGGGGCTCGTGGCGGCGGTACGCCCCCATCCCGACGACGCCGAGGGCCTGATCGACGCGCTCGCGTATCACCGCAGACGCCAACCCCAGGTTCTCGGGCCCAAAGGCGACGTCTTCCTCGACGACGGTCGAGATCAGCTGGTTATCCGGGTTCTGAAAGACCATCCCGACGCGGCGGCGGATATCCCATACGTGGTCATGCTCGCGCGTGTCGATGCCGGCCACGCGGACCCGGCCCGAGGTGGGGAGCAATAGCGCATTGAAGTGCTTGGCCAAAGTTGACTTCCCTGAGCCGTTGCCCCCCGCAATCCCGACGTACTCCCCGCGCCCCACCAAAAGCGACAGGCCGTCGATGGCGACGACGGCCTGCGGTGTATTGGGATGATAGACGTACCTGAGGTCCTCGACCTCGAGAAAGGGCTCGGGCACGCAGTCGCTACTTCACCAGCTCGACCAGAGCCATATCCGCGCCGTCCCCGATCCGCGTGCGCGTCTTGATCACGCGTGTATAGCCGCCGCGACCCGCTTGATATCGGGGCACGATATCCGAGAACAACCGCTGGACGACCCGCCGGTCGGTCAGGAAACGGCGCACCCGCCGGCGCGCATTGAGGTCATTGCGCAGCGCGGTCGAGATGATGCTGTCTGCCATCTTCTTGGTTTCCTTCGCCTTGGCCTCGGTCGTCTCGATTCGGCTGTTGATGATCAGCGCGCTCACCAGGTCCCGAAACAACGCGCGCCGCGAGCCGGTATCGCGCCCGAGTTTTCGTGTCTTTGCCCCAATCATCGCCGCGCTCCTAGACCGCGCCCGACGCGCGCAGGGTCAACCCGTGCGCGGCGAGTTTCTCTTTGACTTCGTCCAGTGACTTGCGGCCAAAGTTCTTGACGGCCGCAACTTCCTCTTCGCTCTTCTTGACCAGATCGCCCACGGACTGGATGCCGGCGCGCTTCAGACAGTTGTAGGGGCGCACCGAAAGATCGAGCTCTTCGATCGGCATCGCCATGAGCCTCGCCTTGTCCGGGTCTTCTGTGACATTGAAGGCTGCGCCCGCGCTCGTTTCATCGGCGATCCCGGCAAACAACCGGAAGTGATCGATGAGCAGCCGTGAAGCTTCCTGCAGCGCTTCTTCCGGCCGGATCGAGCCGTCCGTCCAAATCTCCAGGACCAGGCGGTCGAGATCGGTGGCATGCCCCACGCGGGTGTCTTCGACCGTATAGTTGACCTTCTGCACCGGCGAAAAGATCGAGTCGATGGGAATGACGCCGATCACATGCTCGCTGCGCCGGTGGCGCTCCGCGGGCACATAGCCTTTCCCGCGCTCCACGACGATCTCCATGGCGAGCCGGGACTCTTTCTTGTCCAGCGTCGCCAGGTGCAGCGTCGGGTTCAGCACCTGGATCTCCGGGTCTTCCTGGATGTCGCCGGCCGTCACGTCTTTCTTGCCCTTGACGTCGAGACGCAGCAGCTTTGGCTTGTCCGTGTACAAGCGCAGCGTCAGCTCTTTGAGGTTCAAGACGATCTGCGTCACGTCTTCGACGATGCCCGGGATCGTCGAAAACTCGTGCAGCACGCCGTCAATCTTGACCGACGTGACCGCCGCGCCGGAAATCGCCGCAAGCAGCATCCGGCGCAGTGAATTGCCCAACGTCACGCCGAACCCCCGATCGAGGGGTTCCACGATGAACTTCCCGTACGTGTCGGACAACTCCGCGTAATCGACCTTCGGGGTCGGCGTTTCCCAGATCGTGCCAATACTCATCGACAGGCTACCTCCTCAGGGCGCGCCCGCATCAGCATCTGGATGCGCTGCGTCCTCACGTGCCACCCTCCCGCAGTTCTTACCGGGAGTAGTACTCGACGATGAGCTGTTCCTGCACGGGTACGTCGATCTCTTCGCGCCCCGGCAGGGCCAGCACCCGCGCGGCCATGCGCGCGGGGTCGAACTCGATCCACGACGGCGGACGCCGCCCGGCAGCCGCGGTTTCGGCCAGCTCTTTCATCCGCGGGTGCGGGTGCTGCGGGTTCGCCGCAGTCACGGTCTGTCCGGGTTTCACTTGGTACGACGGCACTCCAACCCGCTTGCCGTTGATGGCCAAATGCCCGTGCGCGACCATTTGCCGCGCCTCTTTCCGCGATGACGCCAGACCCAGCCGATAGATCACGTTGTCCAGCCGCATCTCAAGCAGCTGCAAGAGCCGGGTCCCGGTCACGCCCTTCGACCCTGCCGCACGCTGGAAGTACGTCTTGAACTGCGTCTCGTGCAGACCGTAGATCCGCCGAAGCTTCTGCTTCTCGCGGAGCCGCACCCCGAACTCGCTCAACTTCCGGCGCGAGACCCCGTGCATGCCCGGCGGCTGCGGACTCTTGTGCACCGGGCACTTTTCCGTGTAGCACTTCTCGCCCTTAAGATAGAGCTTCATCCCTTCACGCCGGCAGAGCCGGCAAACCGGATCCGTGTACCGCCCCATCCGTTCCTCCTCCGCCCGCTACACGCGGCGCCGCTTGGGCGGCCGGCATCCGTTGTGCGGGACCGGGGTGACATCCTTGATCAGACTCACTTCCAGTCCTGCCGCCTGCAACGACCGTATCGCCGCTTCGCGTCCTGCGCCTGGACCCCGCACCAATACTTCGACCTGACGAAGACCGTGTTCCATAGCTTTGCGGGCCGCGGTCTCGGCGGCCACACTGGCCGCAAAGGGCGTGCCCTTTCGCGACCCCTTGAACCCGACGGTTCCCGCACTGGCCCAGGAGATGATGTTGCCCCTGGGGTCGCTGATCGCAACCATCGTATTGTTGAAACTCGAGCGGATATGCGCCGTCCCCACGGGGATGCTCTTCCGCTCGCGCTTGCGTGCTCTGGATGGTTTGTTCGCCATGCTGCGCTCCTCGTCAGGATGCCGGCTTGGCCGCTGGGGCCGCCGCCGGTCTGGACGCCGGCGCGGCTGCCGCCGGGGCCGATGCCGCCGCGGGACTCGCCGCAGCTCGACGCTTCACGCCCACCGTCTTCTTGGGCCCCTTGCGTGTGCGCGCGTTCGTCCGCGTGCGCTGACCTCGCAACGGCAGGCTCTTCTTGTGTCTGATCCCGCGATACGACCCGATCTCGACCAGCCGCCGAATGTCCATCGCCACGTCGCGGCGCAGGTCGCCTTCGACTTTGTAGTTGCGCTCGATGTAGTCGCGCAGCTTGCTGACTTCGTCCTCGGCCAGGGCGCGCACCCGTGTATCCGGCTTCACGCCGGTCGCGGCCAAGATGACCCGCGCGGCCTTCGGCCCGATCCCATAGATGTACGGCAGCGCGGCCTCGACGCGCTTGTCCCGTGGCAGGTCCACTCCGGCGATGCGTGCCATCCGGATCCCCCTATCCCTGTTTCTGCTTGTGCTTTGGGTTCTCGCAGATCACGAGCACCCGCCGCCCGCGTTTGATGATCTTGCACTTTTCGCACATCCGTCGCACCGACGCACGCACTTTCACGAGACCTGACTCCTCTCCACGGCCTAACGATACCGATACGTAATCCGACCCCGGGTGGGGTCGTACGGCGAGAGTTCAACCTTCACGCGGTCACCGGGCAGGATCCGGATGAAGTGGATGCGCATCTTTCCGGAAATGTGCGCGAGGACTTTGTGGCCGGAGGCCAGCGTCACCCGAAACATCGCGTTTGGGAGAACCTCCGCAATGGTCCCTTCCACTTCTATGGCATCCTGTTTGGTCATCCGCCCTCCTGAAACCCGGCCAGTGCTTCGCGCAGCTCCTCGTCGTTGACTGAGCCGCCCTCGCGCAGACGGGAGCCGATCGCCCCCGCCGGCCCGTGCACCGTCAGGTGTTTGACGTTCTTCTTCTTTGGCCGCTCACTGCCCCGGCGCTGGCCGTTGGCCACCAACACCATATCGCGCTCGGCAGCGGCCACCACCACGTACCGATCACCGGCGTCGCGCCCCGCCTTCGAGGTCACAACCATGCCGACCAGATCCGCCGGCAGGATGCGCGGCGCCTCATCCACGGCTCTTCAGTATATGATCCCCGACCCTGTCGAGTCCAGTGAGAACCTCAGGCCCATCGGGGGCCACGGCAACGGTGTGTTCCGCGTGGGCCGACACCGATCGGTCGCGGGTCCGCACGGTCCAGCCATCGCCGGCTATGTACACGTCGGCCGACCCCATGTTGACCATGGGTTCGATCGCCAAGGTCATGCCGGGTGTCAGCCGGACCCCGGTGTGCCGCTGGCCCAGGTTGGGGACCTGCGGCTCTTCGTGCAGGGCGCGGCCGATCCCGTGCCCGGCGAAATCCCTCACGCAAGAGAACCCGGCGGCTTCGACCAGCGCCTGGATGGCCCACCCTACGTCTCCCAGGGTCGCGCCCACGGTGGCCTGCGCGATCCCGGCCGCAAGCGCGCGGGTCGTCACGTCAAGCAGCAGACGCACCCGAGCCGACACCTCGCCAACTGGTACCGTTTCGGCCACGTCCACATGGAACCCGTGAAGATACACGCCGAGATCGATGGAGACCACGTCGCCACGCTGAAGCACGCGGGAACCGGGGATGCCGTGGACCACCTCATCGTTGATCGACGTACAGATACTTGCCGGGTAGCCGCGATAGTTCTTGAACGACGGAACGCCGCCGAGATCTCGGATGAACGTCTCGGCGATTGTATCGAGCGCGCCGGTTTCAATCCCCGGCGCGATCGCCTTAACAATCTCGCGCATCGCGAGGGCCGCCACGCGTCCGGACGCCCGCATCAGATCCAGGTCGGCGGGCGACTTCAGCGCCACCGCGTCTGCGGGTGTCACCGGCGCACCTGCGGCGCGAGCATCGTCATCAGCGATCGGTAAATATCCTCGACATCGGCCTCGGCGTTCAGGACCGACAGGAGCCCGCGCTGGCGGTAGAAGGCGAGCAACGGCTCGGTCTTGTCGTGATACACCTGCAGGCGCCGGCGGATCTTGTCCGGCCGGTCGTCCTCGCGGTGATAGACTTCGCTCCCATCCATATCACAAATGCCTGGCGTCTTGGGCGGGCTCGAATGGTCGTTGTAGATATGGCCCGCCGCCCGGCACACCATGCGGCCCGAGAGCCGCCGGACCAGTGTTCCCTCGGACACCTCGAAGTAGATGAGCCGATCAAGCCTCCGGTTCAAACCGGCCAGAACGGCCTCCAACGCCTCGGCCTGGGCAATGGTGCGGGGGAAACCGTCCAGGACAAAGCCCGATTGCACGTCCGGCTGCTGCAGCCGCTCGGCAATGATGCCGATCATCACGGCGTCCGGGACCAAATCACCGGCGGTGACATAGCGCTCGGCTTCTTTGCCGAGCTCGCTGCTCTTCGCGATCGCCGTGCGCAGCATGTCGCCCGTCGAGATCTGGGGGATCCCCTGCCGTTGCTGCAAAAGACGGGCCTGTGTGCCCTTGCCGGCCCCGTTGGGCCCGAGAAAGATCAGGTTCACTTCATGAACCCTTCGTAGTGACGCATCAACACATAGGCCTCGAGCTGCTTCATCGTCTCCAGAGCCACGCCCACGACGATGAGCAGGGATGTCCCGGCGAGGTAAAAGGTCAGCACACCGGATTCGCGGGCCAGGTAGCGGGGCGCCAGCGCGATCGCCGCCAGCGACAGGGCCCCGACCAGGGTCAAGCGCTCGGTAACCCGCGCCAGATAGTCGCTGGTCGGTCTGCCCGGTCGAATGCCCGGGATGAACCCGCCATACTTCTTGATGTTGTCGGACACATCGTTCGGGTCGAACGACACGGCCGTATAGAAGTACGTGAACACGATGATCAAGACGAAGTAGAGCAGGTCGCCCAGCGGCCGGCCGGGGAGGACCTGCTGTCCCCACTTTTGCAACAGCTCCCAGCGGGAGAACTGCGCGATGGTCCCCGGAAACTGGAGGACGGAAATCGCGAAGATGATCGGGATGACTCCGGCCTGGATCAACCGCATCGGCAGGTGCGTGGACTGGCCGCCGTAGACCCGGCGCCCCACCACGCGCTTCGCGTACTGCACCGGGATCTTGCGCACCGCCTGCGTGATGATGACGACGGCGACGATGCTCCCCAAGATGACGAAGATATCCAGCCCAAATTGCCAGATGGCGACCTCACCTTGCCTGACGAGCGTGAGCGTCTGCCCGATCTGCGGGATCAACCGGGCGACGATACCGCCAAAGATGATCAGCGACACGCCGTTCCCGACGCCGTATTCGGTCATGATCTCGCCCATCCACATCAACAGCATCGTACCCGCGACCAGCGTCACGATGATGCTCGCGAGGACCAACGGTCGCTCGTCGGGTACTGCACCCTGGCTGCGGATCAGAAAGAGCTGTCCCCACGCCTGGAGCAGCGCGAGCACCACCGTCAGGTATCGCGTGTACATGCCGATCCGCCGCCGGCCGGCCTCGCCTTCTTCCGTCGCCATCTCCTTCAGGCGAGGGAAGACGACCTGGAGGAGGCTGAAGATGATCGACGCGGTAATGTACGGGAAGACCGTCAGCGCGAAGATGGCAAAGTTCGACAGCGCGCCGCCCGCAAACAGATCAAGGAAGTTGAACAGGCTGCCCTGCTGTTTGAAGAGCCGCTCCAGCGCGGCCGCATTGACACCCGGCACGGGCAGGTGCGCACCCAACCGGTAGAGCGCCAGCATCACCGCCGTAAACAGCAGGCGCCTGCGCAAATCGGGGATGCGCAGCGGGTTGGAAAGCTGGCGGACCTGCATCATCGAGCGAGTACCTCAGCCCGCCCGCCGGCGGCTTCGATCGCCGTCTTCGCGCCCGCGGTAAACGCGTGCACCCGCACCGTGAGCCCGTGCGCGAGCCGGCCGGTGGCCAGCACCTTGATCTTGCCGGATCCGACCAGCCCGGCGCCGCGCAACAACGCGGGCGTCACCTCGCTGCCGGCCGGAAACCGGTTGAGATCGGAGAGCCGAACCTCTTGAGCGGGCGGCCTCGGCTTGCCGCCGGTCATGTTGCTCCCGGCGCCTCGCACGCCGCGGCGGTAGGGCAGCCGCTTGACGAGTCTGGTCTGCCCGCCTTCAAACCCGGGGATCATCCGTATGCCCGTCCGCGCCTTCTGTCCCTTGCGGCCCTTTCCCGCATAGACGCCCCGACCGGAGCCCAGCCCACGGCCGATCCGCCGGCGCCGGCGATGGGACCCATCCGCGGGTCTCAGATTGTTGGTGGTGAGCATGGTTTTTCCCACGCTACGCCTTCCTCCCGGCCATCTCGATCGGCCGACCGCGGGTCCTGGAGACCTCCTCGGGCTGCCGGAGTTGATCGAGCCCATCCAGCGTGGCGCGCGCCACGTTGATCGGGTTCGTCGAACCCAGGGCCTTGGTCAGAATGTCCTTGATACCCGCCGCCTCGAGAACTGCGCGCACCGCGCCGCCGGCGATGACGCCGGTTCCCTCGGAGGCCGGACGCAGCATGACCCTGGCGGCGCCAAACATCCCGATGACATCATGGGGGATGGTCGTGGCGGCGCGTCGCACGGCGACGAGGGCCTTTTTCGCGTCTTCCACGCCCTTCCGGATCGCGTCCGGCACCTCGGCCGCCTTGCCCAATCCGACCCCGACGTGCCCGTTCTCATCACCGACGACCACCAAGGCGCTGAAGTTGAATCGCTTGGCGCCCTTGGTCACCTTGGCGACGCGGTTGATGAAGACCGCCTTTTCGACGGTCAGGTTGATTGACGATGGATCGATGCGCTGCGGCACGTGACTCCCCCTGGAGGTCTAAAACTGCAGCCCGGCTTTGCGGGCACTCTCAGCCAGCGCGCGCACGCGGCCGTGATACAGATATCCGCCGCGGTCGAACACGACAGCCGTGATGCCCTTGGCCTTCGCCCGCTGGGCCAATACGGCGCCCACGGTCGCGGCGGCCTCGCCTTTCTTCTTGCCGGTGACCTGTGTCTTGACCTCGGCGTCCAGCGTCGAGGCGGCGACCAGCGTCTTTCCGGTGGTGTCGTCGATCACCTGAGCGTAGATTTGCTTCAGGCTCCGGAAGACCGACAATCGGGGCCGCGCCGGCGCGCCGGCAAGCCGGCGACGCGCGCGGGCGTGTCGCTGGTGGCGAATGATGTTGCGATCAGGGTGCGTGTGCATCTATCTCCCTCAGTGATGCCCTGGGTTACGTCTTGCCCACGGCACGTCCGGCCTTCCCGGCCTTCAGCCGCAGACGCTCACCGGCGTATCGGATGCCCTTGCCCTTGTACGGATCCGGCGGCCGGATCGCGCGCACCGTCGCCGCCGTCTGCCCGACCTTCTCCTTATCCATGCCGCTGATCACGATGCGGTTCGGCTGCGGCGCCTCGATCTCTACGCCGACCGGCGCGGCCAACTCGACCGGATGCGAGAACCCGACTTGGAGCACGACCTGCTTGCCCTGTTTGACGGCCCGATAGCCAACGCCGTGGATCTCCATCTCGATGCGATAACCATCCACGACGCCCTTGACCATGTTGGCCAGCAGGGCCCGCGTCAAACCGTGAAGGGCCCGGTGATGGCGCAGATCGCTCGGACGCGTCACCGTCAGACGCCCATCGGCGACCGCGACTCGTATCTCGGGGTGAAACTCGCGGCTCAGCTGCCCTTTGGGACCTTTCACCTGCACCGTGCGGCCGTCCACCTTCACATCGACTCCGGTGGGCAGCACGACGGGCAGGCGCCCGATGCGCGACATCGCCTAGACCCTCCCGACGACAGCGTTACCAGACATAGCAGATAACCTCGCCCCCGATGCCGACCTTGCGCGCATCTTTGTCGGTCAGGATGCCGCGCGACGTCGAGAGGATCGCTACACCCATCCCACGCCGGACGTGTGGCACCTCGGTCCGCTTGGCGTAGATCCGCAGACCCGGCCGGCTGACACGGCGCACGCCGATCAGGACATGCGTCCGTTTCGGGCCGTAACGCAGCTGAAGCCGCAGCTGCGGATGAGGCGGCTTGTCCATCACTTGAAAGTCGGCGATGAAACCCTCGGCCTTCAAGATCTTGGCGATCTCGACCTTCATCCGGCTGGTCGGGATCAGGACATGATCATGCTTCGCGGAGTTCGCGTTGCGCAGCCGCGTCAGCATGTCGGCAATCGAGTCGGTAATGACTCCACCCACAGCGTTCTCCTCCTACCAGCTCGCCTTGACCATCCCCGGAATCTCTCCACGGTACGCCAGCTGCCGCAGACAAATGCGGCACAGCCCCAGCATCCGGAAGACCGCCCGCGCGCGCCCGCACCGCCGGCACCGCGTGTATTTGCGCACCGGGAACTTCGGCGTGCGCCTCCACTTCTCGAGCATCGACTTCTTTGGCACGACCCGGCTCCTCTCGTTACGTCTACGCGCCTGCCGCGGAGGCGTCGCGAAGCGGCAGGCCAAGCGACCGCAACAGCGCGCGCGCCTCTTCGTCGGTCCGGGCGGTGGTCACGACCGTCACGTCCATTCCCCGAATCTTGTCGACCTTGTCGTACTCGATCTCCGGAAAGATGAGCTGCTCCTTGATGCCCAGGTTGAGATTGCCTCGGCCGTCGAAGGCCCGGTCGGAAATCCCCTTGAAGTCTTTGATGCGCGGCAGCGCGATGCTGAACAGCTTGTCGAGAAACTCGTACATCCGTATGCCGCGCAGCGTCACCTTGACTCCCACCGGCATTCCCTGCCGCAGTTTGAACGTGGCGATCGACCGCCGCGCGCGCGTGACGACCGGGCGCTGCCCGGCAATGATCGTCAGCTCTTCGACGACCTTGTCGACGGTGTGCGCATCCTGGACGACCGTGCTGCTGACCCGCGCGTTAATGACGACCTTCTCAAGACGCGGGACCTGCATCAGGTTGCGGTATTGAAACTGCTCGCGCAACTTCGGCACGGCTTCAGTCTGGTAGCGTTCCTTCATCCTGGGAGCCATCGTCGGTCTCCTACCCTTCCATCTGCTCGCCGCAATGCTTGCAGTACCGTACCTTGGTCCCGTCCCCGAGCACACGGTGCCCCACCCGAGACGCCTCGCCGCACTTCGCGCACACGATCATGAGGCGCGCGGCCGGCAGGGGCGAAGGCTTCTCGATGATCCCGCCCTGATGCCCCTTGCCTGGGTTGGGCTTCGTGTGCCGCTTGACCAGATTGATGCCTTCCACAATCGCGCGCGCATCGTCGCGAAAGATCCGCAGCACCTTGCCACGCTTGCCGCGGAACTTCCCGCCGATGACCTCGACCGTGTCCCCTTTTTTTAGATGCACCCGGGGCCGCACCGCCACCATCGCCATCGTCCAGCCTCCGTTACAGCACTTCAGGAGCGAGCGAAATGATCTTCATGAACTGCCGGTCGCGCAACTCGCGCGCGACAGGGCCAAAGATGCGGGTCCCCCTCGGATTCTGCGCGTCGGAGAGCAGCACCGCGGCATTGTCGTCAAACCGAATATAGGACCCGTCCGGCCGGCGCAGTTCTTTCTTCGTTCGGACGACGACCGCCTTGACGACTTCGCCCTTCTTGACCGGACTGTTTGGGATGGCCTGTTTGACCGTTGCGACGATGATATCGCCGATCGTCGCGTACCGCCGCCTCGATCCGCCCATCACGCGGATGCACAATATTTCCCGTGCGCCTGTGTTGTCGGCCACTTTGAGCCGGGTCTCCTGCTGAATCATCCTCGTATCCTCCTAGCGCGCGCGCTCAAGGACCTCGACGAGGCGCCACCGTTTTTCTTTCGAGAGCGGCCGGGTCTCCACGACGAGGACGCGATCGCCCACTTTGGCGTTATTCGCCTCATCGTGCGCCTTCAACGACTTGTTTCGCCGCATCGTCTTCCGATAGAGCGGGTGACGTGTCACCCTCTCTATCTCGACGACGATGGTCTTGTCCATCTTGTCGCTCGTGACCACACCCACCTGGCTCTTCCGCATCCCGCGTTCCGTCATGCTCCCCTCCGCCCTACTCGGTCGCGCCGTGATCGCCCAGCACGGTCTTGATGCGCGCGACATCGCGCCGCAGATCCCTCATGCGTGAGGTGTTGCGCTGCTGCGACACCTTGATGCGCAGCGCGAACAGCTCGCGCTCGGCCTCATCCAGCTTCTTGCGCAGCTCCGCCGCGCCCATGTCCCGCAGTGCGCCGGCCTTCATCTACGCCACCACCCTGGGCAGAAACTTGGTCCTGATCGGCAGCTTGTGGGACGCCAGCAGCATCGCCTGCCGCGCCTCTTCTTCGGGAACGCCGGCGAGCTCGAAGAGCACCCGCCCCGGCCGGACCACCACCACCCACAGCTCGGGGTTGCCCTTGCCACCCCCTTGCCGCGTCTCGGCCGGCTTCTTGGTCACCGGCTTATCGGGGAATACGCGGATCCAAAGCTTGCCGCCGCGCTTGATGAACCGCGTAATCGTGCGGCGCGCGGCTTCGAGCTGGGCGGTCGTCAGCCAGCCCGGCGCGAGGGCCTGCAGACCGTACTCGCCAAACGTCACGGTCGTGCCGGACAACACTTTGCCCGTCATCCTCCCGCGATGGGTCTTGCGGTACTTAGTTCGCTTGGGCGTCAGCATCCGTGCCCTTCCTCCTGACACTGGTCGGCGCCGTCCGCGACGGGATCACGACTGGGCCGAGGGGGCCGGCCTCGCTCCTCGGGGGACGGCGCAGCTCGGGCTCGTGCCGCCGACCCTCCGGCAGGATATCCCCTCGATAGATCCACACCTTGACCCCAATCCGACCGTAGGTGGTGAGCGCCTCGGCCATGCCGAAGTCGATGTCGGCTCGGAGCGTATGAAGGGGTACACGACCCTCGCGATACCATTCGTACCGCGCGATCTCCGCGCCGCCCAACCGCCCGGCGCAGGCGATCCGGATGCCTTTCGCGCCCGCGCGGAGGCTGCGCTGTACCGCCTGCTTCATCGCCCGGCGGTATGCGATCCGCCGCTCGAGCTGCTGGGCCACGTTCTCGGCGACGAGCTGCGCCTCGATTTCGGGTCGGCGCACCTCGTTCACGCTCAGCATGATCTGGCGTCCCGTGAGCGCGTCGAGCTCCTTCTTCAGCGCGTCGATGCCTGTTCCGCCGCGGCCGATGATGATGCCGGGCCGCGCCGAGTGGATGACCACCCGCACGCGACTGGCCGCGCGCTCGATCTCGACGCGCGAGATGCCGGCACGGTGGAGCTTCTTCTTGATTAGGACGCGAATCTTCTGATCTTCCTCGATGAGATCCGCCATGTTTTTGGCGTACCAGCGGGACTC
>Ga0334722_10004766_pt1 | contig 13972 bp, 10 predicted proteins | sample C3_bottom_MG_FD_207210 | JGI IMG/M metagenome (GOLD analysis project Ga0334722, IMG submission 207210) | Sediment microbial communities from Yellowstone Lake, YNP, Wyoming, USA - C3_bottom | ecosystem: Environmental > Aquatic > Freshwater > Lake > Sediment | place: USA: Wyoming | collected...
CGCCCTGGCAATGGCCAGGCGCTGCCGCTGCCCGCCGGACAACCGCTGCCCCCGCTCTCCGATCTTCGTCTGATAATGAGCGGGCATCGCCATCACGAAATCGTGTGCCCGCGCCGCCTTTGCGGCCGCCTCAATCTCCTCAGATGCCGCGCCTGGCCGCCCGTACGCGATGTTGTTCGAGACGGTGTCATCGAACAGGACCGTCTCCTGCGTCACCATCCCGATCTGATCTCGAAGCGAACTCAAACTACTCTGTCGGATATCGACTCCGTCAAGCAGGATGGCGCCCTCCGACGGGTCATAAAACCTGGGGAGAAGATTGACCAGACTGGTCTTGCCGGCCCCACTTCGCCCCACGATTGCAACCGTTTGCCCCGCCTGCACGGAAAATGACACGCCGCCCAAAGCGGTGCGGCCCCGCCCGTCTTCGTATTCGAATGTCACGTCGCGAAACTCGATGCCGTGCTGCAAGGGCGCCAGCTGCGGAGCCCCGGGGACATCGGGTACCTCGGTGTGAATATCCATCAGTTCGAAGATCCGATGGGACGCGGCGATCGCCTGCTGGATGTTCGCGTGCACACGGCTGAGCTTCTTGAGCGGGCCGTACATCAGGAGCAACGCACCGACAAACACACCGAAATCGCCCTGCGTCATGCGATGGCTCGAAATTTCCTTTTCGCCGTACCACAGCGCCGCCGCGATCGCCACGCCACCAAGCAGTTCCATAATGGGCGGCATCATCGACACGGCGGCCGTCACCTTCATGTTCGCCCGGTACAGCGCCCGCGCGGCCAGGCCAAAGCGCGAGCCCTCGCGATCCTCCGCGCCGAACGCCTTGACAATCCGCAGCCCCGTGAACGCTTCCGTCGCGACGTGCGACATTGTCTCCAGGTGCTCCTGGCTCCGCCTGGTCGTCTTGCGCAGCGCCTTGCCCAGCCGCACGAGCGGATACAACACCAGCGGCGCCCCGGTCAGGCAGACCAGCGCCAGCCCGGTGTCGTAGATGAACAACAGGCTCACGTAGCCAACGACGGCGATCGACTCGCGCAGCAGATCGCCCATCGTTTCCGACACCACCTGCTGGATCTGTCCGACGTCGTTGGTCAGCCGCGACAGCAACTGGCCCGTGCTCCGCGCTTTGAAGAACGCGGTCGACTGGCCCAGCGTGTGGCGAAACAGGCCGTTGCGGACGTCGAGCACCACGTGCTGCCCGACGTCGGCCATGAGATACGACGAGAAGTACGACCCGAGGCCCTTCAGGAAATACGAAAGCAGAATCGACCACGCCACTGTGCCGAGAGCGACCTGATGAATCAGTACCTTATCGATGATCGGTTTGATGAGCCAGGCCAGCCACGCAGACGCGCCGCCGTACACGAGCATGGCGAGCAGAGCCGCGGCAAACCGGCCCCGATAGGGGCGAGCGTAACTGAGCAGTCGCAACAGCGGATTCACTGGCCGGACCGGTGGCGCCGGTGACCCGGAAACCGCGGATCGGTTCCGACTCCGCGGTTCCTCGGCATCAGCGTCCCGCCTCCTCCTGATACCCGTTCGGATGCGCCTGCCGCCACGCCCAGGCGCTCGCCACCATAGCGTCCAGTTCAACGTAGTCCGGCCGCCAACCCAGATCAGTCCGGATGCGTTCGCTGGAGGCGAACAGCACGCCCGGATCGCCTGGACGTCGAGGTGCGTATTCGGCCGGCACGTGTCTGCCGCTCACGCGCTCGACCGAACTGATCACATCCCGCACGGAAAACGGCTTGCCGATCCCCAGGTTATAGATTCCGGTCGAGCCGCCAGCGTCCAGATGCGCCAGCGCCATGACGTGTGCACGGGCGAGATCGCTCACGTGAATGTAGTCCCTGAGGCAGGTCCCGTCCGGCGTTGGATAGTCGGTGCCGAACACTTGCAGCGCCGCTCCGCCGCGCGCCGCATCAATTGCGCGGGGAATCACGTGCACTTCGGGCCGGTGGTCCTCACCCAGCTCGCCGTCGGGATCGCTGCCGGCCGCATTGAAGTACCGCAGCGAGATACTCCGCGTGCCGTAGGCGCGCTCGAAGTGTGTGAGCGCTCGCTCGACGGCCCGCTTGGTTTCGCCGTAGGGATTGATCGGGACGGTCGGATGCCGTTCGGTGATCGGAGTCTCGACGGGCTCGCCGTAGACCGCTGCCGTGGACGACAACACAAAACGGTCGACCGATTCGCGAACCATGGCCTCGAGCACGGCCAGCGATCCGCCCACATTATTGGCGTAGTAGCCAATCGGATCCCGCACCGATTCGCCCACCAGCAGCGACGCCGCAAAGTGCATCACCGCCGACACCTCGTAGTGCCGAATCGTCTCGCGAACGCGCGCCACATCGTGCACGTCGGCGACAACCAGCTCGCCAAACCGGGCGGCCCCGCGGTGCCCATTCGACAGGTTGTCCATCACCACGACACGCCGCCCCGAGGCGGCCAGCGCCTTGGCGACGTGGCTCCCGATGTAGCCCGCCCCGCCGGTGACAAGAATGGCTCCCACGCCAGCCCCTCGATTCACAAATCCAACGGTGCCCATTCTCACTCAGGGCGAAGTGCTGAGCGAGCCCACTTCACCCATCGATCTCTCGTTATCGCCGAGCTGAACGCGCGAGTCGAAGCACGTTACCGTCCAATGCTGAAGTACTGGAAGCCATGCGTCCGCATCACGTCGCGCGTGTAGATGTTGCGGCCATCGAAAATCAGCGGCGTCTTCATCGCCTTCCGCATCTTCGCAAAGTCCGGCTCGCGGAACTCGTTCCACTCGGTCACCAGTGCCATCGCGTCGGCGCCCTCGAGCGCCTTGTAACTGGTCGGCGTCAGCGTGATTCTGTTGCCAAATAACTGCTTGGCGACCGGCATCGCCTCGGGGTCGAACGCCTGCACCCTGGCACCGGCTGCCAGGAGCCGCTCGATCAACACGATCGCCGGAGCCTCCCGCATGTCGTCGGTCCGGGGCTTGAATGCCAGCCCCCACACCGCAATCGTCTTGCCCTTCAGCGACCCGAGCTGCTTCTCCATCTTGGTGGCCAGAATCGACTTCTGCGACTGGTTGACCCCATCCACCGCCTTGACGATGCGGAAGTCGTAGCCCTTGTCGGCCGTGAACTTCATGATGGCCTTGACGTCCTTCGGGAAGCAGCTGCCGCCGTATCCCGTGCCGGGAAACAGGAACGACGGGCCAATTCGACGATCGGAGCCAACGGCCCGCCGAACCTGGTCGACATCGGCGCCAAACAACTCGCAGATATTGGCGACTTCGTTCATGAACGAGATCTTGGTGGCCAGCAGCGCATTCGCCGCGTACTTGCAGAGTTCCGCGCTCGCGCAATCCATCACCATGATCGGTGCCCCAGTGCGCGTAAATGGACTGTAGAGATTCCGCATCACCTCGGCGGCCTTTTCGTCCTCGGCGCCAATCACGACGCGGTCCGGCTTGAAGAAATCGTCGACAGCTGCACCCTGCTTGAGAAATTCCGGATTACTGACCACGCTGAACGGATACGTCGTCTCGCGTCTGATGATCTCGCGCACCCGGCTGGCCGTACCGACAGGGACGGTGCTCTTGTCGACGATCACCTTGTAGCCGTTCATCGCCTTCGCAATCTCGCGAGCGACGCCAAGCACGTGTTGGAGATCCGCCGACCCGTCCTCTCCCTGCGGCGTGCCGACGGCGATAAAGATGACCGAAGCCGCGCGGACCGCCTTCGGCAGCTGGGTCGTAAATGTCAGCCGCCGGTCTGCCACGTTGCGCTTGACGACTTCTTCGAGGCCGGGTTCGAAAATGGGCATCTTGCCCTTTCGAAGCAGGCGGATCTTCGCTTCATCCTTGTCGACGCACACCACGTCGTTCCCGGTTTCCGCAAAACACGCCCCGGCGACCAAACCGACGTATCCGGTACCAATGACTGCCAACTTCATACGCACTTCCTCCGCCGCCGACACCGGACCAATCGGGTGTCTGACCTGTAGAAACGTCTGAAAGTACTATAGGCAGTACGGGCTGTCAAGGCATTGTAAATCAATAGTTTGCAGCCGATGCCGTCGCTGACGATCTCGCACTTCTCCGTCTCGGGGCGCAATCGAGATAGGATACGGGAACTGCAATGATGCGGCTGCTTCTCGACTACCGGCCGGCGCTGAGGGAACCCACGGGCGTGGGCGCCTGGGTCCATGAACTGGTTCGGGCCCTGCTCGCCCTCTCCGCGGAAGGCGAACCGGCCGGCGAAAAGCTGCAGATCTCCTTGTTTTCCAGTTCTTTGCGCGACCGCCTCGCCGGGTCGGCGGTTGGCGAACTCGCTGGTGCGACCCCACGAGACTGCCGGGTTCCCGTCCGGGCGCTCAATATGGCCTGGTACCGACTGGGGTGGCCTCCAGTTGAGTGGCTCATCGGGGGACCCTTCGACATCGTCCATGCTACCTCCCCTGTTCTGTTGCCGGCACGATCTGGCCTTCTCGTGTCGACAATCTACGACCTGGATTTCCTGCACAACCCCGACCGCGCGTGGGGCGAGATGCGCCGGGATTTTCCGAGACTGGTCCGCGGGCACTCCCGCCGAGCGGACCTGATTGTGACGATCTCAAACCACTCCGCGCACAGCATCACTGAGGAGCTGGGGGTGCCGAGCGAGAAGGTGGCCGTCTGCCGTCCAGGAGTGCCGCGGTGGATCACGGAAAGGGTCGCCCTCGGACGCGACTCGCCACCGGGAGGATACATCCTGTTTGTCGGCACGCTCGAGCCGCGAAAGAACGTGGCCGGCCTGCTCGACGCGTATGAACGGCTGCTGTCGCGCTGGCCCGACGCCCCCCGTCTGGTGCTGGCTGGACGCCAGACACCGGCCGCCGACGCCTGGATCGCGCGGGCGACGGGTCCCGAGTTCAAAGGGCGAGTCGAGGTCCGCGGCTATATCCCGGATAGTGCGCGGGCTTCGACGTACCTCGGGGCGGCGGTGGTCGTTTTGCCGTCTTGGGACGAGGGCTTCGGTTTGCCCGCCCTCGAGGCGATGGCCCTGGGCATACCGGTAGTCGTGTCGACTCGTGGGGCCCTTCCCGAGGTGGTCGGCGAGGCTGGGCTGCAGATTGAACCCGACGACGCCGACGGCATTGCCGAAGCGATGTACCGCCTGTTGAAGGGCGAGCCGGCACTCGGCCGCGAATGTCGAGAACGCGGCCTGGCGAGGGCCCGGGAGTTCAACTGGGCTACTTCGGCGCGAATGCTCCTCCACCACTACGAGCTGGCGATGGCCAGGCAGCAGTCATCGAAGCGCCTGGGGGTGCAACGATAATGCGGATAGGGATTGATGTCCGCGAATTGCTGGGGCGCCCGACGGGCGTCGGCCGCTATCTCTCGAGCCTGGTCGGCGAATGGGCAACGCTGGCCCGCGCACGGACATTTCCGCACAAGTTGGTCCTGTATGCTCCGGCGGAGTGCCCGCCGGTAGTCGACGCGATCTTTGCCTCGTTGGAGCCAGAGCGCCGGATCGTACCCGGATCGCCAGGAACGTGGTGGGAACAGGTTCTGCTCCCACCGGTCGCGGCGCGCGATCGCCTCGACGTCTTCTTCGCGCCGGCCTACACTTCCCCCCTGAGGATGAGCTGCCCAGTTGTCCAGACGATCCACGATCTGTCGTTTCTTGCGCATCCCGAGTGGTTTTCGCTCCGTGAACGGCTCCGGCGGTCGTGGTTCACAAGGACCTCAGCACGTCGCGCCAAGATCATCCTGACCGACTCGCGTTTCTCCGCCAACGAGATACGGACTCATCTCGGCATCCCCGATGATCGGATTCGCGTGATTCCGCTCGGAATAATCAGTCCTGGACTGATTTCTTCGGACGCGCGGCAGCAAGAAATCAGTCCAGGACTAATTACGGTGGTTATGCCTGCTCCGCCTGCATTTGCCGAGCGCCGGCCCACCGTGTTGTATGTGGGATCGATCTTCAACCGGCGGCACGTCCCAGACCTGATCCGCGCCTTTGCTCAAGTGGTGCAGGCTGTCCCAGACGCCCGCCTCGAGATCGTCGGCGAAAACCGCACGCATCCGACCGAGGACCTCGCTGCGCTGTCGCGAACGCTGAACGTCGCCGATCGAGTCGTGATTCGGGCGTACGTGAGCGACCGGGAGCTGGCAGATCTCTACGGGTCGGCTCGGGTGTTCGCCTTTCTGTCTGAGTACGAGGGATTCGGATTGACGCCTCTCGAGGCGCTCAGTTGCGGTATCCCGGTCGTGGTGCTGGACACCCCTGTCGCGCGGGAGACGTGCGGGACAGCCGCGTGCTACGTCACGGCGGGAGACACCAGCGAGGTGGCCAGACACTTAACGAGGCTCTTGGCAGATCCGGCGGCGCACGCTGCGGCGCTCTCAACGGCGCCCGCCGTGCTCGCACGGTATCGGTGGTCCGACGCGGCCCGCGCCACCCTGGATGCGCTCGAGGCTGGCGGACGATGGACGCGATGAGAGAACTCGCCATCATCATCGTGTCGTTCAACACCCGGCCGGAGCTCGAGGCTTGCCTCGCCTCCCTTGCCGCTCACCCGCCGCGCACATCGCACGACATCGTTGTCGTCGACAACGCGTCGAGCGACCAGACTCCGGCGGCGCTGCGAGAGCGCTGGCCAGGGACTCGCTTGATCGAACCAGGCCGGAACCTCGGCTTTGCGGCCGCCAATAACATGGGCATTCGGGCCTCCTCGAGTGAGTTCATCCTCCTGCTCAACAGCGACACCCTGGCAGGTGCGGGCGCCATCGACACACTCGTCGAGACGCTGCGGCGCTCTCCCGACGTGGCGGCCGTCGGGCCGCGAATTGTCGATGCTGCCGGCGTCGCTGAATTGTCGTTCGGCCGGCAGATCTCGCCTTTTGTCGAAGCGCGCCAGAAACTGCTGACCCGTCTGCAGCAACGCGGCGTCGCGTGGGCGGTCGGGAGGGTGGATCGAATGACCCGGACGCGCCAGTATCCGGATTGGGTCAGCGGCGCGTGCCTCCTCGTTCGCCGCCAGGACGCCCTTGCCGCAGGGCTGCTCGACGAGCGGTACTTCCTCTACGCCGAGGACGTCGACTTCTGCGAAGCGCTTCGGGCCAAGGGCCGGCGCATCCTCTTCGTCCCGGAGGCCGAAATCACTCACCTCCGAGGCCGGTCCAGGGCATCCCGGCCGGCGGCGTCGGAACTGGCGTACCGCCGTTCGCAGCTGGCCTTCTATGCGAAGCACCATCCGCGATGGCATCCATGGCTCAAACTCTACTTGCGCCTGAAGGGTACACTTCCCCCCGAGACTGGAGCATGATGTGGAAATGAGGTCGGACCTATTTTCCTGTCTCAATTACTGACACGCTGATTGCAGAAATGGAAATGAGGTCCGACCTTATTGCAGAAAGTGAAATGAGGTCCGACCTCACTTCAAGTGGAGTGCTGTGGTATCGTGACAAACCGGAACGAGGCCTGATACGTGCGCATTGCCATAGACGCCCGGAAGTACCACGACTTCGGGATTGGCACCTACATCCGCAACCTGCTCAAGCACCTCGCGTCGTCTGACCACGACACCGAGTATGTCGTCCTGTGTCGACCGCAGGACACCGAGATCATCCGACAGCTTGGACCCACATTCACTCCGGTCGCGGAGAAGGCCAGGCCTTACTCGATCCGCGAGCAAATCGCGCTCCCGCTCAGACTTCTGACGGCCCGCGTCTCCCTGTTTCACGCTCCGCACTATGTCCTGCCTCCCCTGGTGCCGTGCCGCTCGATCGTCACGATTCACGATTGCATCCATCTGATGTTCCCGCAGTACCTGCCGAACCGGATGGCGTACGTCTATGCGCGGGCGAGCCTGGCCGCTGCGGCGACGCGCGCGGCCCGCATTCTCACGGTGTCGGAAACCTCGAAGTCCGACATCCTGCGGTACTGCAACGTCCCGGCCGATCGTATCATCGTCATTCCGAATGCGATCGACGACCGGCTCGCGACTCCTCCCCGGGAGGAAGACATTCAGCGCGTCCGCGAGCGTTATCAACTGGACGGCCCGTTTGCGCTCTATGTGGGCAACATCAAGCCGCACAAGAATCTGGAACGGCTCATTGACGCGTTTCATCTGGTTCGCCGGGAAGGCTTCGAACGGCTGAAGCTTCTGATCATCGGGGACCAGATCTCGAAGTTCCCGAGCCTTCGCCGCGCCGTTGACCGCTACAAACTGCACAAGCACGTCCGCTTTCTCGGCTTCGTGGGTGACGACACGCTTGCGGCGCTCTACAGGCTGGCGACGGTGTTCGTGTTTCCCTCTCTGTATGAAGGATTCGGGCTGCCTCCCCTGGAGGCCATGGCGAGCGGCACGCCCGTGGTCACGTCAAACGTGTCGTCGCTGCCAGAGGTGGTCGGCGATGCGGCCGTGCTGGTTGATCCGTACAGCTCCAAGTCGATCGCCGACGGGATTCAACGTGTGCTCGTGGATCCCGCGTTGAGAGAAACGCTTCGAATCCGCGGGCTCGAGCGTGCCAAGGCCTTCTCGTGGGAGTCGTCGGTCCAGCGGACACTGGCCGTGTATCGAGAAGTGGCGCGGTGAGCGCGGGTCGGTCATGAATATCGCGCTGGTCCACGACTGGCTCACCGGCATGCGCGGTGGCGAGAAGGTCCTCGAGGTACTGTGCGACCTCTATCCGGCCGCCGATATTCTGACGCTGCTCCATGTGCCGGGCTCGGTCTCGCCGCGGATCGAACGGCACAGGATCCGCACGTCGTTGATTCAGCGACTTCCGCGCAGCAGGACGCAATACCGACAGTACCTGCCCCTCTTCCCTTTTGCGATCGAACAGTTCAACCTGGACCGGTACGACCTGGTCATCAGTTCGAGCCACTGCGTCGCCAAGGCGGTGGTGGTGCCGCCACGGACGCACCATCTCTGTTACTGCCATTCGCCCATGCGCTACGCCTGGGATCAGTTCGACGCCTATTTCGGCGCTGCGCGCGTTGGTTCTACACGCAGCCGTTGGATTTACCGGCCGATGCTGTCACGGCTCGCCAGGTGGGATGCCGCGACGGCACCTCGGGTCCATCGCTTTGTTGCCAATTCGCGACACGTCGCATCCCGGATTCTGCGCTACTACGGCCGCGATGCCTCCGTCGTGCATCCCCCGGTCGACACGGACTTCTACTGCCCCGCGTCTGTGCCGCCTGAGGACCATTTCCTGATTGTTTCTGCTCTTGTGCCTTACAAGCGAATCGATCTCGCCATCGAATCGTGCCGTCGTGCGGGCGCATCATTGCGCATCGTGGGCAATGGCCCGGATAGGGACCGCCTCGAGCGACAGGCTGGCGCCACGGTGGCCTTCCTTGGACAAGTGACCGACGAGCAGATTCGAGACGAGTACCGGCGGGCGCGGGCGGTCATTCTTGCGGGAGAGGAAGATTTCGGCATCGTGCCGGTGGAAGCCCAGGCGTGCGGCTGCCCGGTCGTGGCGCTTGGACGAGGCGGGGCCCTCGAAACCGTCATCGACGGCGAGACCGGCGCGTGCTTTGGTGAGCCGACCGTAGACTCGCTGGTCGAGGCCTTGAACCGCGTCGTCTCCCTGAGGCTTGTGCCGGCGCGCATTCGTCAACACGCGACGCAGTTCTCCCGGGAGCGCCACGCCGAGCAGATCCGAGATCTGGTCGCCAATACCCTGACGTACCCGCCAGAGACGAGGTGGTAATCGCTGACCGCCGAGCAATACTATAATCGTCGGGCGTCAGTCGTGGAACGGCCGCTCGCGCGGGAGTCGAACTGGTTGGCCGCAAGGCCGTCGTGAGGATATGGTCAAACGATACAAGCGAACACTCGCGGCCTTTTACGTGGCCACCGACGCCGTGCTGGGCGCGGCGGCCTTTCTCGGCGCGTATATTTTCCGGTTCGACAGCCACCTGTTCGATGTCCCCAAGGGCTATCCTCCCTTCTGGCAGTATGCGGCGCTCCTGCCCCTTGTCGGGCTGCTGGTCCCCATCGCGTTCTACTTTCAGGGGCTCTACAGCATTCGGCGGAACCGGTCGCGCGTCGATGATTTCTTCGCCGTCTTCATCGGCAGCGTGGTGGCGGTCCTGCTCGGCGTGCTCACCACCCTGTACGTGGGCGCCTACTACACGCCGGTCGAGTTGAAGGAGCGGGGGGCGCTCGAGGTCTCGCAGTTTGTCTGGGGACTCTTCCTGCTGTTCAACGTCGCGCTCACCTTTGCGTCGCGCGAGGCCGTCAGACAGACGCTCGAGCGCCGATGGCGTGCGGGCATCGGCCTCAAGCGCATCCTGATTGTGGGTGCGGGCGAACTGGGCAAACTGGTGGCCGACAAGATCATCCAGCACCAGGAACTCGGATATCAGATCATCGGCTTCCTGGACGACAGAGCGGAACGCGATCACCTGGGCTACCGCGGTCTGCCGCTGCTCGGGACGACGGCCGAAGCGGCGGAGATTTGCGCCCGCGAGCGGGTGGACCACATCTACGTGGCGCTCCCGCTCGAGGAGCATCGCCTGATGATGGACGTCATCGAGGCGGCCGCCAAGGATCTGATTGACGTCAAGATCGTCCCCGATCTGCTGCAGTTCATCGCGCTCCGCGCACGGATTGAAGACCTCGATGGTGTCCCGATCATCAATTTGAACGAGGTGCCGCTGCAGGGGCTGAATGCGTTCGTGAAGCGAGCCGTCGATCTGGCCATCACGATACTCGCGCTTGTGGTGCTGACTATTCCCCTGGCCATCGTCGCCCTCATCATCCGGCTCACCTCTCAGGGTCCCGTGCTGTACCGGCAGGAACGGATGAGCCTCGACGGGTCCTCGTTCTCGGTGTACAAGTTCAGGTCGATGTCCAAGGAAGCCGAAGAAGACACGGGCCCTGTCTGGGCCCGCGACGAGGATCCTCGATGCACGCCAGTCGGAAAGATTCTTCGGCGCTACGATATCGATGAGCTGCCCCAGCTGTTCAACGTCCTCCGGGGCGACATGTCGCTGGTCGGGCCGCGCCCCGAGCGGCCGTATTTCGTCGAACAGTTCAAGCACCGGTATCCCCAGTACATGCTGCGCCACAAGGTCAAGTCGGGCATCACGGGCTGGGCGCAGGTCAACGGCTGGCGAGGCAATACCTCGCTCGAGAAACGCATCGAATTCGATCTCTACTACATCGAGAACTGGTCGTTGAGCCTCGACGTCAAGATCATGTGGCTCACGCTCATCCGTGGCCTCGGGCTGTTTCACGGCACCACTGCAGAGTAATCACCATGTCAAAACCGCGCGTAGTCATCACCGGCGCCGCCGGGTTCATTGGATCGCATCTGTCCGAGACGCTGCTCGACCGCGACTACAGTGTGATTGGCATCGATAATCTGCTGACCGGGGACATGGCGAACCTGACGCACTTGCAAGGTCGGGATTTCCTGTTCATCAAGCACGACGTCACCAACTACATCTACGTCGACGGGCCTGTGGATTTTGTCCTGCACTGGGCGAGCCCCGCCAGCCCGATCGACTATCTGGAGTTGCCCATCCAGACGCTCAAGGTCGGCGCGCTCGGCACGCACAAGGCGCTCGGGCTCGCCAAGGCCAAAGGCGCCCGGTTTGTCCTGGCGTCAACTTCTGAGGTCTACGGGGATCCTCTCGAACATCCGCAGAAGGAAACCTACTGGGGCAACGTCAACCCCATCGGCCCGCGTGGCGTGTACGACGAGGCCAAGCGGTTCGCCGAGGCGATGACTGTCGCCTACCATCGCTACCACGGCGTCGACGCCAAGATCGTGCGCATCTTCAACACCTATGGGCCGCGCATGCGGGTCAAGGACGGGCGGGCTGTGCCGAACTTCATCTCGCAGGCGCTGCGCAACGAAGACGTCACGATATTTGGTGACGGCCAGCAGACGCGCAGTCTCTGCTACGTGACCGACCTGGTCGACGGCATCATCAAGCTGATGCATTCGTCGACCAACGACCCGGTCAACATCGGCAACCCGCACGAGTTGACGATCGAAGACATCGCCAAGACCATCCTCACAATGATTGGGTCGAACAGCCAGCTCGTGTACAAGCCGCTCCCGACCGACGACCCGAAGGTCCGACGGCCGGACATTTCGAGAGCGCGTGCCATTCTGGGCTGGGAGCCGAAGGTGCCGCTCGAACGCGGACTCGAACAGACGATTGCCTACTTCAGGACGAAGTGCTTCGGCTCGCGATGAGACCGGCAGGGTCCTGCAGCGCGACCTTCGCGCCATGCTCGCTCAGCGCGCTGGTGGCGGTGGCGACTCGCTGATAATCCTGCGGACGTGAACCACGTAGTGCATGCCTGACACGATCGTCAGGGCCAGGCTCGCGTAGATCCCGACATCGACCAGCACGGATGTCTGCTTGAGATAATTGAAGAGCATCACGATGACGCTGGTGACGATGTAGGTAGCGGTCGCGGCTTTTCCGAGAAACGAAGGCCTGAAGGTGCGCGGACCGAGCGCAAGGGTAATCACGGCGACGGTCAGCACAATCACCACGTCGCGACTGATGATGAGGACCGTGAGCCACAAGGGCAGTCGATTGGTCAGCCCAATCCCGGGAAGCGACAGCACGATGAAGGTGGTCAGCAGCAGCAGCTTGTCGGCCATCGGGTCGAGCCACGCACCAATAGCCGTTCGCTGGTTGGTCATTCGCGCGACCAGACCGTCGAGCCCATCGGTAATGCCCGCGATCACGAAGACGACCAGCGCCCAGCCCAGCTCCCCGTACAGCGTGAGAAGGGCGAACGCCGGCACGAGCACCAACCTGAGCAGCGTCAGCTGATTGGCGAGATTCAAGGGGCCGAGAGTCCTCACCGATCGCCTCCACCCATGCCCGTCCTGGGCCGTTTCGCCAGCCGCTCCAGCCGGTCCAGTATATCGACTGCCTCGGCGCCGCTCAGAGGTCTTGACGGCCTGAACAAGCCGTTGTCAACCAACCCCATGAGTCCCGACGCCACGGCGAGCGCCACATCAGGGTAGCTCAAATGATCGGCCGGGACATCGCCAATAACAGGGCGCACGAACGACTTGGCGAGCCCAGGCGAGACCATCGTCACCACACGGGCGACCACCTGGGCCATGTCGACCCGCCGCACGCCCGCCGCCGGCTGAAAGGTGTGGTTGGCGTAGACCTCCATCACGTTGGCCTTCGTGACCGCCATGATCCAGGTCGAGGCCCAGTGGCCGCGCACGTCGGTCGCCAGCACCGCCGCGCCTCCCCGGCTGGCGGTGGCCAGCAGGGGCTGCAGGCGAATGCCCAGCAGCGCGGCCAAATCGCCGCGCGTCACCTGGGTGAGCCGCGGGATCGATCCGTACTCCGTCGGAAAACGGGTGATCGAAGCGCGGTCCCGAAGACGCTCCAGGGTCTTGCGAGTCGTGTCGAGACTGTCGATCGCCACTGCCCGTTGGTACGCGTCAACCGCGCCCTCGATATCGCCTTGTCGCTCGAGCGCGTCTCCCAGGCCAGTCAGGGCGCGCGAGTCTCCCCCGTCGAGCACCACCGACTTGCGAAGGTGTTGTACGGCGTCGGCCATCAAGTTGAGCCTGCCTTCGACCACCCCCAGATCTCGATACAGCACGGCGCTATCCGGCGACGCGTTGACCGCGTCAGCGTACGACTGGCGCGCTTCTTCCAATTGCCCCTGGTCGGCCGCCCGTTTGGCTGAGGCGACCAGTTCCCGCACTCGGGCAAACCGAATGACTTCGACGCGCCGGTTCAGATCCGCCAGCTTGGGATCGATCCTTATCGCGGCTTCGAAACTGGCCAGGGCCAGGTCGCGTTGTCCCGCCGCCAGGTACCCTTCTCCGCGTCCGGCGTACGCCGGCGCATAGCCGGGTGCCACCCTGATGGCATGATCGAACCAGGCCATCGCATCCTTCGTCTTCTGCTGGGCCAGAAGGACGTATCCGAGTCCGACTTCGGCAGGCAGGTATCCGGGAGCACGCTTGACGAGCGCGGCATAC
>Ga0334722_10004767_pt1 | contig 13972 bp, 26 predicted proteins | sample C3_bottom_MG_FD_207210 | JGI IMG/M metagenome (GOLD analysis project Ga0334722, IMG submission 207210) | Sediment microbial communities from Yellowstone Lake, YNP, Wyoming, USA - C3_bottom | ecosystem: Environmental > Aquatic > Freshwater > Lake > Sediment | place: USA: Wyoming | collected...
CCGGTGCCATGATTGGTGCTGGTGCTGGCATTGGCGGTGTTGGCGGAATGGCTGCCGGTAGTGCCCTTGCTCAGGCAATTGCCAAACTGGGTGGACCCATGATGGGACTCAATTCACTTCAGACTCATGCTTTGATGAACCGGGCTGACGTTGGCGGCTCCGTCGCTGGTGGATTGCTCGGTGCAGGCATTGGAGGCTATATGGGTCACAGGAAGAACGAGAAAGAAGCCATGTTCGGTATGGGTGATCCGGGTCGCAATGCGGTCCCCGGTGCTAACCTGTTGCAGCGTCGTGTGGGTGCTACTGATGCTATTGAAAAGCTACAGGCGGCTCACCGTGCGGCTGCTACTGCCAAGATCGGAATCAAGCAGCCACCAGCTGCTCCTGCTGCTGCTCCTGCGAACAAGCCACAAGAACTCGGTGCTTGGATGTCGCCAGCTATGCGTGCAGCTATGGAAGCAAACATGAAGAGTAGCTCTCTTCGCAAAATTGCAGCCGACATCCTTAACAGTGTCCCGGCTTATACTGGCAAGCACATGGTTGAAGCCGGTAAGAGCTATGAAAATATCCTGCCCTACGCTGGTCTATCTGCTGCCGCGGGTGGCGGTGCTGGTTACCTTCTCGGTGATCCTGCTGCCGGTATAGGTGGTGCTGGTGGTGCTGTGCTTGGTGGTGCGGCTGGAAACATTCTTGGCACCGGACTCGGTGCCCTTGGTGGAGCAGCTTTGGGTCATGCTTCTGGTATGACTGGCCCAACCTATCAGAAAATGATTGACGAATGGGCTCACGGCGGCAGCCACGTTGGCAATGTGCTCGGTAGCCTCTACGGAGGCTACAAGGGCATCGGTCTTGCACGCCGTATCTCCAAGGATCGTGAAGGCAAGGAAGCAGCTGCTCGTGTTGTCATGAAGATGGCAGCTCAAGATCCAGCAGCGTACGGAGCCTATGCACGAGCAGCTATGCGTGCAGCCAAGGCCAACCCTTATGGGAATGTATCCCCCGGTGTGTTGAACTACATGCGGCACAGCACACCGACACAGATTCGCCAGGACGCACAGCTGGCTGGTATTGGCCCAGCAACAGCACCTTCAGCACCCGCAGCAGCTGCTAGCAGGCAGATGACTGGAATCGGTGGTCCGAACTTTCTGCCAGTAGGTGCTCAGGGTCAACGTGGTTTTACACTTGTGACACCGCCAACCATGGTGCATTCAACTAAACCAACAGCAACTTCGGGTAAGCCGCAAGGTGGCTCAACTGGAGTGATGACTCCAACGCCTGGCAAGAGCCCGACACAACTTTCAGTACCCGTTGCCCAGGTCGCACCAACGCCGCCTACGGCACAGGTTGCACCGACGCCTCCGATGGCGACGGCTGCTCCGACGCCTCCAATGGCAACGCCGATTCCAGCTGCCCTGGCTGCCGCTGCTCCTGCGGCTGCTGCTCCGGCGGCTGCTGGTGCATTGCCAGCCGGAGCTGAGCCACCGGCCAAGTCAACCGCCAGCTGGCTCTCCGGTCTGTCTACGCCATCACTTGGTTGGAAGGGCAAGAGTCTACTTTACGGTGGTCTCGGTGCTGCCGGTCTGGCTGCCATAGCTAACATCATGTACCAAGGTGACCGCCATCGCATGGCTGACCGTGAAGGCGATCTACGCAACATGGAAAGCCGGGACTTCTTGGGCAAGCAGCACACAATGGAATTGGAACGGCAACACGCTCTGATGGAACGGATCAAGCATCCGATGGACTACTATGATCCAGCAACCCGTGTGTCATAACAGAAAGTCAGTGGGCGGCTGCTCGTAACGGCTCTGACGCTTTCGGTCAGAGAGGGCTCTGGTGGCTGCCCAAGCGAGAGCTTGGACCTCGACCTGGAAGAAAGTTACGGAACTAGGTCCCGGGTGGCATCGTGGGCAGCCCTGCTGTTCCAGGCAGATCCTGCTGGACCGACCGACCCCGAACCCTATGGCACGATTGGCGAAAGCCTAAACGGCAACGGTGTGACCACCCAGCTTCCTGTTTCTTTGTGTGGAGTGTGATGTACGGCTACCCGGATTCGGAGGGTAGTTCAATGCGTTACCAGCAACTTACGTTTTCATGCGGCCCCGGAGCAATCGTCAATGCTTTGCGTGCTCTGGGCGTCAGGGTGGATGAACGTCGCGTAAGATCGTTAGCCGGCACCACTTCTGATGGAACTGATGAGTTCGGCGTCATCTCTGCTGTGCGGGCTCTTGGTCACACAGCTTCAGACTTCAGCGGCAAATCTCGAAATCACGCCTGGCGTTGGCTGCACGGAGCCTTGCTTCAAGGTTCTGCTGTAATCATTTCTGTTGATCGTTGGTCACACTGGGTAACCTGTATCGGGCTACTTGGTGACAGAGTCATCTTGATTGATCCAGCTAAGGTGCAGTCTAATATGAGAGAGAATGGTGTCCACGTTCTCTCCAAGGATCGGCTCATCTCAAGATGGCGTAGCAGTCGTAAACCCAAAGACAACTGTTACCAGGCCATCTGCATCAGCAAGGCGAAGAAATGAACCAACTACACCGGAGCTGGGCTGAGACGTTCGGAACAGTACCTGACCTGAGGAGGGCTACCATGAAGCGTACAAAGCACAAGTTCATCATGCGGATGGTTTGGACTCGCAAGGGCGTCGAGGACTTCGAGAATGCCGTTGAGGACCTGATTGCCAAGGGTTACGAACCGCGTGGTGTTGAGATCAACAAGGGTTGGCTTCGCATGATCTGCATGGCCATCCTGGAGCTGCCGCCCGAGAAGTGCGACTGCCAGTGTCCATGTTGCATCGAGATTCACCAGGGTCATTGTGACTGCGAGTGCGACTGCTGCAAGGCACACTCTCACCGCGACGGCACCTACCCATCTCCCGAGGATGAAGAGTAACTAAAGAATTGTCTCGAAAGAGGCAAAATACTAAGAGCCTGGCGTGGTAGCCAGGCTCTTTTTTTGTTTCAACCCATGGAGGGACGCAAGGATGCCGAAACTAGAGTTGGACCTACCTCGTCATTCCATTGTCAACATTTTTGTACCGCATGACGAGATACTCCACGCCAGGGACATGCTCGGAGAGCTGATGAGTCATCCCTGGATTGAAGTACGCAACATACGCATCAACGTCGCACCATCATCAACACCACTCGCGACAGCGAAGGCTCAGGTGGACCGGATCGATGATGAAGGTGGAGGAGAGTTGTTGGCTCGGGCCTATGTCGGCCTGGGCGACCGGATGGAACGCTACTCCTGGTCCTTCGTGTACATCAACATGAAGGAGCGGCTCAGGATGTTCCATCTGGCCAGGGGCGGGAAGTGGAACCTCAACAAACTGGTGGGCAAGCTGAGTCACTACATCAGTTGCAGACTTGATTGTATGCCACCGATGGCGACTCTTGAGGAGGGAACCGATGGAACCTGAGGTAAGGTACGACGACTCGCCGAAGTGCGTGTTCGTTACGGGAATGCCAAAGACAGGCGTGTTTGCTCTTGCTCGATCCATTGCGAGCGAGATGCAAATACCCTACGTGCAGCTCGTGAAGGATCGGCAGTTTTACGCTCAGCTATCGAAACCACACCTACCAGGCTCGTTCGAGCATTCTGAGATGCTGAGCCTTTGCAGGGTTACGATTGCCCGAGCAATGGAACCGCTGACACGTCCGGCAGTGATTGAGGGGCTGGCAGCCTTACCTCTAGCAGAGGACATGCTCGAACGAGGTCACGGACTGGTGGTCGTGCGGCCACCTTCGTGGGATACTTACAAGAGAATCCTCTGCCCAACTACGGCAATGGATCGTGAAAGCACGGTGTTGGAATTCGAGTGGGACTGTTTGTTTACAGGCTTTTTGCAGGACCTGTACGACAGGTTCGCTGCGATGGCCGAACGTCTGGCAGATCTCACGCACCAACGCGTCGTGACTTACAACTATCCCGAGCACATCTACCTGAACCGACCCAAGATGCTCCGGGTTTTCGGCATGGTTGACGAGCAATTCAGGTCAGTACCAGGTGGAGGGTTTGGTGAATGACGCCGTGAGCGTCACTGAGAGTCGGGGCCGTCCCGTCTCTCTTTATCCATCAACTGAGTAATTTTTTACTGAGGGCCGAGTGATGGAAAACCCCACTGTTGCAGAGTTCGAGGTCGTTCTGATACTCAAACTTGACGATGGTACGAGACGAACGTACCACGGGCCACTCTGCAAGAGTACGGGGAAAGTTGGGTTAGGCCCCACATTGTTGGAACTGGTCATCGCCCGAAAGCTTCATCACTGGATTGAGGAAGCTTTGAAGGAGAAGTGATGTCAGTCGAGACTCTGCTTTTTCAGAACCCCGTGTGGCACCCGGGGTTGAATGTCACCGTGCGTCTAGGTGACAAGTGGGCACGGATCATGGACTCCGGTTGTAAGGAAGTCGAAATCAAGAAGACAGGTAGCGACGAAGTCCTCGCCAAAGCCAAGCTCAAGACGTATGCCAAGATCCCTTTCTCGCTCATTCCCACCCAATGGCTCGAAGCCGAACACGATCCCAAGTGTCGCGACATGCACGGGTTGCGACAAGAGATGATCAATGCCTATGGTGGCAAGTTCGACGACGACGCCGATGTCACTGTTCTATGGTTTGAGGTGCAAGATGGCCAAAGTCTCAGGACCTGAGAACCAGGCTCTACACGACCGCTCCGGCCAAGTAGTCATTTCGCATTGTCCCCTCGTAGGCTTCCTGTATGACGCAATGAGGGACGGCGTCATTTCACCAGGACAGGCCGAAGAACTCGTAAGACGTAATACGACTGGGGTTGAGATCGAAGCCCGAGATGGCGTAGCATATTGCAACGGTTGGTTAGCCATGTTTGCACAGGACTTGGCTTACCGCTTAATGGCAGACACTGTGCCAGTCGATGACGACTGGAATCCCAACCCTGAGGAGGTTGCTGAACATGAAGAACATGACTGACATCAACATCGTGCTGGACCGCAGCGGCTCCATGAGCAGCTGTAGGCAGTCAACCATTGACTCGTTCAACGAGTTCCTGGACGGTCAGAAGAACGGCCCGGACGAGGCCATCGTGAGTTTGTTCCGATTCGACCACGAATACGAGCCAGTGTACGAGGGCAAGGACGTTGACTCCGCTCCGCGGCTGAACGCTCGCAACTTCGTGCCCCGTGGCAGCACGGCCCTGATGGATGCCATCGGTCGTACCATCGACGCTGTCGGTGCCCGTTTGGCTGACACGCCGGAGTACAAGCGGCCAAGCAAGGTCGTCGTGGTCATCGTGACCGACGGCGGCGAGAACGCGTCGAAGGAGTACGGCCGGCAACGCATCTTCGAGATGATCAAGCACCAGCAAGAGAAGTACCACTGGACCTTCGTCTTCCTTGGTGCCAATCAGGATGCGTACAACGAATCGGCCAAGTACGGTATCCACCACGCGAACACACTGAACTTTGCTCCGACTTCGGCCGGTCTCAGGAAGGGCACAGAAGTGCTGACCAGTGGCATGATGCGGGCACGTAGCGGTCCGAGTGGACAGAGCTGCTCCAGCTACTTCACGCCAGCCGAGCAGGCTGCCAGTGACGCTCTCGCCGGAAAGCTGGCTGCTCCGGTCCCTACTACTTCTAGGGAAGGCACTGTTCTCGGTGCCATCCACAAGACGCTCGAAGCTCACAAGATCCCAAAGGGCACGCGACTCAACATTCGCAAGCGTGACCTAGTCAAGAGCAGCTAACCCTCCTCGGGCTCCGGGTGAGGGAACGCCCACCTTACCCGGAGTTTTTATGTATGACACCATTACTTTTCTTCAGAATGCGTGGTCTCCTCGTTGGGCAGGGCGGCACTGGCCCAGGCAACGATGGCTGGGAGCCCTTCGTCGTTCTCATAGTGGTCGTCGTCTTTCTGACATGTTGGATGATCTGTCGATTTGTTGGAATCTGACGACTACCGTATGTGCGACGCCAGAGGAGATACCTGAACCAGATGTCCCGTACATCAGAACCATCATTGCCCAACAATCACCGAAGCTCATAGTGGCGTGTGGGCGAGTCGCAGAAGAGACCTTACAGGAACTGTGGCTCGGACCACTGCTTGTAGTACCACATCCTACTTACCGTATGCTCACGAAGCAGCTCTACCGCGAAGCAAAGCACATCATTGAGCATGGCTTCGACAAGAGAGCCGCCCTACGTCAGCGTAAGGGACGAACTGAAATGGAGCTACTGTGATTACGAGGGCAGTCATGGACATGACGGAACAACACACCATGTTGTGGGAGGTACTTGTACCAACCCTCATGCGTGAAAAGCCGGTGCGTTTGCGGCATCATAAAGAGTGGGACAAGTTCGTACGGAAAATCACCGGCGGCTTGACCATTCTTCACCCCGCAAAAGGCCAGTGGATCAATCCAGAAACCAGTGAGTTGATGTGCGAGAGGGTCATCCCTGTTCGCATTGCTTGTACCAGGAAGCAACTGGACAAGATCATCGACTTCACCATCGAACACTACGACCAGATAGCCGTGATGGCTTACTTAGTCAGCACGGAGGTCGTCATCAAACGACGTAAGGAGGAGTGAATGGTCGCTCCAAAAGGTACAACGTATCCATGGGACGGCAAAGCCTCACAGGATTGGACCTGTGACAAGCTTATGGCCGAATCGCGTAACAGTATGGAAGAAGCCAAGGACCAAATCACTGGGGACTATCTTGATCCCAGCGACAAGCTCAAGGCTGCTCACGTTCTCGCAATGCTGGCAGTAGCAGCTGCAATCAGGGACAGATAACCATGGGACTAGACAATGCTACCGTACGAACACTTGTGGCTGCCAAGGCCATCGGTTGTAACTTCAGGGAGATGGCGACGATAGGCCGGCAGTCTTTCTTTCCTGACCCATCCACATTGCGTACTGCATTCAATGAGCTGGGCTTCGATGGCGATCCAGAGAGGTTCGTCAAAGTTGGGAATGGCAATGCCGGGCCGTTTTACACGTTGCTTGGTGCCTACAACATCACCTCAATAGACATCTCGAATTACGAAGGAGTCACAGTCTTACACGACATGAATCTGCCCATTCCAGATTCACTCAAGGATCGTTTCTCGGTCGTGCATGATGGTGGTTCCTTGGAGCACATCTTCAATGTGCCTCAGGCATTCAAGAACTGTATGGAGATGGTCGCGGACCGCGGCCACTTCATACAAACAACGGCAGCTAACAACCTCCTGGGTCACGGCTTTTATCAGTTCAGCCCAGAACTGATGTTCCGTATCTTCTCGCCAGAGAATGGCTACAGGATCATTTGTGTGTTGTTACACGAAGTCCGTGAAGGCGGTAAGTGCTACAAGATCACCGACCCCATGATGCTTGGTCACCGTGATGAGATAGTTAAGGAGCTGCTGCATTCGCAGTTCTACATCACGACTATTGCCCAACGTATTGGACACAAAGAAATCTTTCAGTCGTACCCACAACAGAGCGACTACGTGACGTTGTGGTCTGGGCTTCCATATCAACCTGACCTCGGCAAAGGATGCGAGGAGATTAGTGATGCCCAATTCTTCAAAGGACAGATTACATGAAAGAGCTGTATCTGACGGTGGGTCTGCCGCGTAGCGGTAAGTCCACCTGGGCCAAGAAGCAAACCATGCCCATCGTCAACCCGGACTCGATCCGGCTTGCAATCCATGGCGAACGATTCATTTCGCAAGCCGAACCCTTTGTCTGGGCCACCGCCAAGGCGATGGTGAGGGCGTTGTTCATCGCTGGCCACGACAAGGTGATCCTGGACTCCTGCCTCGTTACACCCGGACGGCGTGATGAGTGGAGGTCCACTGACTGGAAGCGTCGGTTCGTTGTATTCACCACCGACAAGGCTGAGTGTATCCGACGGGCACGGGCAATCGACGACGAATACATCGTGCCAGTTATCGAACGTATGGCAACAGACTTCGTACCGCTCACGCCCGTGGAGTTGGACGAACTCGCAGCAACAGTGGAACCATGTCCATACAAGGATTCCGAGGAGGGTATCGCTGGCTATCAAACTTTTGGCCGGCCAAAGTGCTGATAAACGGCTGCGAGTATCCGACGACCGAGCATGCCTACCAAGCTGCAAAGTCGTCTGATCCCGAGGACTGGAAGCACTTTACAACCCTTCCTAAACCCGGTGACGCCAAGCGAGCTGGTCGGTATCTCAAGATCCGCAAGGACTGGGATCAGATCAAACTTGGCGTAATGGAGGACCTGACGCGGCAGAAGTTTCAGGACCCAGCTCTCAAAGCGTTGTTGCTCGGCACCGGCGAGCAGTTGTTGGAAGAAACAAATCACTGGAATGACACCTACTGGGGCGTTTGCAACGGGGTTGGCCACAACCACTTGGGCAAGATCCTCATGAAGGTCAGGGAGGAGCTACGCGATGGCAAAGCGAAAGATCCTGTCGATTGACTTCGACGGCACCATTGCCCATCACGGCTGGCCCAACATCGGGGCACCGTTGCCGTATGCCTTTGAGGTCATGCAGAGGCTACAAAAGATGGGGTACTACCTGTACCTCAACACTTGCCGCGAGGATGAACCACGCCGCAAGTATCTTACGGAAGCTGTTGAGTTCTGTGCAGCCAATGGTGTACACTTCCGTTCCGTAAACTGCACTCACCCGGAGGACGACTTCCGGGATCACGGTGGGCGAAAGATCTTCGCTCACTATTACATCGATGACCGTAACCTGGGAGGCTTCCCGGGCTGGTTAGAAGTCGAACGCATGCTTCGTGAGCAGGAGGATGATCCAGCTCTTGTGAAGCTGTGGGAAATCGAACAGGAGATCAAGAATGTCAAGTACAAGGACAAAGAAGCCCAAGGAATGGGAAACCAAGAACGAACGGGTGGTCAAGTACAACAAGGAACAGACCGTGCATCTGCGTAAGCGGCTGGCTGGTCCACCTGACAATCCATACCCATCGCCCGAGCAGCTGATGAGGGCCAGGATCGTGTCCGCTCAGATCCTGATGCCTGGCTACCGCGGTGATCGTGAGCGAATGTGCGGCATGTTGGCTAACGCAGCCAACCTGTTGCAAAACAAAGATCTCGCTCGAATCTACGAGAGCGTGTTCAAGGCCATCGTCAAGCTGGCCAAATCATGGGAGGTGAAGAATGAAGATCAAGCCGCTCGGAAGCCGCGTGCTCGTCGAGCCAATCCAACTCAACGCAAAGACGCCCGGGGGTATCGAGCTGCCGGACGTAGCGAAGGGAAAGCCCCGGCACGGAAAGGTACTCGCAGTCGGACCAGGAAGCCCGCGGGCTGATGGTGGGTTGCAGCCAGTTCGTGTCTCCGCAGGTCAGCGTGTGATGTACCAACAGTACGCTGGCTTCAACGCTGGTGATCCGACCAAGATCTACACCGACGACAAGGACCCAATCCTGATGGATGAGGCCGATTTGCTCGCCGTTGTTGAGGACTAAATGCAGTTCTCAAACGTGGCAATATACTTTGCCGACTAGGCGTTAGTGACTTTCGTCGCTGACGCCTTTTTTATTGGAGCGAAGTCGGATGAACTTCTATGGAGGGGGTCTGATGAACTTGCTCGGAGTAATGGCCCTGGTGAGGTATAAGGAACGTCCTCTCCAGAGCGTCGAGTTCTGGGAGAAAGTCGGAATGAATTGGAACATCGACTTGACGCTGCAAGGTGGCGTCTTTGTCGCTGGTCTCACATTTCCCCGACGTGCTCCCGGTCCCGACAGCCCCGCACTCATCTTCCACAACCACCCGACTTTTCTTGGGCAAGACAGAAAGGAGCCGTGTTTCTTCGTTGGGAACATGAATGCTCTCGACGAGAACACGCAACTTCCTGTCGGCTGGAAGTTAGTCTCAAAGATCAAACACCCGATCTTCGACTACGCACATCTGGTTGATGCCGATGGCGAAGAAGTGATTGGAGTCGGCGACATTTGGGATGAACACTTCAAAAGAAACGGTCAGCTGATTCACTAACAATCCCTTGGGCACCCTCTTCGGAGGGTGCCCTCATTACTTTCCATAAGGGGTTTTCTTAACTATGGCAATCACACCTGAGGAAGCATTCAAGCTGACGCCAGCAATGGAACAGTCCATTGAAAAGCTGGAGAAGGCTTGGGATGAATACATCCTGATGAACTGGGACGGGTGTTCCGCAGTCATCGTTGTCATGCCTTGTGAAATGCACAAACGAGCATACGGCGTCATGAAGAATAGATACGAGATGGCTGGCTGGAAGTGGACAATCATCGACGACAAAGGCAGTCGCGACGACATCCGTATAGAGCTGACCAGAAAGCCACACGACGACATTCGCGAGGGCTACCGAGGAAGGGAGTTCAACTGATGCCGCTAACACCAGAACAAGCTGATTTCAACCGAGGACTCAACGATGAGGAGAAACGATTCCTCTCCAGTTTCTTCACCAACGTCGATGCGAGACTCAAACTCTCATACGACCAGAATCCAAGAGCAACTGCGGTCTATGTGGAGTACGAATCTATCCCGTATACGCTCAAAGAGCATGTCGAACACGCCTACCAGAACGTCGGATGGGAAGTCCGTTGGCAGGACGACCAGAAGGACCGAGTCAGCTACCTCATTCTCATTCCCAAGGGTCAGTGACATGACAGCTCTTGTGCTTATCGCGTTCCTGGCCGCCATGCTCGGCTACCCAATCATCATGTGGGTTGCTATCGTAGCAGCCACATTGAAGGGCTTCTGGTTCTGCATACGGGTGATCTTCCAGGTCGGGAAGAATATCGGGGAGGACAAGAAGTAATGGCACATCCAGTACCACCGTTCCCGAACGAACCCGGGGTGCGGTATCGACATATCGTCCGCCACATGAACTACATTGCCTCCGATGACGGCAAGATTTACATGTCCCGTCGGACGCATTGGCGTGAGATGAAGACCCACATGGTCAACGGCAAGCGGTGCGTGTGGCTGATGAATGACAACAACACCGGCGGAGAGGACATCCCTGTGGATGAACTCGTACAGCAGATGTTCGGAGGTGGATGATGGAATACGTCGGCAAAGCTCTCGAAATCGAAGGCTGGATGAGCCCCGAAGAACTGTTCTGGCTCCGGGACGCGGCGACGAAGCACCCGGTTGTTATTGAGATCGGCAGCTGGAAGGGGCGTAGCACGCATGCTCTGGCCGAAGGCTGTGGTTCACTGTTCTTTGTCGAGCACTTCGAGGGCTCTCCAACGGACACATGGAACTCATGGTACGAAGAGCTTTTCGTGCCTGACGGTAAAGCCGCCGTGCGTAATGCTTTGCTGAGAAATCTGGACGAGTTCATAAAGAGCGGCAAGGCTTTTCTTATCGAAGCCAAGTCTGTCGAAGCGGCTGCCTTTCTCAGACCGGTGTTCATGCACCGACAACCAGACATGATTTTTGTCGATGGAGACCACACCTACGAAGGATTTGCAGCCGACCTCAAAGCCTGGAGTCCGTACTTCGTCAAACCTGGTTTGTTTTGTGGGCACGATAGCCATCTGCCAGGCGTGCGTGACGCACTCGACGAACTACTTCCTGGATGGCAGCACGGTGAGGATTCAATTTGGTACAAGGCCGATTTCACAAAGGACGATCTCAATGGAAAGTAAACGCGAGCCTGGAATCATTGTGGCTCTTGACGGTATCTCTGAGCACTACGCTCTTCATCTGGCGGAGCATCTCAAAGACATCGTGTGGGGCTTCAAGGTCAACGACTTGCTGGTCCAGTGCGGCCACGAGATCGTTCACAAGCTCAAGAAGTTCGGCCGCGTGATGGCGGACCCGAAATTCTTTGACATTCCGAACACCGTGGGCAACGGTGTGAAGCGATTGGCCGATGTGGGGGCCGATCTGATCACTTGCCACGCCTTCGGTGGCAGTGAAATGCTGGTTTCGGCTATCGAAGTGGCCAAGCGAGCGAATGACCACACGAGAATCGTGGCCATTACCGTGCTGACCAGCATCAGCGACAGCGAACACATGCAACTTTACAGCGAACCGCGGCAGACCACGGTGCTGCGAGCGATGTCCAGGGCCAGGCGTGCCGGCATCGATCACGTAGTTTGCTCCGGCAAGGAAGCACGGGATGCGAAACGTGAAGGTTTGACCAGCATCGTTCCCGGTATCAGGCTCGGTGACACCACTATCAAGCACGATGATCAGCAGCAGATGACCAAGCAGCTGAACGAGAACATCGACTACGTGGTGATCGGCCGTCCCATCGTAGCCGCTCCCGATCCAGTTGTGGCGGCTGTACTTATCAAGGACCAAATCCATGACGCCTATCGAGAAACCGCAGAGTGCGTCGGATCATGACGTGAAGTCGGCGATTGACTCTGCTTTAACGAAGCGGCTGCTTGACAACGTCCATAAGCAGCTTCAGAAGTTCAAGGTGGATGCCTTCGCTGCTGGACGCGTAATCCCGGAAGCAGCAGCTCTGGTCTTGGCTGGGGACCAGCACATCGTACAAGCGGCAAACAACCACATGAATGGCTTCCTGGATGCGTTGCCGCACACGCTTTCCTCGTGTTTGCACGGCAAGTTGCTCTGTACGATTTCACCGAAAAAGAAGAAACTGGATGAGCTTGAAGTGGCCGAGAGGCAGGTGTATCGCCTCAAGGCAGAAATCGCAGCTCTACCAGATGACTAGGAGGAGAGACGTGTTCCATGGAAGTTCCTCAACCCGGTGTCATGCGTGTGGACACACGCATCGTCCTGGAGATAGTTGCATCATTGGAGCGGTGCCCCAGGTGCTTACGTTCCCATCCGGAACTGGTACTGCGGCAGCTCCAGTGCCCAAGCCCGCCCCATTGGGACCTGTGGGCAACGTGTCCGGCAACGAACGAACCGATGATGTTCCGGCTCGACCCGCAGCAAAGCGAGCTGCTCCGAAAGGCCGTGGCCGAGGTAAACCAAGCACAGACGACTCTGGAGCAGATTCTGCTGGAGCAAAGAGCCCAGGAGGACGTGGGCGACCACGCAAGAAGTAAGGAGTGAAACATGGCGTACAAGCACATTGAGATTCTTGGAACGTACAACGTGCAGGGCCGCGGCCAGGTATTTTTGACTCTGGATCGCACAGTCAGGGCCGGCGAAGTCATCGAAGTCAACGGCAAGACCTGGAAGGTCAAGAGCGTTGAAGTATCTGACTCCCAGCCTCACGCAGGACTGGTGGTAGCCCCATTCACGGAATCGGATGCCAAGCAAGCAACAGCTCAGGATGCCAAGAACATCTTGCAAGCTATCTTCACCCCCATGCTAGAAGCCCCTGAGCATGGTGGTGATGAACTTCCTCCGGCTGCCGAGTTGCTTTTGCACAACCCGGTTGCCGGCATGATCCCGCCACCATTGCCGAAGCCACAATCACCCAACAACGATGAGCAGAAGCTCAAGCTGGTGGGTGTACTCAACGAACTCAACACGCACATGGTCGCGGTGCGTGACTGGGCACTTCAACGGCTCGCCGAGTTCGACTTGGGTAAGGAACCGCCGGCGGTCTTGGTCATGGTCGTATCCATGCCACGCGACGGAATGTCCAGCTACGTCCAGAACCTCGAACCATTCCTGATGCAATCGATGGAGGCTCTGGAGAAGGAAGGGAAGCTGCCCTGGGCCAACGTGAAGGCCGTGGCTGGATGCAAGCAGCAGTAAGGTGCCGGATGCGTAGGATCAATTTGTACGGAGGCCCCGGAATTGGGAAATCCACAGTTGCTGCTCAGCTATTCGCCCATCTCAAGGTCCGGGGATTTGAGGTGGAGCTAGTCAACGAGTGGATCAAAGCCTGGGCTTGGCAAGGTATCAAACCAGGTGGCTTCGACCAACTTTACGTATTCGCGAAGCAACTCCGCAAAGAAGACATCGTGTTGCGTCATGGTGGCTTCATTGTGACCGACTCGCCTCTGTTTACACAACTTGCGTATCTCAAGCAGTACGGTGACGACGCGGAACATCTCTACGATGCT
>Ga0334722_10004768_pt1 | contig 13970 bp, 9 predicted proteins | sample C3_bottom_MG_FD_207210 | JGI IMG/M metagenome (GOLD analysis project Ga0334722, IMG submission 207210) | Sediment microbial communities from Yellowstone Lake, YNP, Wyoming, USA - C3_bottom | ecosystem: Environmental > Aquatic > Freshwater > Lake > Sediment | place: USA: Wyoming | collected...
AAATATGAATAACTAACCCGGAGATGTGAAAACAGAGATGTTTAGAAAGATTTATGGTGCAATTTTTGTGCCATACGCCTAAACCACGCTAACCAATTGATTGCGCTGGATTATATTTCGGGTTGACCTCGGGCGGCCGTATCCTGAGCGCGTAAACACTCATTGTAATGAGTGAAGCCGCTTACCGGGCCATCGTGTCCAGCGCCGTGTGACGCACTGCGTCTCAAAACCGTTGACACCGGGCCCGAAGCTGGTACAATCGTTATGCGGCCTTTAATCGTAATTCGAGGGTCAGGATATGAACTTTAGAACTTTCCTCCTAATCGGCCAGGGTGTGCTGCTCGCCGCCCACTGCTTCCTTTACTTCACGGCCGCCCGGTTTTTCAGGATTACCAGCCCCGGTTACAGGATAGCCCTCGGGTGCCTGCTCGCGTTTTTGTCCGTGAGCTTTCTGCTCGCGTCCTACGTCGCCCATATGCAGGAGAGCCCTTTTACGAGGGCGTTTTATATCTTCGGCGGGGTCTGGCTCGGCACCTCCCTGAGCCTGCTTATGGCGGCAATCGCCGCCTGGCTGATAGTACTGCCGGCCGGGCTTGCAGGCTACGGCATAAGGAGGGAACTGGTCGGCGGCGCGCTCCTCTGCCTCGCGCTCGCATACTCGGCATATGGCGTCTGGAACGCGTTTCACCCCCAGGTGAAGAACGTCCAGGTGACAATCAAAAACCTGCCTGAGAGCTGGAAGGGCAGGACCATCGTCCAGCTGTCCGACGTGCACCTGGGACATGTCTTCCGCGCGGGATTTCTGAAGAGGATTGTCGGAATGGTCAACAGCCTGCACCCGGACATGGTTGTCATAACCGGAGACCTGTTCGACGGCATGGACGGGGCGCTGCCCGAGCTTGCGGGGCCGTTAAAAGACCTGCACGCACCCTACGGCATCTATTTCGTCACGGGAAACCATGAGACCTACCTGGGCGTGGACAAGGTCTACCCCATCATGAAGGAGGCCGGGGTGACTGTACTGAACGACGAGGTCAGGGAGCTGGACGGCCTCCAGCTTGCAGGCATCAGCTACCCGCAGCGCGGGCAGACCAAGGTGGCGGGCAATGTACTGAAGTCTATCCCCGGTTTCGTCCCCGGCAGGCCGACGGTACTGCTTTATCACGCCCCGGTCGGGATAGACGCGGCCCGGGCCGCCGGCGTCAGCCTTCAGCTTTCCGGCCACACGCACAAAGGCCAGATATTCCCGTTCGGTTATATTACATCAAAGATGTACGACGGATACGACTACGGCCTGCATACCATAGGCGACTATTCCATCTACACGTCCGACGGGGCGGGTGCCTGGGGCCCGCCTATGCGCACGGGCAACACGCCTGAGATAGTGGACATCCAGCTCGACTGACTTTTACGCCTGCCTTTCGCTTACTTCTTCAGCCTGTAAAAACGGCTTGCTATGGTCTCCCCCTTCAAGTTATCCAGCCTGTCCCCCATTGACTGGTCCAGGTGTGCGAGTCGGTCGTCCGGAAGCGGGTGCGTCTTGAAAAGTAGCTTCACGGAGTCGTCGCCGGCGGTGTAGTGGCCCATCTCCTGGAGCACCTCGGGAAGGGCGTACTGGTCGTATCCCGCACGGGCAGCTAAGACCACGCCCATCCGGTCCGCCTCGTATTCGGCGTTCTTGTCCAGGCCCCGGGCCACTATCTCGGCCCCGCTGCCTATCAGCTTCTGTATAAGCTGGTTGTCCTTCCCGGCCTTCTCGGAGAGGAGCTTGCTCCCGATGTCCACGACCTTTGCCTGCTGAATGACTTTGTAGTGGTGCTTCTTGACCACATGCGCTACCTCGTGGGCCAGGACCCCGGCAAGCTGGGCCTCGTTGTCGAGCAGACGGTACAGCCCCTTTGTCACGAAGATATAGCCGCCCGGCGCGGCGAACGCGTTAATGTCGTCGCTTTCTATCACGCCGAAATGCCAGTCGAGGTCCGGCCTCTCGCTCTGGAGCGCGACCCACCTGCCGACAAGGTTGACGTATTTCTGCAGGGCCGCATCCTTTACGAGGTGCGACGCGCCGAGGAGGTTGCCCGCTATCTGCCGGCCGACGGCAATCTCTTCGTCGTCCGACTCAGGGGAGGCAACGGCCTTTAGTATATCCCCGGATATGCCCGGGGTCTCCTTCTGGTCCGACCCCGAATCCAGCCCCTGCCCGATGCCTTTAAGGAAGCTCTGGCCCAGGTCGTCGCCGTATGCGGCGGGTACTGACAAGAAGCATATACCGATTACCAAAAGAATAATGTATTTAAACATGCTCGTCTCCTATTAGGGGAGGTAGTCGACACTGCGGGCCTTCAGCCGGGCCTTTGCGGCGAACTTTTCCGCGTCTTTTCTGGATGCGGCATAGGACTCGTCCAGCTTCAGCTCTTTTTCGTCGAAGTGCGCGTTCTTCAGGTCTTCTTCGTTAAGCCCCCGCACGCCGGATGACGAGACCACTTTCCCGGTCCCGGCCCTTCCCGTGGCGAGCGCCGTGATACTGGACGCCTTGACGCCCGGGGCAGGCCCCCCGCCTCCCCTCCTGATACTCAGCATCCTCACCCAGCCTTTTTTGGGGCTCGATATCATAAACCAGCCGCCTTCGCGTTTTACAATATCCACCTTGTCTCCCGCGGCAAGCATGCCGACCGTCTTTGCGTCACGGAACGGCTCGGCCTTTATCTCGTCCGGCTTCAGCGCCGACCCGGACTCTGCCGCCATGCAGACACCCGCAATGATGAATACTGCCAAACCCGCCAGAAAAAACATCAATGTACGCCTCATTTATCATCCCTCCCGGCCAGCTCCTGTTTCGCCAGCGCCTCGCCGAACAGCACGGCCCAGCCGGCCCTCGCCGACTCGCCTCCGGCCAGCCTCCCTTCATGGAAGACAACCGATACCCCGTCCATGTCCCTGCCCGCCCGCAAAAGCTCCGAAGATGATTTTTCGAGCGAGCTCGCCTCCTGCCTGATGAGCCCCATCCTCTTCTCGTCCCCGGCCGGGCATGTCCACGATACCACGACCGTCCCCTCGAACAGCCCCCATATGCCTTTCTGGGCCCCCTTCAACGTCTCGATGCTCTTGGCCAGTCTCAGGCGTTTCCCGAGGACGCGCTGCAGCCTCGCCGCCGCCTTGTCGGCCGCAGGGTCATGTCCCGCGCCCAGGCGGACGAGCATAACGGCTGCATAGAGCTCTCCTTCCGTCAGGACGGAAGACATCACCGCGCTTCTCTCCAAGGCCTTCCTTGCGCCCAGTGCATATAGCTTAGCGCAGGAAAAAAACGCCACCCCGACCATTACGGGCCCGGTAAGGTTTATGTATGTGGTAAGCAGGTTGATGCTCGCATAGGATATGCCGATGAGCATGAACTGCGACGCGCCGAAGACCCTGCCGAATATATCCTGCCCGATGTTCTTGTACATTGCCAGCGCCGTGGCCCAGACAATCAGGAGGGCGAGCGCGAGGTTGAAAAGCTTTGTGTCCGGCACGCGCAGGTAGTCGTTGTTCTTCAGGTTGTCGAGCGCCGTCGCAAGTATCTCAACACCCGGAAAGAGCCTGTCCATTGGCGTGGCCTTCACGTCGAAAAGCCCGGCCGCGGTCGAGCCTATAATTATAATCTTCCCGGTGAACTCGTCCTTCGGGCGCTTTCGGTCCTTGTTCAGCATGTCCAGGTAGACGTCGGCAAAGCTCACATACCTGTACGTGAAGGGCTTTCCCCGCCAGTTGATGAGGATGCTGTCTTTTGCGGGCAGCTTGACGCCGAGCCAGCCAGCAACACGCGCCGGGAGAGACGGTAGAAGCCAGCCGTAGTCCTTCCGGTATACCGTATACTCGCGCGTGACGCCGTCCGAGTCGGGATATATGTTATGCAGCCCGAGCCGCCCGCCTTTGACAGCCGTATCGAAGAACGGCATGACCATGGCGACCGGCTTGTCATTCCGGGCCTCGCCCTGCACCGGCACGGCACCCGGCAACTGCGACGGCATGAGACTGCTCAGGCTGTCGCTGGCGGGGTCGAGCCTCAGCATCGGGAAGAAGGTGTTGCCCGTCCTGCCGACAGCCTCGTTGAAATATGCGTCGCTGTCCGCGTTGTAAACGTCCGGGTCGGAGAACAGTATGTCGAAAACTACCGCTTTGGGCCGCTGGCTCTCGACCTGTTCGAGGAACTCGCCCATGACCTGGCGCGGCCACGGCCAGCGGCCGTAGTCCTTCGCCATTGCGGCGAGGCTCGCCTCGTTTATGTCGAGTATTACTATTTCCGGGTCCGGCCTGCTGACGACGAGCCGGTGCCTTATCATCATGTCGAATGACGACTGCTTCATTTTGGCCGTTATGCCGAGCAGGAAGGTGTCGGCAAAGACGAACACGGTGAAGACGACAGCGAGGTAGATGTAGAACCTCGCCTTGAGGCGTCTCCCGGTCTTGAGCCACAACCGCTGGACAACTGATGCGTTTAGTTTCATGCAGGGTGCCCGGGGGTTCCAGAGTCCGTCCCGCGTCATTGCGGGATTATATTAATGTTAGCATAATTTTTAGGATGGTAGTTCCGCTTCGCCTACGAAGAGCTGAGATACTCCAGTGTGATGGTCACCGTGCGGTTGAACGACCGGGCTTCCGGTAGCGTGTTGTCGTACAGCGGGCTGTTGGGGCCGACCCCGGTGTAGCGGATACGGTCGCCGGCGTCTTCGCCGTAGGCGGCCTTCAGCTGGTTATAGACTGCCTGCGCCCGCCGTTCCGAGAGCTTGATGTTGTAGTCCTCCTTGCCGGTGTTGTCGGAATGGCCGACTATCTCCACTGTGGCCTTGGGGAGCGTTTTGGCGCGGGCCACGATCCTGTTGATGATATCCTGGTTCTGGGCGTCTATCGTCTCCTTGTCGAAGTCGAACAGTATCAGGGCATATTTTTCCTGCACACGCAGGCCCTCCTTTTGCGCAAGAAGCTGGCTGGTCTGGATGAAGTTTACCTTGACCGGTCCGGGGGAGAGCAGCATCCTCTGTCCCTTGACGTCCAGCAGCTCCATCTTCACGGCGATGTCGCCCCCGCTGGCCAGCTTCCCTAAGTCCCAGCCATCAAGCGAGACCTTGATTTCACCCGCGAAAGGGCCCTCGCCGGCCAGGTCCGTATGGTTGCCCGCGGCGTTCGAGGCGGTGACCTTCCAGCTCGCGATGCCGTACGGTGAATCCACTTCCGGGTAAAGCGTCAGCGCGGTCGTATCTATCCGGTTGGAGAAGTAGGTGCTCTGTATCGGGGCGGTGATAGCCGGTTCCGCCGAGCGGACCTCCACCCGCCGGTTTTCCGCCTGCCCTTCCTTCAGCCGTATGGCGCTCGGCATCTCAGGCAGGTTGCGCGCCTCGACCGACAAGCGCCCGGGAGCAATGTTCCAGGCCATCTGCAGATAATCCCTCACCGCCTCGGCGCGTCTGGCGGAGAGCTTCTTGTTCCCTTTCTCCTCGCCGGTGTTGTCGTTGCACCCGACCAGCGTGACCGTGGCCCCGGGGTTGTCGGTCAGACGTTTGCCGACTATATTCAGCACCTGGTAGTACTTTGCGAGCGCATCCCGGTATTTCTGCTCGTCGAAACCTTTCGTCTCAGCCGGCCCGGCGATACGGACGTACTGGTCAGGGATAATGCTCGAACCCTCGGCGAAGTAGACGTGGCTCAGCATCGGCGAGGCGTCTATGGTCCTGACCTCTTCAACTGTCAGGCTGGCAGGGACAATAAACAGGTTTGCCGTGGTCTTTATAACCTCGACCTTGACCGGAGGCGCGTCCACCGCCAGGCTCCCCCCGTTGCTGTCTTGCAGTTGCATCCTCACGAGGAGGTCGCCGCCGGCCGCAATCGCCTGCAGGTCCGCGGCCTGAAGAGGGACCTTCAGTTCCGCGGCTGGGGCGCCTTCCCCTGCAAGGCTGGCCACGTCTCCCTTGGCGTTGCTGACGGTAACCTTCCAGTTCGAAATCCCGTAGGGGGAATCCACTGCGGGCCGCAGCGTAAGCTCGGGCGCATCGGCCCTGATTACGGGCGCGGCGTTCAAGACCCGGACCTCTTCGAGCTTCAGGGCTGGCTGTGCGACGCTCAGGCCGACCCTGGTCTTTATAACCTTTACCTTTACCGGCGGTGCGTTCATCACAACCCTCTGGCCGTTGTTGTCTTCCAGCTGCATCCTCACAAGAAGGTCGCCGCCGGAGGCAAGCGACTGCAGGTTCCCGGCCGGAAGGGGCACCTTCAGTTCCGGGGCGGGTGCGCCTTCACCTGCAATGCTTGCCACGCTCCCTCTCGCGTTGCTGACGGCAACCTTCCACTTTAAAATCCCGTAGACGGAGTCCACGGCGGGCCGCAGCGTAAGCTCGGACGCATCGGCCCTGGTGTCTGGCGCGGCATCGGAGATACGGACCTCATCGAACTTCAGGGTGGACGGCACGACGGACAGGTTCCCGGCCGGAGGGAACTGGTAGCTGACGACGTAATAGTACTGCATTTTTGAGGCGACGTCCTGGAAGATTCCGACAAGGTTGTTCTCCGACCTTGCCTTCCATACCTGGCCGCGGTTCTGTCCGGCAAATTCGGAAAGGAATTTGTCGGTGTAGGAGCTCGGCATGTAATCTATCGCATACGCATTGAAGCCCTTGAGCTTCTGCGCCTCCTTTAAGACGTCCGTGCGGTTATAGGTGCTGTTCAGGTCTTCGCCGTCCGAAAAGACCACCATGAACCTGGGTTCGGCGGCAGGCATTTTTCCGATGAGTTTTAGGCCGGCCAGCAGCGCATCGTAAAGCACGGTGCTGCCGGTAATGCCCTCCTTGTACGCTTCAGCCGCGAATTCCTTCAGCTTGTCCGGCTGGTTCGATTTGAACGTCCGCACGCTCAGCACGTAGCCGTCCATTTCCACTTTATTAAAGTTGTCGAAGGCGACAATCCGCACCTGGTCGATCGGACGGACTATCTTCAGCAGCTCGCTTACGCCCGCGAGCAGCGCATCGATCGCACCGCGCTCCTTCATCGAGTATGAATTGTCCAGCACCAGTACAAAGTTTCGCGGCACGTCCAGGCTCTCGGAGATAGGCTTCACCGACAGTATGTTCGCCGTCCGTCCGGACTGCGTCACGGCAAAGTCCCCGTCTTTCAACCCGAAGACGGGTTTATCACCGGCATCGACAACTGTAACCACCACCTTGCCGTCCTTGATGACATGGTCCACACTCACCTTTGCGCCTGATTTGGAGGCTCGTACCTGCAAATCGGGATTGTCGGCGGCGAAGGACGTCCCGCTCGTCAACAGGGCAATCAGCATAATGAACAAGCGTCTAATTAACACAGTCGGTTCCTCCGATTTGACAACGGCCCACCGGCTACCAGGCACGGCCGCCTGTTCTTGCAACGCATGATATATAGTTTTATCAGCCGTGAGCCGCTCCCCGCTTTTTGGCTCGTTTATTATTAGCATAAAGCATCATCGGTGTCGATAATTTTATGTATATTTACAAATAGACTGTTCGGTGGATATGACCCATCTGGAGCATGGCTTTGCGAGGATGTCAGGAATTGGCTTCTTCGATGCGCTAAATAATGAGGCCAGCAACAGGTGGAGATAGCATTGGAGAGCAAGAAGGGGTGTGGCAATAACTTTGGGCGACTCAGCTGTACGTTCAATAAAAAGGGGGGGTAGGCCGTTAAGCCTAAACCCGTTGATTTGTTTGGTGGAGCTGGGGGGGGTCTAACCCCCGGCCTCTCGACTGCCGGTCAGGTCAAACAAGATGATGACTGCGCAGCCGGGGCAGTTACTTCAGGACCGAATCCGGCAGTGTGGTCCACCTCTTTTCCTTTCCGTAATAAAAGACGTCTTTGCCTTTCTTCACCACCATGTTCGCCTCGTTCTCCGCCACGTACGGGGTCTCCGGTATCTTGCCTATGACCTCCGGAGTCAGCATGACGTCCCTGCCGAAACGGGGGGCGGACAGGAAGGACTTGAGCAGGTTCGAAAGCGCGGTATAGCTCGTCGGCTTGGAGACCGTGATCTGACGCTCAGGCAGTGAAGAAATACCATTGCCTATCAGCTTGATCCCTACCGGGACCGTAGTTATTGACGGAAGAGGTATCTCCCTGATGTCGGAGGACTGGATGCTGCTCCCGCGCAGCGCCCTGCCGTGCTCCGGGACGAAAACGACCACGAAGTTCTTTCCGCTGGCCTCAAGGGTCTTCAAAAACGTATCGATATTTGAGAACAACCGCACACCGAACTCCCGGTAGAGAACGTCCGGCTTCTTCGTCCACCATCGCGGGTCGTCCGCCCAATGCGCCCCGCCGTGCATAGTCGTGATGTCCATATAGAGCGCGGCCCTCCCTGCCGCTGAGCGCTGCCTCATATCCCACCACCGGTTTAGTATCGCAAGGTCGTCATAGATGGGCGACTTATCAAAGTCATACTGCCTAAGCGGCAGGTCCATCATCTCGATAGGCCGGTCGGCATGGCCGTAAGTCATAACGTCTTCGACGAACTTGTAGGAAGGGGCGTAATTGTCGATCGCGGCATAGGTCTTATAGCCAACCCCGCGCAAGGCGTCGAGCGTGTAGCATTCCTTCGGGCCGTCCAGGTAGAGGTCCTTGTGGCGCTCCTGCCCGCAGTTTGCCCGCAGCAGGCGTATCCCGGAAGGGTTCGTGTAGGACGAGACTGAGTCAAAGTCCGTAAATATAACATCGAACTGGCGAAAGAAAGGGTCCTTGTCGAGACCCACCATCCGAAGGTCATCCCAGGAAAGAGAGCATATCTGCAGGATTACTATGTCAAAATCGGGGCCGCCCTCGCCTGGCCTGTCAAAAGTGACGGCCCTCTTCGATTCGGAACCGTAAAACTGCGCGAGGTAGCTGTCCATATTTGACGTGCCGCCGCCCGTGGCAAAAATCGGCACCGAGATTATGGCCGCCATCGCGATGGGGGTTAAGGTAATACGCTTGTTCAGAAAATAACAGGCGGCGAAAATCAAAGCGAGGATGCCCAACTGGGTAAGGCTGACAGAGTCTTTCAGAAAGCGGGCGATATATGCCGTCGATATCCCTCCCGTTCCCGAAAGCAACGTAACCGTACGGGTGAGAGGCGGAAACCACGTCTCGCTCCAAAGGATAAGAAACCCCGCGGTCAGCGCCGCGACTAAGCGCATGCCCCTGAAGAGGCGTATCGCAGGTAGCTTCCGGGGCAGCGGTACCATAAGGAAAAGGGCAAGGAGCACGTTCAAAAGGAAAGAAAACCGGATATATCCGCGGTAATGCAGATACGCCTTTCCAAGGAAATAGAACGCCCAAAGCCCCATTAAATCCCTCCCGGTTTACTTCCTGGAGACGTGCCGCCGGCCGAGCTACTTTTTCTTCAGGTCCCACCACGCATACCACCGCATGTAGGCCTCCACGCGGGTGATGTTGGTGTTCGACCTGAAGTTTCTTTCATAGTCGTACTCTACCCCCCATGAAACGAGCGGGCCATTTGAGCTCTCCATCTCCAAGGCGATGCCAGCACCGGGGCCGACATAGTTGTTCCAGTTTAAGCCGAGAGTATCGTACTTGTAGCGGACCGTGACATACGGGTCCACTACAAAGGTCTGGCCGCCGGTATTCCAGCGTTTCAGGACAATGCCCTGCTTGACCCAGCCTTCAAGGAGGTAATCGCTCGAGTCGTGGTTGGGAATTTTAACCTGCATGTCGCCCCAGGTCGAGCCCGGAAAGCTATTCTCACGTATATTCCACCAGTGATACCAGTTTAAATACAAGTTGGTATACGGCTGGTTGGTGTGGGAGACGTAATTAATCTGGTAGATATATTCCGCCCCTAAGGATATAAGCGGCCCATGGGGAGTGCTCAGGTCGAGCGAGACACCGCCCCCCGGCCCGATATCGCTGTACCAGTCAAAACGCCTGCTGTCCCAGTAGTAACGGACAGTGCCATAGGTGTCCAGCACCAGTTTCGTGTCTCCTTCTCCCCATTTCTTCCAGGCTATGCCCTGCCGCACCCACCCGTTTAAGATGGTGTCGTTGGTCCCGGGATGAGGGAGGTCTTCATAGATTGTTCCCCACGTCGAGCCGGGGAGCCCTTCTATCGCCGGGGCGGGCGACGGAAAGGCGAGCCACACGACGGTGAGTAATAGGATTAAGTAGTATTTCATAACGCCCCCTTTTGGAATACAAGTATGTTTTTAACTCCTGATGTTAGCGACATGCTATAAGTCGCGGCGACTGTAAAATCCTGCGCCAGGTAATCGCGGTTTACCTGGTCGAATGACTTCACACTGTGGAAACCGTCAACCACCACATAATCGGGGCGCTGAGATGCCACTATGTCCCTTCGTTCCTTCTCTGTCCCCCGCTTGATAGGAATAATCCGGACCCATGGGGTCTTCTTGCCGAGATAATAACGATACACGAATTCAGGCGACCCATAATCGGAATCAACCAGAAGGGTAGAATAGGAGTTCGGCCGGCCATTAAGAAAAGAGACCGCGGAGGACAGGTCGGGCCGTTCCTTGTTAAGCCCTCTGATCTGTTGTATGCCGAATACAAATGTGATAACGAGAAGCGCGGTCACAAAAAACGGTTTTGCAAGCTTCATATCATTATACAAAGAGAAGAGTTCCGATAGCTGCACGACCCCCAATGCCGCGGCCGGTGCGAGGAAAACCAGCGAAAACATGGCGGCGGTGTGCATGTAGTTCACGCCGGGGCATTCAAGGTGGACTATAAAGGCGGGGGCCGCCAGGAGAAGCAGGAAAATGGATTTTATCCCGCCCTCCTTGTGGAAGATGCCTATGGCCGCAAGGAGAAGGGCCATGTTAAGCAGGTAGAAGATGTAGGCCCCGGACGAGTTCGTCGCGCCACCGGAGAGGGACTGGAAGGAGGCGAACTCATTTTCTACGGCAGGCAAAACCGGGAGCACCGCGAAGTAGCCGTAAAGGGCCAACAAAACGAGAAGGGGCAGCAGGAAGAACACGCCCGCGGTAAAGGGCCGATGAAGAAGAAAAACGTACAGGACGAAGGGCAGGACGAAGAACATCACGGTATAGCTCACCATGGCGGCCAAGGCAAGCGACAACGCCCCGGCAAGCACGATTGATGCCCTCTTGCGGGGGTGGTCCAGGCCCGCCGCATGCGCAACGCACAACAGGGAAGCGCCGAGGAAGAGCGCGGCACAGGCATCAGCGTTTGCGCTCGATGAAAGCTGAAGGGGAAGGCCCAAAAGCGCGAAGGTGGCCCCCGTCAGGAGTCCCCGCCCGCCATACAGCGGTGTGTTACCGGTCTTGTAAAGCAAGATGATAAGGAGGAGGCAGAACATGACGCTGACGAGGCGGGCTCCATAAATACCGGCGGCGGAATCCGCCGCGGCGATGACGGCCGGTGCCACCGCCGGTGAACCGGTGTAGGTGTCCATCATTATGTCGGACGGTGCCGGCACATTTTCCTCGGCCACGCCAAGCTCTGTTAAAACGTTACGGCCGATAAAAATAGTCATAGCCTCGCCGGGGGAAAGGGGGTTCATCACAACCCCCCAGCACATGACGGAAAGGCTGTATATGATTAACAGCGCCATGAGCAGAGTATTTAGTCGGACTCTATCTTTCATTGTTGTATAAAATCCGTGACCCTGTTCGCGATTTTCATAAGTTCCCGCACCCGCTCGGGACCACCTTTTCCAAATTGGATGCCCACGACGTATAATGGAAAATGCTCATACGACTGTAGTTCACTCCTCACGACGCGGCCGCTTATCGGGATCCGCTCTTTCCCCAAGACCACTTCAACCGTAACGTCCTTCCCTTCGCCGGGCGACCCTTGGGCCTCCAGGAGCAGCCCGGTCTCGGAGATGTCCTTTATGACCGCGAAGGAACGGTTGTCAGGCCCGTCACTGACCTCGACGGGGAGGTAGGCAAGCGACCTTGCCGCCCGCTTGTGGATGGCGCTCCTGTTGCCGAGGTACCGGGCCACGAACGTCTCGTAGCCCTGGCGGTATTCCTGCATGAACTTCGTGACGCCTGACGAATGAATATACCTGCACAAGGCGTCTTTCGTCGCCTGGCTGACATCGGTAAAAAGCAGGCCCGTCTCAGAAAAATGGTAGTTATCCGCCGAGACGTTCCGTTCGCGGACCGCGTGGCACTTAAGCCAGACCGTCGTCTGCGGCAGCATGAGGTCGACTTCTATTTCCTCTCCTACCGGGACCTTGTTGACCGCAAACATTGACAGGCCTTCTTCCGTGATGTTGTCGGCCACGGCAAGGTTGACTGCCTGCCCCCGCGGCTCCCCTGCAGCCCGATAGTACATCAATACAGTGGAGGGGATGCGGAATTTCGACCTTCTCTGGTAAAGTTTTTTGTAATCGAAATTCACGATGGCAAGCGCGAGCCCGCTGTTGTAGAGCGCCCAGAAACTGTTGACCGCGACTATGAAACTGTCAGACCGCCTGTTGAGCAGCAGTTCCATAAGCGCCCAGACTATGGCCGTATAGCTGAGGAGCATCACGAAATACTGCGGCATGATAAGGCTCACCGGTGATGACTTCCCCTCGCCCTTCGGCGTCACCTTGAAGACCTTTTTTTTCTTCGGCATGAAGGGGATGACCATCGTCGTCAGGTACGTGAAGAACTTCGCCATGCTGTACTGCTCAAGAATTATCTGGCCGCCAACGCCCCTGGCCATTTCATTGAATGCATAAGTTGAAATAAGGAAATAGGGGAGGAAATGGAGGAGGTAGTTTACGTCGAGTGCGCGCATAGGCAGGACGCCCGTAAAAAGCGCAACGGGGGGCGTCAGGTAGAAGACGACCTTCTGCAGCCCTTCCAGCGGGTATATCATGGAGGAGATGTAGCAGAAGCGCTGGGAGAGCGTCAACCCTCTCATAAAGATGGGGTTGGCGCGCACGAAGACCTGCCAGTTCCCTACGCCCCAACGCTGACGCTGGATGTTGAACGGCCTTAGCGTCTCCGCCGCGATGCCATAGGCCAGGTACTCCCGGTGATACACCGAAGACCACCCCTTCGAGTGCATTTTTATAGAGGTGTACAGGTCTTCGGTTATCGAGCCGGTGGGAAAGCCGCCTATATCGTCGAGCGCCTTCCTGCGGATAAGCGCGCAACTGCCCGTGAAATAAGCTGCATTCCAGTTGTCCCTTCCGGGCTGGATGACCGAAAAGAACAGGTACTGCTCAGCCCAGAGGTTCTTCTCCTTACGGTCGATCCTGTGCTGTATGGAATCGATGTTGAAGAATTCCTGCGGGACCTGGACGAACGCGACCTTATCGTCTGCGAAATACCCGATCAGCCTGTCGATAAAGCGGGGAAGCGGTACGTGGTCGGCGTCGAAGGCAGCGATAAACTCGGCCGTCGAGTGCTTCAGGCCAAAGTTAAGGTTACCGGCCTTTGCGTTCTCATCGGTCTTCCGGGAGAGGTATACACAGCCGAGCTCATCGCAGAGGGCCTTGACCGCCGGACGGTCCCCGTCGTCGAGGACCACCGTCCTGTGGGGATACATCAAGTCGGAGCAGGCGATAAGGGTGTGCCTCAAGACCTCGACCGTCTCGTTCTTGGTAGAGACAAAAACATCGACGGTGCGCCCGGCCAGCGGAGGAGGGGCCGTCCTTTGCCGGGGTTTCCATACCGTAATGTAAAAAAGAAAGGCGCTGAGAGCCCCGAATGCCTCCGCGATGAAGAGCGCCCAGGAAAAGAAAAGCGCGTTTGGGTTGAATGTTTCGGTGAACCTCCAATAAAGATAATACAAGGTGACCAGGACCGCCGCGACCGCGATCACCCTTCTCGTATTCTCAATACGCCGGTTGGAGAAATCCATTGCAACCTTGTAGTGCCCCCCGTTTGTCAAGCGGCAACTAAGAGAGTATTGTGGCTCTCGTTGAACTCGGTTTCGAACTGTCTGGGCGGCTTATAGCCCAGGGCTGAGTGCAGGTACTGCCCGTTATAGTA
>Ga0334722_10004770_pt1 | contig 13968 bp, 10 predicted proteins | sample C3_bottom_MG_FD_207210 | JGI IMG/M metagenome (GOLD analysis project Ga0334722, IMG submission 207210) | Sediment microbial communities from Yellowstone Lake, YNP, Wyoming, USA - C3_bottom | ecosystem: Environmental > Aquatic > Freshwater > Lake > Sediment | place: USA: Wyoming | collected...
CTCACGCAGTCGGCATTCGATGCCGCTGTTATAGAACTGCAGGCTCCGCTTCGGCTTGAGGCTCACCTTCTTGGAGAGCGCGGGATTGCCGGTGAACACGTAGCCCATGAAACCGCTGCATTTCTGCTTGAAGAAATCGCCGATGTTTTTGTAAAGCACGGTAAGCTGCTCGATCTCCCCCATGCGCTCGCCGTAGGCCGGGTTCAGCACGACCACACCGCCGCCTGTTGGCAGCGGCGTATCAGCATAATCGCATACGCTGAAATCGATCGCCTGCTCCACACCGGCTGTGGCGGCGTTCCGCTTCGCGGCTTCCACGGCATTGGATTCGAGGTCCGTTGCGATGATCCTGACGGACAGGGATTTTTTCATTTCCTTCTTTGCCTGGTCGCGCAGCTCGTTCCAGCGCGCTTCGTTGTATCCTTTGATATGCATGAACCCGAAGTTGTTCCGCAGCAATCCCGGCGCGCGGTTCAGACCGATAAGCGCGGCCTCGATGGCAAGCGTGCCGCTGCCGCACATGGGATTGATGAAAGGCGTGCCGCCGTCCCAGCCCGTGGCGAGCACGACCGCTGCCGCCAAGGTCTCCTGCATGGGCGCTGCCAGCGGTATCTTCCGGTACCCGCGGCGGGAGAGCGGTTCGCCCGAGGTGTCGAGGTAGATCATGCCGCGTTCGCCGTTCCAGTAGAGATGCACCACGGTCCGGTCGCGTTCAGGGCCGGAGTCAGGGCGCGTCCCCCGCTTGTCCTTGATCTTGTCCACGATCGCGTCCTTCACGCGCAGCGTGGCAAAGCGCGAGTCCCTGATCGTGGGCGTATCCACGCTGGAGGTGATGCAGACATAGCCGTCCTCGGCAATGAGCTCCTCCCAGGCTATGGAATAGGCTGCACGGAAAAGCTCGTCAGGGTCGTTCGCCAGGAACTCCTTGAGCAACACCAGTACGCGGTGGCCGGTCCGCAGATGCAGGTTCAGGCGCATGGCATCGTCCATGGTGCCTTCGGTCTCGACGCCGGAGATGCCTTCGGAAGAAACCGGGAACCCGAGGTTAACGAGCTCCTGCTTCAGAATGGGCGGGATGCCCTTGGGAGAGGAGACGAAAATTCTGTGTTTTTCCATGCGTCAGTATACCCTTCAGAGCGGCCCTTGTCCAGCTGAACAGTCTTTTTTGCCCTTGAATTAGGCTTTTCATTCTGTTATGATGTGCGGGCTTAGGAGGCGGTGTGCAGAAGGCAGATCTCACAATCAGGACCGTTGCGGGTTTTATCGACCTCCTCATCATCATCGGGCTTACGAGACTGCCTGATGTGATCGGCTATCTTTCGGCTTCGGGATATCTGCTCATCCGGGACGGTCTGTTCGAACGTCAGAGCGTCGGGAAAAAACTGATCGGCCTGCGGGTCATAGCGTCGGACGATCCTGAATTCGTTGTCACCTTCCGCGAATCGATCATCAGAAATGTTCCGCTGGTCATTGCCTACACCCTCTTTCTCATTCCCTATGCCGGCTGGGTCCTCGGCCCCGCGGCCTTCGGCATCGAATACCTGACCGCGCTCGGCGATGAGCGAGGAATGCGCATCGGCGACATGCTGGCGCGGACCAATGTCATTCAAGCTGCTCCGGCTGCGGCGGCAACCACACCAGGCCCGGCAGCCGCGGCAGCGCCGGATAAAGCGGAGCCGCAGCCTGACCTGCAACAGTGACACTATATAATAATTTCAGTTTTCACAACTGATTTCGTTCTGAAAGGAGCACTTTCCGACAATGTTTATCAACACTATCATGGGCTGGTTCTCGAACGACATGGCCATCGACCTCGGCACGGCCAACACCCTGGTCTACGTGCGCGGCAGGGGCATTGTTTGCAACGAACCATCGGTGGTCGCCATATCGGTAAAGACCGGCAAGGTCCTTGCCGTGGGCTTCGAAGCCAAACGGATGCTGGGCCGCACGCCCGGAGACATCAAGACCATCCGGCCCATCAAGGACGGTGTGATCTCGGACTTTGATATCACCGGCGAAATGCTCAGATACTTTATCCGCAAAGTGCACAACCGCAAATCCTTTATGCGGCCCCGCATCGTCATCGGCGTGCCCTCGGGCATCACGCAGGTGGAACAGCGCGCGGTCAAGGATGCCGCCCTCTCCTCGGGCGGCCGGGAAGTATACCTGATCGAAGAACCGGTTGCCGCGGCCATCGGCACGGGCCTGCCCATCTCGGAGCCCTCGGGCAACATGATCGTCGATGTGGGCGGCGGCACCACGGACATCGCCGTCATTTCCATGGACGGCGTGGTCTACTCGAAGGCCATTCGCGTTGGCGGCGACAAGATGGACGAAGCCATCATCAACTACATCAAACGCAAATACAACCTGCTCATCGGCGAGATGATGTCCGAGTCGATCAAGATGGAGCTCGGCTCGGCGTACAAGACCGACAACGAGCGCCACACCATGGAAATCAAGGGCCGCGACCTGGTGTCAGGCATCCCCAAGACCCTGATCCTGGACGACGATGAGGTGCGCGAGGCGCTGTCCGAACCCGTGAGCCAGATCATGAACGCCATCAAACAGGCGCTGGAGAACACACCGCCGGAGCTGTCCGCCGACATTGTGGACAAGGGGATCGTACTGGCCGGCGGCGGCGCGCTGCTCAAGGGGCTGGACGTCTTCATTCGCGAGGAGACGTCGCTGCCGATCATTATCGCCGAAGACCCGCTCACCTGCGTTGTCATCGGCGCGGGCAAGGTGCTCGACGACCTCGATATTCTCAAAAAAGTCATGATGTAAGAGGAAGGGCCCCGATGCCCGGGTTAATCAGAAAGAACAAGCGGTCCGTCGTCATTATCATCCTTTTCGCGTTCCTGTTCTGGCTCGTGACCATCCAGGTCAAGAACGGGCGGTTCCCGTTCATGGAAAGGCCCGTGCTTGCCGTGGCGGGGTTCTTCGAGCGGATCATCGCCGCACCCTTCAGGTTCCTGGAATCCGCCGGCAGCAGGTATATTTACCTGGTGCGCACGGAGCGGGATAACGGACGCCTCAAGCAGGAGCTTGTCCTGCTGCAGATCGAGAATGCGGCAGCCAACGAACTGCTCACCGAAAACGAGCGGCTGCGCGTCCTGCTCGAGTTCAAGAAGCAGAACCCGCCGACAGCGACTGCCGTCCAGATCATAGCCAAGGGCAACTCGCCCGCGTCGAGCACGATCACTATCAACAAGGGTTCCCATGACGGGATCGAGAAGGATATGGCCGTGGTCGCCGAGGACGGCGTTGTCGGCAGGGTGCAGGCAGTGCTGCCGAACACCGCAAAGGTCATCCTGATCACCGACCCCGGAAGCACGCTGGCCGTCAGGGTGCAGCGGAACCGTGAAGAAGGCCTTCTGGAAGGTAAGCTGGGCCTGTGCGCCCTGAAATACGTCTCTTTTTATGCCGATATCCAGGAGGGCGACCTGCTCGTCACCTCGGGCCTCGACGGGCTGTTCCCCAAGGGGCTGCCGGTTGCGACCGTTGTGCAGGTGACCAAACACGAAGCCAGCGCGTTCCAGGCCGTGACGGCCCGGCCCATCGTCAGCTTCTCCCGCCTGGAAGAGGCGCTGGTGCTCAAAAAATGAAACCCCGCTACTATCTTGCCATCTTTCTGCTGATCATCCCTGTTCAGGCAAGTCTGCTTTCGCCGCTGTCGCTGGGCGGCATCGGACCCGATCTGGCCCTGGCACTGCTCTTTGTCGTCGGCCTGCTGACCGGCCCCCGGGAGGCGGCGCTGGCCGGTATGGCGCTGGGGCTGCTGCAGGACGTGAGCGCCGCCAGCCTGATCGGGCTCACAGGCTTCACCCGCGGCTTCGTCGGCCTCGGGGCGGGGCTCCTTGGCCGCAGGATGTTCGACCTCACCAGCCCGTCTACCATGCTTTTTTTAACTTCCTTCAGTCTTGCCGAAGGCATCTTCATCGCCATCCTGCTCCAGTTGTTCTACGGGTCCGTTCCCTTCTGGAACCTGCTGTTCACCCGCCTGGTCCCCCAGGCGCTCTATACCGGACTGCTCGGATATTTTTTGCTGCAGCCCTTCAGGAACCAGAAGCTCGTCCTCGCCTTGAAGCGGCGCACCATCCATAGGGAGTTATAAATGCAGCTGCAAGACAACCCGGCCGATATCCAGCGCAGACTTCCCCTGCTGGCGGCTTTTATCATCATCTTCACCGTGGTCCTCTTTGTCCGGTTGTGGTACCTCCAGGCGGTCAAAGGAGAGTTCTATCTGGAACAGGCGGAAAGCAACCGCATCCGGCCGGTGAAGCTCAGGCCGCCGCGCGGCATCATGTACGACCGCAAAGGACGGCCCATTGTCGAGAACGCGCTCACCTTCGACATTTCGCTCGTGCCCGAGGACGCTCCGGACCTTGACGCCTCGATCCAAAGCCTCGCTGCCTACCTCAAGATAAAACCCGAGGACATTCACGCCGCGCTCGATGATGCAGCGCCGATTCGGGGAAAGTATGAGCCGGTCAAGATCGCGGAGGAAGCGCCGTGGGACCAGGTCGCTGTCGTCGAATCGCACCAGGAGGACCTGCCGGGCACGCTCGTTGAACCGGAACACCGCCGTCATTACCCCTATGGAGGACTGGCGTCGCACCAACTGGGCTACATCGGGAAAATGACCGGAGCGCAGCGCAAGACGGACACGGGAGATATCGGGCTGCTAACCGGCCAGGGCGGCCTTGAAAAAGTTTATGACAAACTGCTGCGCGGTGTCGCGGGCAGACGCATGATCCAGGTGAATGCAGCGGGCCGGAAGGTGAAGGACCTGGGCATCGAAGAGCCACAACCGGGGAACGACCTGTACCTCACGCTCGACCTCGATGTGCAGCGGGCGGCCGAAGATGCGCTCGGCGATCGTGCCGGCGCCGTTGTGGCCATGGACCCCAACTCCGGCGAGATCATCGCTCTGGCAAGCCACCCCAACTACGATCCGAACCTCTTCCCGCGGGGCATCTCGCCCAAGGACTGGGTGCGACTTTCGAACGACCCGATCCATCCGCTCTACAACCGGGCGATCCAGAGCGTCTACCCGCCCGGCTCGATCTTCAAGATCGTCGTTTCGCTTGCAGGGCTCCAGACCGGCGTCATAAAACCGGACGACAAGGTTACCTGCAGCGGCTCCCTCAGGAGCGGCAGACAAACCTTCCGGTGCTGGAAAAAGGGCGGACATGGTTCGATCTCGTTCCATGATGCGCTCGTCGGCTCCTGCGACGTTTATTTTTACACCATGGGCGAGCGCATCGGGTATGACATCATCGCGCAATACGCCCGGGATCTGGGGCTGGGAAAGCTGACCGGCATCAAATTGGCTGACGAAAAAGCCGGAAACATTCCCACCACGGAGTGGAAGAAACAGCGCACCGGAGAGGCCTGGTACCCGGGCGATACCTATATCAATTCGATCGGCCAGGGTTTTGTTCAGGTCAGCCCGATTCAGGCCTGCCAGATGATCAGCGCCATTGCCAACGGAGGGAAGTTCTTCCAGCCGACCCTGCTCCGGCAGTCACGCAGCCGGGAGACCGGGGTCGTGACGCCGGTGACGCCCGACCAGAAGCGCGTGTTCAAGATCGACCCCGCCGCCCTTGCCGAGATCAGACGGGCGCTTTTGGGCGTGACAACCGAGTCGAACGGAACGGCCCACGGAGCCGCAACCCCCTTCGCGACCGTGGCCGCCAAGACCGGCACGGCCCAGGTTATCGCCCAGAAGGTCGCCGGCAGAAAGCTCTCGGAATCCACGCAGGACCACGCCTGGCTCGTGGCCTATGCGCCCGCGGACAACCCCAGGATCGCCGTTGCCGTGCTGGTCGAGCACGGGGGCCACGGCGGCGCTGCAGCCGCGCCGGTGGCCAGAAAAGTCATAGAGGAGTTCATGAAAAATGCTGGATCGACGATCGCTCGCTAACCTTCCCTGGGGCCTGGTCGGCCTCATCGTCCTCATCGCGCTCATCGGCCTCTCCGCGGTGTACAGTGCGACCTATACGGCAAAAGGTCCGTCCACGCTGTTCTACAAACAAATGGTCTGGATCGCAGCAGGCATGTTCGTTATGTTCCTGATGATACTCCCGGATTACCATACGGTGGGGCGCTACGCCTACATCCTCTATGCCGTATCGATCATCATGCTCATCCTCGTCATGGTCATGGGAAAGACCGGCATGGGCGCACAGCGGTGGCTCGCCATCGGCCCCTTTGTTTTCCAGCCTTCCGAGCTCGCGAAATTGGCGCTCACACTGGCTTTGGCACGCTACTTTGCCGAGGACCCGCGACGCGACGGGTACGCACTGCATGACCTCGCAATCCCGGGCGCCATGGTCCTGGTCCCGTTGCTCTTTGTGCTGAAACAACCCGACCTCGGCACTGCCATGATGCTGCTGCTCACGTCATCGCTCATGGTCATGATCGCCGGCATCCATCTGCGCTCGGTCATCGCGATCGTCCTGCTCGTTGCCGTTATCGCCGCGTCGATTTTCCTGGTTCCGCCGGTGCGGCACAAGATCTGGGGCTCGCTCAAGCCTTACCAGCAAAACCGGATCAAGGCCTTCATCGATCCCGGATCCGACCCGCTCGGCAGCGGTTATCACGCGAACCAGTCAAAGATCGCCGTCGGCTCCGGCCAGATCACGGGAAAGGGCTTCCGCAAGGGGACGCAGAGCCAAATGGCCTTCCTGCCCGAACGCCATACGGACTTCATCTTTGCCGTGATCTCCGAGGAACACGGCTTCATGGGTTCGGGCTTCATGGTCATACTCTACCTCATCCTGCTGCTCATCGGCGTTGATACGGCCCGGAACGCCAAGGACCGCATGGGCGCCTTGATGGCGGGCGGCATCGTTTCCATGCTTGCGCTCTATGTGTTCATCAACATCGGCATGTCCGCGGGCATTGTGCCCGTGGTCGGCGTGCCGCTCCCCCTGGTGAGCTACGGAGGCACCTCGGTCATCACCACCTTTCTTGCCCTCGGATTACTCTTGAATATCCAGACCCGAAGATTTATGCTGTTCTACTGAAAAATCAGGGTCCAGGGTACAGGGTACAGGGGCCAGGGGCCAGGAACTGCGAAAGCACAACTTAACCCTGGACCCCGGACCCCGTACCCTGCCCTTCCCAAGGAGTCCCATGCTCGAAGACTTTCTGCCGCTGGTGACCAAACCGGCACGGTACATCAACAACGAGATCCACAGCGTGCACAAGGACCTTGCGGCCGTACGAACAAAGGTCTGCCTGTTCTTCCCCGATACCTACGAGGTCGGTATGTCGCACCTGGGCCTCCGGATCCTGTACCAGGTCCTGAACAGCAGGGACGACACAGCCTGCGAACGCGTGTTCTCGCCCTGGACGGATTACGAAGAGAAGCTCCGTGCATCGGGCAGACCGCTCACCAGCCTCGAATCGAACCTCCCGCTGGCAAAATTCGATATCATCGGCATCACGCTCCAGTACGAGCTGTCCTACTCCAATATCCTCGTGGGACTTGAGTTGGGGCTGATTCCCGTGAGAGCCTGCGACCGCAGCGATGACCATCCGGTCGTGATCGCCGGCGGTCCCTGCGCCGTGAACCCCATGCCGCTATCCGCGTTCATCGATGCGTTCTTTATCGGCGAAGCTGAAGAGGCCATGCATGAGCTCGTCGAACTGCGCCAAAAGCATCCGGGCAGGAAAGAGTTCCTTGCGGCGCTGGCTGGTTGTGAAGGATTCTATGTGCCGGCCCTCGGCGCGAAAATCGTAAAGCGGCGCGTGATTCGGGACCTTGAGTCGGCTGTCTGGCCCAGCCAGCCGCTCATCCCGCTGCTCAAACCCGTGCACGACCGGGTCACGGTCGAGGTCGCCCGGGGCTGCATCCGCGGCTGCCGCTTCTGCCAGGCAGGCATCATCTACCGGCCCTACCGCGAGCGAAGCCCGGAGCGCGTCAAAGATCTTTTGCAGCAATCCATCGAATGCACGGGCTTTGACGAACTCTCGCTGGCCTCGCTTTCGACCGGCGACTATTCCGCTATCCAGCCGCTCATGGAGGACCTTGTCAAGCAATACCGGGCAAGCCGGGTCTCGATCTCGCTGCCTTCGCTTCGCATCGGCACACTCACGCCGGAGATGATCCGCGCCGTGGCAGGTGTGCGCAAGAGCGGCTTTACCCTGGCGCCCGAAGCAGGCACCGAACGCCTCCGGTGCGTGATCAACAAGCCGCTGGCCGAGCAAGACCTCCTGGACGCCGCTGCCGTCATTTTCTCGAGCGGCTGGAGCGTGCTGAAGCTGTATTTCATGATCGGCATGCCCACGGAGACCGACGAGGACCTGGACGGGATCATCCGTCTTGTCACCAACATCTTCGCAGTTGGCAAACGCGCATCACGGCGGCCCATCCAGATCAACGTCAGCGTCTCCACCTTTGTGCCGAAACCGCATACGCCCTTCCAGTGGTTCGGCCAGGCCACGCGCGAAGAGATCAAGGCAAAGCAGGCATACCTCGAACGGGGGCTCAGGAAAAAGGGCATTGCGCTCAAACCGCACCACGCGGAAACGAGCGTGCTGGAAGGCGCGTTCGCGCGCGGCGATGCGGCCATGGGCAGGGTGATCGAAGAAGCGGTCAAGCTTGGCTGCAGGTTCGACGGCTGGACCGAGTGTTTTGACTTTAAGAAATGGACCGAGGCGTTCAGGATCTGCGGGCTCGACCCGGCAACATACGCAAGCCGGAACTTCGGTCTCGACGAGCAGCTGCCCTGGCATTTCGTGCAGACCGGGGTAACGCAGGAGTTCCTGAAGCGTGAGTACAACCGGGCGATCAAGGCAGAAGTAACGCCGAACTGCCGTACAAAATGCGAAGCCTGCGGCATGGCATGTAAGGATGGCGGCAGAGATACCTTTGGCAGGCCGGTATCGGCGATCGCCGCGGCAATCGTTCAACAACCGGCAAGAGTATCTGCCACCTCAGGCGAAACGCTCGTCACGCGAATACGCATGCGCTACACGAAAACAGGCAGGCTGCGCTTTTTGTCGCATCTTGACCTCATGACGCTCGTCCAGCGCGCTGCCGTCCGCGCTCATATTCCGCTCGCTTTTTCCCAGGGGTTCAATCCGCACCCCAAGATCGCCTTCGGCCCTGCGCTACCCGTGGGCATGGAGAGCGAGACCGAGTACCTCGACATGGAGACCGATGCGGGCATTGATTTGCTGAGCACCACGAAGGCGTTAAACAACACCCTGCCGCAAGGCATGCGCATTCTCGAAATGCGGGTCGTCCCGAAAAAGTCAGCGTCACTCTCCGGCTGCATCGAGCGCTATACCTACGCAGTTGAGGTCCCGGCAGGCTATGCCGGGGGTCTGGAAGAACGGGTGCAAGAGTTCCTGTCGCGGACTGCGATCATTGTGGAAAAGGACGGGAAGCAGAAGGACATCAGGCCCTGCATCGAGGCTGTCGCCGTGGACCTGTCCGAGGGGCCGGCGCTGCTGACCGTCACGCTCCAGGACCAGGGACCGATAAAGCCGCGCATTCAGGATGTGATGGAACAGTTGCTGGGAATTGCCAAAGAGCAGTTTCTGCTCTTCCGGGTGAAGCGGATTGGTTTATACTGCAAAGAGAATGGCCAGTGGCGCGACCCCATGGACGTGTAGGAACAGGGTCGATGCGGAAAATTCTGCCTTCCGGGAAATATTTTTCCCGGTCTTATGCCACCTGTGTTGCACGGGTACGGACCAACGCCTGGCCCTGCGAAACAAAATAGTGGTCCGCGAAACAGGGTAGCATGCTGGGGACCACGTTGTTCTTGCCCACTGATTTAGCCTTGTACAGCCGCTCATCAGCCTCCTGGAACAGGCTCATATGGTCTGACTTGTTCTCAAGGCCGGCGACGCCGAAACTTGCCGTTGTTCTGATGGTTTTCCCGTTCATACACACCGTGAGTTCTGAGATCTTTTTCCTGAGCTTGTGCGCCAGCTGCACCGCATGATACAGAGAGGTATCGGGCAGGACCAGCATGAACTCCTCGCCGCCGTAGCGCGCCAGATAATCGCATTTTCGCACACTTTCATGCAGCACCAGGCTCACGCACCGGAGCACCTCATCCCCTGCCAGATGACCGTACACGTCATTGATCTCCTTAAAATCATCCAGGTCCACCATGATGACCGACAGCTCGGCGCGGTGTCTTTGCGCAAAGGCAATGTCGTTCCCGATGAAGCCGCTCAGCGCCCTGCGGTTGTAGCAGTTCGTCAGAGGATCCATGGCGGCTGCATTCTCAAGCTGCATGATGTTCAGGTTCTTTTCAAGCGCAATGCTGATGGAGCTGATGATCGTGCTGATGATCGTGTCATGATGCGTCATCATCATCCTTTTCGGCAGAATATAGAGCTTTGAAACATACTGATTATCAATAACTTTATAAGAAATAAGGCTATTTATATCTATAATGTCATTATTGTGACGTATTTCGACTATTTTTCTATCAAAGTAATGGAGCTTATAGTCACTTTTTTGACCGCCAATGTCCGCGGCCACATAATCCACGAAGGGTGAAGTGTAAACGCGAGGGTCTATCCAGACATCGGTTTCGCTCCCGTTTTTCAGCACAAATCCGAAAAGTTCATAGTCCAAAATATCCTTTAAACACTGAGAAACCTCAAACAGTATGCTGTCTATATCCTTTTGTTCATTGATTTTAAGGATATAGAGGCTCAGGGTCCGGTAATCAATGCCGCGAACGATCTTGTATACCAGTGCAGCTGTCGCGAGAGCCTGATCGAGCAGTTTCTTTATAGGATTTATCATGGCCCGTCCTTTCTCACTCGGTTTCCACCCTTTATTAAGCAATTTCAATGCCAGACAATGGACCCATAGCGTCCGCGCCCCCCGAAGACTGTTCAGAAGACGCTAATTCCCTGTTTTAAATCTTGTATTCATAGGTAACCTGTTATAAAATAGTTCACAGGACCATCAAGATAATAGTATTTTTTAGGAGACATCATGCCATCTGAGATCATCGTAAACGCCGGCCGGGAAGAAACCCGCGTGGCCCTTCTGGAGAATGGCCTGGTCACCGAAATATTGATCGACCGCAAGAAAGACCGCGGCGTTGCAGGAAATGTCTACAAGAGCCGGGTCATGAAGGTGCTGCCCGGCATGCAGGCCGCGTTCGTGGATGTGGGCCTTGAAAAATCAGCGTTCCTCTATGTGGGCGACGTCTTCGACAGCACGTCGGGGTATACACCCATGATGGAGGACGAGGGACTGGAGCTCGAGGTCGATACCAAGCGCAAGCGCACCCATGCCACGCAGATCGAGGACCTGGTGCAGGAAGGCCAGGAGATCCTCGTGCAGGTCGCCAAAGAACCCATCAGCACCAAGGGCGCGCGGGTCACGACCTATATCAGCATCCCCGGCCGCTACCTGGTCATGATGCCCGGGGTCAATCATATCGGCGTCTCGCGCCGCATCGAGAACGGCGAAGAGCGGAAACGCCTGCGCGAGATCGTGGGCCGGCTGCGGAAACCGCACATGGGCTACATCATCAGGACCGCGAGCCAGGGCCGGAGCGAAGACGAATTGAACGCGGACATCGAGTTCCTGGTCCGCTTATGGGAAACCATTCAGCGCAAGATGGAACGCGCCTCGGCGCCGGCGCTGCTGCACAATGAGCTTGACCTGGTCTTCCGCGTGGTCCGCGACGTGTTCACGCGGGACGTGGACCGGATGGTCATCGACTCTCCGGATGAATACCAGCGCGTCAAGGAATTCATCGACTCCTACATTCCCGGGCTCGGCAGGCGCGTGAAACCCTACGACGGCGACGAGCCCATCTTCAGCCACTACGGCGTCGAGATCGAGATCTCGCGCGCCCTGGGCCGCAAGGTCTGGCTCAAGTCGGGCGGCTACATCATCATCGACCAGACCGAGGCGCTCACGACCATCGACATCAACACCGGACGGTACGTGGGCAAGCGCACCCTGGAGGACACGATCCTGAAGACGAACCTCGAGGCCGTGCGCGAGATCGCCTACCAGCTCCGGCTCAGGAACATCGGCGGCATCATCATCCTCGACTTCATCGACATGGAGCGCGAGGACAACCGGCGCAAGGTCTACTCGGCGCTGCAGGAAGCGCTCTCCAGCGACAAGGCCAAAACCACGATCTCGCACATCTCGCCGCTCGGCCTCATCGAGATGACCAGGAAACGCATCCGCGAAAGCCTGGGCCGCACGCTCTGCGAGCCCTGCCCTTACTGCGACAACCGGGGATATGTAAAGTCGAGCCGCACCATCTGCTACGAGGTCTTCCGGGAGATCAGGCGCGCCTTTACCGGCGCTGAGGAGAAAAAAGCGCTCGTGACTGTCAATTCCGTGGTGGCCGACATGCTGTACGATGAGGAACGGAGCGGCGTGGAAGAACTGGAGAAGGAGTTCCAGAAAAAGATCGTGATCAAGGCTGATCCGAATCTGCATCAGGAGCAGTACGAGGTGGTTATGGTGTAGCAGAGGAAGAACCTGAAGATGTAATAACAAAAGCCCTTCTCAGACAGAGAACGGGCTTTTTTTTAGACCGGTATGATCTGGGACCTATTAACGGTCTCATAATAGTATTGACAACCACTAGCAACAAACACCTGCGAACCACCCCTCCTCACCTCCCCTTGGCAAGGGGAGGAATGCTCGTAGCCCCTCCTTGACAAGGAGGGGTTGGGGAGGTGTTTTCAATTATGTTGTTTCTATTTTGAGACGATTAATAATGTCAACCAGCACGTAGACCGCCAGTTCCCTTTCAGTTGGCAACACCGTGTCCATGTCCATAATGCATCGCTGGTTCAATTCGTTCTTCATGGTAAATACCGCTCTGTAATTTACAGTGCAGCCTGAAGTCTTTACTGCATGCCGCACATTCCGCAATGCTCATTCCGCAGTTCTTGATCCCCAATGCCCATTTCCCGATCCGCATTACATATTCCGTATTCAGCATTTTTATCTCCTAATTTCGCTGCCCTCTATTCCCTGTACCCCGGACCCTGCCCCCTGGACCCTGCACCCTACCCCACCTTCACCACCACCGCCGTCACATTGTCCTTGCCGCCCTTTTCGTTAGCCATGCGCAGCAGTCTCGCGCAGATCTTCTCGCTGTCCTTTTCCGTCGAGCATATTCCGTGGATCTCCTCATCGCTCAGTTCTCCCCAGAGCCCGTCGGTGCAGAGCAGGAGACTACCGCCTTTTTCCAGTTTCACCTTGAAGGTGTCCACCCTGATCGTCTCGTCGGTGCCGATGGTGCGGTAGAGCAGGTTGGACTTGGGGTGGTTCTTCGCCTCCGCTTTCGTCATCTTCCCGGTCGAGACCAGCTTTGCCACCAGGGAATGGTCCTCGGTTATCTGCGTAATGGACCCGTTATCGATCCAGTAGACCCTGCTGTCTCCCACATTCGCAATATGCGCCGTGGTGCCATCGATCAGCACGTGGCTGAGCGTGGTGCCCATGTCCGATCCCCTGAGCGCGCCTTCTTTTTTTACATCCACGTTTGCAAGCCGGGCGGCAAGCGCTACCAGGCCCTGCGGATCGTCGTTGTGCGTCGCGTGCCTGCCGAGCTCCTTGCATACCGTGTTCACCGCGATCTTGCTTGCGATCTCACCTGCGTCGTGCCCGCCCATGCCGTCGGCCACAACGAACAACGACCGGCCTCCAAAATCCTGGCAAGCAAAGTTGTCCTCGTTATGCGGTCTCACCTTGCCGGTGTCCGTCATGCCATACCAGGCGAGAGCGAGCGAAGCGGGCTTCGAAAAGACTGTTTCAGGGAAAGCCGCTTCTTCCTGGCCAGGCCTGAGTCTCCTCGTGCAAACCGGCTGGAGCACGCGCGTCATTGATGCGAATCCTGCCGCCTTTACTGCCTGAGGAATTTCCCGCGCACCCTCCAGAGTAAATATGTTCTTCATGTAGCCCATCCAATCACGTGTCGAGTTCATTTCCAGCCCCCT
>Ga0334722_10004771_pt1 | contig 13966 bp, 11 predicted proteins | sample C3_bottom_MG_FD_207210 | JGI IMG/M metagenome (GOLD analysis project Ga0334722, IMG submission 207210) | Sediment microbial communities from Yellowstone Lake, YNP, Wyoming, USA - C3_bottom | ecosystem: Environmental > Aquatic > Freshwater > Lake > Sediment | place: USA: Wyoming | collected...
CACCAATTGCCGAAAGATGACGCATCGCGACTAGAGGATGTGTTTGGCAAAAAAAACAAAATTATTGTCGCTCCACTGCTGACCGAGGATGACCCAATCCGTCGACTAATGATTAGCCACAGAATCGAATTAATTTTGCCATTGGTTCAAGACGGAGTGATTGGGTATTTGTGTTTAGGCAGCCACAAAACTTCACATTACACTAACAGGGATATCAAGGTTTTGGGGACAATAGCCGACGGGTTGGTCGTCGCTATTCAAAATACTTTATCAATCGAACAGGTCCGTATGAGCAACGTTCTATTGCGCCAAGTCGACAAGTTAAAAGATGAATTCGTATCGGTCGCTAGCCACGAACTCCGTACTCCAATGACGGTTATCCGAGGGTTTATTAGCTTGTTGGAACGTGAGCAAGTCGGCACACTAAATGACGAACAAAAAGATATTTTGTCTAAAATGAGCCGTAATACTAAGACTTTGCTTGATTTGATTAACGACATGCTCGATTTGTCTAAACTAGAGGCTAATAAATTAGATATTGTGCCATCAGACAATTCTCTTAATGACCTGATTAATAAATCAATCGACAAAATTAAGTTGTTATACGACCGCAAGGGCGTAAAACTTGATTACAAATTTAATGGTAGCGATGTACGCATTTTTGTTGATTCGGAAAAATTTGAACGTATCATGTTAAATCTGCTGAGCAATGCTTATAAGTTTACTGCCACGGGCGGTAGCGCGACAGTTACTGCGACAGTGAACGAAAAAGAGCGTTTTGCTACTATTAGCGTAGCTGACACTGGTGTTGGTATATCGGCTGACGCGATTGATCGTTTATTCAATAAATTCTCTCAAGTTGATAATTATTTGCAACGACAAACTGGTGGCACCGGTCTAGGATTAGCAATTTGCAAACAGCTGGTTGAAAAACACGGTGGTAAAATATGGGTTGAAAGTGAACCTGGCATTGGCAGCCAATTCTACTTTACGATGCCCCTAAGCAACGATCAGACAAAATAATGGAGAATATTCTGCTTTTCGCTGATGCGCTGATTGCGATTAGTTTACTGGCGCTTGCCATTGTAAGCCTTTTGAAACAAGGACACAAAAACTCCGTTAATCTACTTTTTGCACAATTTAGCGTATCAATAGCCGTATTCATCGTGTCGAATGATTTGTGCAATAATACCGCAATCCCAAGTCATATTGCGCTGTATATTATGTACGTTATATACATCTCTGGATCTGGCGCTGGAATTTTACTTATGCAGTTTGTCATGCAATTGGTCGGAGATCCAAAGCTCAACAATTTAGTTAAGCGAGTTTTGTGGCCTTTATGGGCTATTGCCGCAATCGGGGCTACCCCACTTGTCGTTAGTGGTGTTGAGGTCGTTAATAATACCTACGCCGAAGAATTTGGGCCGTTGATATGGTTATTTACGCTGGGTGTATTAGTCGAATTTGGCCTGATTGCATATGGAATGATATTTGGTTTGCGTCATACGACGGGTATAAAAAAGCGACAGTTGGTCTCGACTGGTATTGGTTTGTTGATTACATTACCGCTGGCGATTACGTTTTCGTTACTACTCCGGTTACTAACCGGCATTGATGTCCCAAGCGGATTCGGCACTGCCCCATTTTTGATATTGGCTATAAGTTTGTATTACGGCGTCGTTAGGTATCATTTGTTTGATATCAAGTCGGCCGCTGTTCGAACTTTGGCCTATGCTTTGTCTTTGACGGTGCTGGTAGTGCTCTATTACTTGTTGATAACTATCATTTCCAATATATTCGTTGGCGACAACACTGAGCTTAGCCAAAACAATCTGCTCAGTCTTAGTTTGATTTTTGGGTTGTTGTTCGTCTTCCAGCCAATAAAGACATTCTTTGATCGATTAACTAATAAATTTTTTTATCGAGATTATTATGACAGTGCTGAATTTTTTGCCAGGTTTAATCGAATTTTGACTTCGACGACAAGCATGCGTAATCTACTAGAACGGGCATCTATTGAAATTTCTGCAACATTAAAAAGCGAGCATGCCTGCTTTTTTATCAACAAATTGAACGGCCATTATATTACTGCCGGAACCCCTAACCACGGGCAGGTGCCAAAAGAAGATGCCTGGAAACTGCAAGAAGCCTACGCAAAAAAACAAATGCACGGAGTGATTGTTGCTCCTTTGTTGGGTGAAGACGATCCAATACGCCACATAATGAACAAACATAAAGTCGAATTGATTATGCCTCTGATTCAGGGCGGTGTTGTTGGCTATCTTTGTCTGGGCGAACATCGAACTTCGCGCTATACCAGCAGAGATATAAAAGTTCTAGGTACCGTGGCGGATGAATTAATTATAGCTATCCAAAATACGCTATCAATTGAGGAAGTCCGTGCCAGCAATGCCCTATTGCGCCAGCTTGACAGAGCCAAAGATGAATTTGTGTCGATTGCTTCGCACGAACTCCGTACTCCAATGACAGTTATCCGTGGCTTCATTGGCCTGCTGTACCGTGGACAACTAGGCCCTTTAACTATTCAACAGAAAGAGGTTGTTGAAAAAATTAATAACAATACGAAAACACTGATTGGTTTAGTAAACGATATGCTTGATTTGGCCAAATTGCAGGCTGACAAACTGGAGATTACTTTGTCAGATAATCCGATTGACGTGTTGGTTAATAATGCTTTTGATAAAATGCAGATTCTTTACAATGGCAAAGGAATTGCTCTGAAGTACATTGGCCCTAATGTATTAATCAATACCGATCCAGAAAAATTTGAACATATTATGTTGAATTTGCTAAGTAATGCATATAAGTTTACGCAAACTGGTGGTAGTGTGACCGTAACCAGTAAAATTGATGAAGACAAACATCTGGCTACTATTTGCATAACTGATACCGGAATCGGTATCCCTCCAGAAGCAATTGGTAATTTGTTTAAGAAGTTTTCTCAGGTTGAAAATTACCTACAACGTCAAACTGGCGGCTCTGGCTTGGGGCTGTCGATTTGTAAACAAATGGTTGAAAGATTGGGCGGAACGATTTGGGTCAAGAGTAATATAGGCGTAGGCAGTCAATTTTACTTTACGATGCCGTTGAAGGAAAACTCATGATATTATCTATACTCATTGTAATTATCATAGTGTGCCTTTTGATGGGCGTATTAACACTATTAAGTGATCCTCGTAGTTTGATGAATATACTGGCTGCCGTTATGGACTTCATGTTATCGCTTTGGGTGGTAACAGTACTAATATATACTCTTACGCCAAGTGCTGATATTGCTTCGCTGTGCACAAGAGCGTATTTTTCGTTAGCTGCGATATTTATAGCGTTACTAGTTATATTTGTTAGTACGTTCCCAGTAAATGATAAGCCACCACGCCGATTGGTGATTGCCGTTACGACTGTTTGTTCGTTGCTGGTTTTTGGAGTAGTCTTACCTGGTTTTTTGACTGGCCAAGAATTTACCGGTGCAAATGGAAATTGTCATACTATCAACAATATCCCCTATCTGATGTATAGCGCATACATAGCTGTATTTTTTGTATCGGCCTTGTATATTGTTATCCATAAGTTAATAACTACCAAAATAAAAGCTATTAAGTGTCAGTTGAAAACGTATTTAATTGGGATAATAATTTTTGTCGTGCCGGTGGTATATTTTGATCTTTGGGTGCAATACTTTAGTGATTGCAGTCTGTTTTGGGCAGGTTGTTTGGCGGTGGCGGCTTTTGTTAGCGCCGTGTCCTATGGGATTATTCGTCAGGGAATGTTTGATATCCGCTTAACGGCAGTCCGAACCTTGACTTACATTTTGTCGTTAGCCGCCTTGGTGGCTATTTATTACGGTTTAGTTAGCCTCATCTCTATCGTCGTTTTTGGCATGAATATTGGCATAAATAACAATCCGCTTAGTGTTGTTTTGGCCTTGGCGTTACTATTTATTTTTCAGCCTATCAAAAAGTTTTTTGATAGATTAACCAATAAGTTCTTTTATCGAGATTATTATAATAGCGCTGAATTTTACGCCCGACTTAATCGAATTATGATTTCGACGACAAACATACGACGCTTGTTAGAGCGGGTGTCAACCGAAATCGCTTCTACGCTAAAAAGCGAGCAAGTCTTCTTCTTTATTAATGCACTGCATGGCCACTATATGTTTGCCGGCACCGATAATCATATCCATTTTTCCAAAAATGACGTCATACGTATGCAGATCGCTTGTGCCAAAAAACGCGGAGTGATAGTCGTGTCTTTGTTGGATGAAGACGACCCAGTATATCAATTTATGACCAGTAATCGAATTGAATTAATTTTGCCATTATCTAAAGAAGGATGGGTCGGCTATCTTTGTCTGGGAGCGCACAAGACCTCGCGCTATACCAACAGAGATATAAAAGTTTTAAATACAGTTACTGACGAGTTGGTAATTGCCATTCATAACACTTTGTCGATTGACGAAGTTCGTAGAAGTAATGCCGAACTTCGACAGCTTGACAAGGCCAAAGACGAATTTATCTCGGTTGCCAGTCACGAACTCCGTACGCCGATGACCGTTATTCGTGGATTTATAAATTTGCTGGTCAGCGGACAACTGGGCCCAATTAATAGCGAACAAAAATCGGCTTTAGAAAAAGTAACTCGCAATACGAAAACGCTTATCGATTTGGTTAATGACATGCTTGATTTAGCGAAGTTAGAGGCTAATAAATTGGACATTACTTTATCCGATAATCGGATTGATGATTTAATAAACGCGTCAGTGGATAAGATGCACGTTATGTTTGACGCCAAAGGAATATCTCTAAAATATATTGGCATCGATGCCATGGTCAAAACCGATTTAGAAAAGTTTGACAGAATTATGGCAAATATTTTAGGCAATGCTTGTAAATTTACTAACAAAGGCGGCAGCACAATTGTCACCAGCACCGAAAATCGACAAAAGCACATGTTGACCGTGTGCGTTGCCGATACGGGTGTTGGTATCCCGCAAGAAGCGATGGATACGTTGTTTAAGAAATTCTCACAGGTTGATGATTATTTACAGCGACAATCTGATGGTACTGGCCTGGGCCTGGCTATTTGTAAGCAATTAGTTGAAAAATTAGGCGGTACGATTTGGGTCAAAAGTACGCCAGGCGTTGGTAGCGAATTTTATTTTACGGTACCTTTAAGCGACACTCAAACAGTTCAGTCTGTTAAATCAAATCATTAAAACGTACGCGTCGAACCGCTGATTGCGGCTCACAATGAGCTTGCTAGATTGGTCGTACATATGAATGTACTTACGACGCGTTTATGACGCGTTATATCCAGCAAGCTCATTGGAATTGAACTCGATTACAATCAATTATCTTTCTTGACCGGCGCATTGTCGCGCACCATATCCAGGCATTCATTCAATACGGGGTTAATGACAGACCTGTCTGTCTGACCCTTGTCGTCAGCTAGTGTTTCAAGTGTCATGACTATCGATATATCGAAAGCATGATTTTTTTCGTATTTTCGACATAAATTTTCGTATGTCTTTAACTTGATATGACAATTTGCATCGTCGTAGTCGCTTAGCATCCATTTGCCTAACGCCAACACAATACATTCGTGACGAACTTGGGCGTGGGTAAGTTTTTTTGCGGTCATTGCTTTTGTTCTTCTTTATATCCTGGGTTTCCAGTCTAAAAAGAAACAATAAATAATTATTATAAATACCGTCGTTTCAGACGTGTACTTTAATGATTTGATTTGTAAATGAACGCTTGCTATTAACAGATAGCGTATCTGTATATATTAGAACAAAACTAATTAAAAGTCAATAGATGACGCCATGATCAGACGGATACTTATGAGTTTTTTGGAGCTTTTTCGAGTGTGACTTTGACCGTCTTTTCGGTACCTTTGTGCAGGATTTTTAATGTAACGGTTTGATTGACTTGCTTTTGAGCGACGATTGATGCCAGTGAATGAGTTGAATCTAATTTAATGCCGTCAATCTCAAGTATGATGTCGTTTTCGACAATACCGGCTTTGTCGGCTGGTGAACCTGGAATTACGGCCAGGTCGGCTGATGTCGCGCCACGCTCCGCTAACACGCCGTAATCAACTGTCAGATTATTCGCTTGTTTGATACTGTCGTCAATTTGGACGTAGCGGACTCCCAAATATGGTTTGACGATTTCGCCGTTTTTGATGACTGAATCGACGATAGATTTGACCATATTGCCTGGTAAGGCAAAGCCAATACTGTTAGCACCGTTTTCGATAGCGACGTTGACGCCGATAACATTGCCGTTAATGTCCAATAATGGTCCGCCAGAGTTGCCTGGGTTAATGGCAGCGTCGGTTTGGATGACATTTTCTAGCTGTTCGGATGATGACCTAGACGAATCGGTTGACGCTGTAATCGTGCGCGATAAACCGGATATTATACCCATTGATATGGTGTTTTGAAACTGCGCCAAGGCGTTGCCGATGGCAATAGCTGATTGGCCGAGTTTTAGGTTATCAGAATTGGCGAACGTCAAGTGTTGAAAGCCTGTGCCGTTGATTTTTAGAACTGCTAGGTCTAGGGTTGAATCTTTGGCTAATACTTTGGCGGCATATTTTTTGCCAGTGCTGGTGATGACCGTGTAATCGGCTGTGGTGTCTGAGACGACATGGTTGTTAGTTACGATATATCCGTCGGATGTTACGAAGAATCCCGATCCGCCTCCTATTTCTTGTTTTTGAGTGCCGGTTTGTTTTTGTTGAGGAATTTGGATGCCGCCGAATAAATCGCCGAACGGATTGTATTGTTGATAATATTGTTCGTATATTGGCACGTCTTTGGATATGACGATGGATATAACGGCAGGGTTGGCTTTGGCGACGGCATCTATGACACGCGATTCTTCGGTTGAAGAGTTGATTATTGTAGTTTGACTGGCTTTACCGCTGATATTACCTATGGCATTACCGAGCGAGCCATATTGGACGGTTAATATGATTCCGGTAATTAAAATTAGCGCAAATACCGTGATGGCACTGGCGCTAGCGCTGACTAGTATGGTTGTTTTGTTGTTCTTGATAGTGGTTCGAATACGTTTAAGCATATGTATCATTTTATAAACACAGGCTTTTACATGTCAAGATTTATATCCGGAACACTCAGTTTCGGTGAGTATCAGATTACAAAAAAACACCCGTCTGCTAAGGACGGGTGTCGGATAAAAATCAAATCATTTATAGGCACATATCGAACCGTTTGGTGGTTCACGAAGGGGGTTTTGAGGCCCCCTTCGGAGATAATTAATTACACCACATAGTGTAGTACACCGTACTTTGTGATAAATCCTTGAAAACTAGACACGTATGAATTTGTCCATTGTGTAGACTTTCAAACAGCCTTTGGTGATAACTTCCATCAATCATCGGATTGATTAAGTATAAGTTGCCGTTTTCGATTGCACCAATCTGGCCGGTGCATGCATAGACATCTGGTTGTTCGCAATCGACAGTCCAAGTATTTTGGATTGTGATTGTGTGCAAAGACATAAAGCCCGAACCGATAACTAACATAAATACTACGACGAGGCCGAGTAAACTCAGCCCTAATGTTTTTTTAGACATTTGGTTTAGTTATTTAATTATAATTATATCTCGTGGTTCTGTTGGTACGCCAATGTTTGGGCATCGTGGCAAAATCATAATATTTTGTCCTGCTACGGTGTGTATTATTACACTGTTTTCTTTGGCATGTCTCTTTTTGTAAGAGTCAATGGTATCCGGGAGTGTCACTATGACTAAAACAATCAGAGCCAACATCATACAAGTAATTATAACCATCGTTGCGTCTTGGTGCTCGATCATAAAATCGTCAACCTTGTTCTTGATGTCTTTTAACATTTGTTTTTTATTCTCTTATGCAGCGCTAATAAATTAGCTATGTTTGGAGAAATAATAATTAATATCACATATCTCAGATATGTGCATAAATGATTAGATTTTTAATGTGCTATCAAATCAGATCATTTATTGGCACATAACGAGTCGAAACTCACGTGGGTATATATGACGAGAATTAAATCTCGTCATATATACCAAATAGTAAAAACTAGCTAGCTACTGTACATCCAGAAACAATGAAGTAAACGTTGTCAAGCTGACTTTGCAGGTCTGGTATGACCTTGCAAGTGTACCACTCGCCTACGACCAATTGGTCGAAGGTGTTATGGTTAGCTTGGCCAAATTTACCAGCAAAGTTAAACTTGTATGAACTTCCATCTGTCGCGTCGATACCGCCATAACACAATGATGTATTATCGGGGTCTTTGCAAAAAATGTCGAAGTTGTCTTTATTTTGAACTTGAAAAGTTCGAACAAAGGTTGTTACTTCGCCGTTGCCTGATGTAGTCGAGTTATCGCTATTATCTGTTGGATTCGCTACAAAAACCTGAGTTTCCTCGAGTGTAATGTTGCGAATCGATTGCAGGTTGACCGTTTGGGGCGGATTATTCGGATGTGCCAAATTAATTAGCACGGACTGAAGACCGACTCCAAACAAGAAAGCTAAAACTAACCACCAATACGAATGTTTTGTATTCATTTTTTTGAATATATAAATTAATTAACGATTGTATTTGCTGTTGGAATTATTAATCCAAATCAGCGAGCATATTATTAATTATTTGATAGCACTAGTTTTTAGTTATGTGCATAAATGATCTGATTTGTTAAGGGTTGTTAAAATCGGGTTATTTCCAAGTGCAAGTTATGTATGTCCTAGGCCTAATAGAATTAAACCTAGGAATACGAAACCGTTATTTAGTGATTGTTTTGTGCTTGCGGTTGTCAAACCGATCAATCAGCCAAGAAATCAAAGGGAAAAAGATGACTAGCAACACGAATGGTTGGTAGCCTACCATACTCATTACGCCGACGGCAATAAAGTATAACATTACATCACTAAACCTATTAGGGTCTCTTTGCATATATTTTTGGCAACACTAGGAGACATTAGTTGTCTGCTACCAGATTAGCCTTTAATATTTTTCTGTACATAACTTGCACAGAAACAACCCGATTTGTAAAACTCCGAAGTCTTTATTTATTAAAAAACTTATGAGAATTATATTAGCATAAATAGTATGAAAAGTCAAGATGGCAAAATAAAATACTCATCGGCTAAAGATGAGTATTTTATTTTGGTGATCTCGCCGGGAATCGAACCCGGATTGCCAGGATGAGAACCTGGTGTCCTAACCGTTAGACGATGAGACCATACAACCTCGCATTACTTTATCAAATAACAGTGGTAATGTCTAGGCTTGGGGTTGGGCTGGCATGGCGTCGAGCTGTTGGATAACTGAGATAAGTTTTTTTGGTGTGATTTCGGCTTTGATTAAGTAAGCGTCGGCATGTTGTTGCATGGCCATGCGGGATTCGTCGTCTTGTTCGAAATTGGTTAAAACTATAACGCGCGAATTTGGTATCAAATCTTCTTTGCCACGCAGGGCTTCCAAAATGTCAGTTCCGCGGCGTTCTGGCAACATAACATCCAATAAAATAACATCGTATGACTTGTTACGAGCCGTTATCAGGCCATCATTACCATCAACTACCCAATCGACTTCATAGCCGGCTTTTTTGAGGCTACGGACGTACATTTCGCCGATAAAGCGATCGTCTTCGATACATAAAATTGAGTGTATTGCCATATCGGTTAACTCCTATACATTGAATGGTTTTTAATCCACCCATTGCCTTGACTGATTAAACCTTCGTTACTATTATCGCCTGCCTTTAATTTATCCGCAACCTTGGCGTAAATCGGGATTGAAACGGTAAAGGTTGATCCCCGACCGTCTTCGCTGCGAACGCCGATTGTGCCGCCGTGGGATTCGGTAATAGCTTTACAAATGTAAAGTCCAATACCTGTGCCGGCAACGGTTTCGCGCGAGCGGTGCGAACGATAGAATTTTTGGAACAAATTGCTGACGACGCTCTCGGGCATGCCGATACCGTGGTCTTCGACTGACACATCGACAAAGTCGCCGTTAACGGTGGCCGTAACATTAATGGCGCCACCTTCGTTGCTGTATTTAATGGCGTTGTCGATTAAATTACTGAATACTTCGCTCATGCTGGTGCGATCGGCGGCCACGGTTGGCAAATCGGCGGGAAAATTGACCGATAGCAAGCGGTTTTGGGCACTGGCGCGCATCTGCATATCGTCGGTAATCATGTCGTAAACGGCACTAACTGAATCTTCAACAAGGTGCATTTTAAGGTGTCGACGGTCGTAGCGTGATGTATTTAGGATGTTGTTAATGTATCCCGACAAACGGTTGGACGATACAATTAGGCGACGGAATAATTCGTGTTGGTCATCTTGTAACACGCCATCTAACTCATCATTCAATACATCCAAATAACCACGAATAACAGTGATTGGGCCGCGAAGTTCGTGAGCGGCAAAAGCGATAAAGTCCAGGTTTTCTTCGTCGACGATATACAGGCTGGTTTTGTCAACTAGGGTTAATACTGTTTCGCTGGCACTGCCCTTTTGGTATGAAGCAATAACATCAAAGAATCGTCGATCTTCTTCATTTGGTAATTTATCTGACACACGAGTCCAAACATGTTCGGCATGAACAGAAGATTCCTCGCAAGTGTCTAGCCATGAGTTAAGCGAATCGCTGTCGTTAAACATTAAATTTAGAGTCTTTGCCCCATTGGTATCAATATGAATCGGTGCCGATTTGTTGGAATATACGATTTTTCGTTCATGGTCTAGGGCGACAAAACCGCAAAGAGCCATATCCAAAGCGTCATTTACAATTGACGAGCCGACTGGAATCGGGGTATCGCTAGTTACCGGCTGGACGGCGTCTTGTTTGCTCGATAATTCATATATTGTTTGCAGAGCATCGCGAAAACCGGTGCGTTCGTTGCGGGCGGTATTGGGATTTGGCAATTTTAGTTCGGGCTTTTCGCCAGCGACGTGGATAATTGCCGACAACAACTCTTTGGTTGGATGAATCGCAAATACCATAACTGCCATATTGATAATCAAGGCAATTGCCAAAAGAACGCCGATTATAATCAATAGTTGTGGCGAATTGACTGAAACGACGCCCATGATTACCAGTGTCATACCTAATGCAATTGATAAAACGATTTGGGCGACAATAACCAAAATAATAGTTTTACTTAAGAATGTAGGCCAATATTGACTGGCGGTTTTAGGGACTTTTTTTATTTCCATGACACTGCTCCCCCGTCGTTAGGTACAGCGGCTATCCAAGTTTGACCACGAACTAACGGGACGTCTTTACCTTTGGCGTCAGTGAATGTAATTTGGCTGTTTTTGCTTTTCTTGCGCCATGTAACCTTGGTGGCAGTGCCGTTTTGGAATATGACAGCACTACCCTTGCCGACTGTGGTGATCTGTTCACGCCAGCCGTCTTGAAATATGCTGGTTTCGTTGACGCGCATGGCAATGACGACGCTAGGTGTAATTTGGCCACTCTCGCGGTCCAAATGGGGCGCACCGGCTTGGTACCTGGCGTATGTATTGGTTTTTTTGTTGTATATATACGAGCTGTTATACAGATAACTGCTGATAGTAATATCGATATGAGTTGCATTTGGTTTTTTACTGGCCTTGCCGTCAATACGTGAAAAACCAGTAAATACCGAGGTTTTGTAACCTTTGGATTTATTCAGTGCATCGAGGTTTTTAAAATTGGTATAAACATTGTGCGGCGCGTAGCGGTCAGATGCTCGCCAATAAGCTTGGTAGCCAAAGAACTGATCGATGTCGCGGTAACTGCCGTTGCGCACTTCGCGCAGGCCGAATCGGCTACCGCCGACGTGAGCGATACTGGCGTTAAATGGCGCGACCCATTCGACGTCGTACAGACGGATGCTTCGAACTGGTCCAATCATTTGGGGTTTTTCTTGTTGGTATAAGACCAAAAACCTGGTAATCCCACCTTCGGCGATGGCCTCAAAAACTACGCCGCTGTTTTTAAGTCCAGATTGCGGCCTGGCGTCGGGGCTGTTTTCGATCATTACCCCTGTGACTGGCTGTTTAGTGGTAGCCGCATTTTTAACAAGCAAACCGGTCAGAGGAGAATAATATTTCGTAGGTTCCGGGGGGACTTCTTTTTGGGTTATGGTCGTATTGTTAACCGTCGTTGCAATTGGTTTTTGCGACAGAATCATATAAGTAAAACCGGCAGCCCAAATAATAACGATACCAACAAAAATAAAGATAAATTTACGGTGTCTAAACAAACATTGTTGCAGGTGCACCTTGATGCGGTGAAGTTTGCTGGTTGATTCCATAGCTTAAGCGTTATTATAGCAGAAAACCCGGGTAATTTGTGCCAAAAAATAGTGTGGGCGGTCATGAGAAACTCAATGACCGCCCGAGGGATTGCTTCGTGTTAACTAACAACGCGCTGGCTGTTGGCCCAAGAAGCACTCTACCGCTGTAAACTTACCGAACTGAACTGCATCGCGAAATATCCTCTCACATGCTTCCACGATGTTAGGGTCGTAATACGTACCCTTGTGGTCGGATAATTCGATCAATGCGTCCTCGATGTCCAGCTGAGGATTGTAGGGTCGATTGCTGGTTATAGCATCGACTACATCTGCTACTGTTACAATCTTTGCTTCAGTGAGTATTTGACCTCCTGTCAGATTGTTAGGATAACCCGAACCGTCGATGTGTTCATGGTGCTGTAAAACAGCCTGCTTGATGGTGTCCGAAAAACCGGTACCATTTAGCATGTCAAAGCCTACCTGAGGATGATTCCTGACGATTTTGCGTTCGTCGGGATTCAAGTCAGTGGTTTTGACCATAAACTCTGTCGGCAGGATTACCTTGCCGATATCGTGCACCAGGCTAATTACCCTGATGTCATCGATTTGGCCAGAACTTAGCGACAATTGTCGTCCAATCTGTACTGCAAGGAGTGATACTCGCCTTTGGTGATCCTTCGTGGGAGGATCACACTTACTGATGATGCTCGTAATAACTTTCATGACTCCTCCCTTGTAAGTGGAATAATGTGAGATTAACGGTCTACAGCAAATATAATATTAGCACTTTTTGCATGCGATGCAATATAATTATGAATAGTACAAATAATTTAGTGGAAAAATGGTTATGAAACCCGAACTTGAATACCCATTGATAGGTGGACTGCCCGCTCCAATTGATGAATTGGATTTGCCAGAGTCCACTCTAAACTTGAAAAGACGTAAAAACGTAACCAGGCATCATCGTTTTTTCCCGGCCGACAAGTATGTTGAACATGTTTTGTTTAGAACTCTTCGTAATTTAGAGTCGATGCAAGATGCCAAAGCGCCACGCGACACGCACCCCATTTTGCATTCAATGTATAAACCACCAAAGCGTCCTTCTCCAGAGATGGCTGTCAATGAAGTCATTCGGGCTGCTAAAGCTGGTGAAAATATGTACATTAAATACAAAAGCAATATGTATATCCGTAAAAAAATTGGCGAGAATATTTTGAATCGTGTTTTGGAAGATTATGAACAATTGCGCGACAAACGAAACGATCCAAAATCAGATGACCAAGAGTGATATAATATAAAACATATTTAGACAGGGGTATATGATGAGTAAATTTACGGATTTTAATGACAATTTGGCTGCTAAAATTACCGGGGCTGTCGGTACGATGGGCTGTGCGTATATTTTTACGATCATTGCGTTGATATCATTGCCGGCCGCGATTAGTTCAGGTAGCGTCATTGTAATTGTTGCTTGGGTTGCCCAGACATTCTTGCAATTAGTTTTGCTTAGTATCATTATGGTTGGCCAAAACGTTCAAAGTACCAAAGCCGAGGCCCATACTGAAAAAACTTTGAGCCACATATCAAAGGATAACGATAGAATCTTGGCCGAGATTAAAACTTTACTGAAAAAATA
>Ga0334722_10004772_pt1 | contig 13964 bp, 15 predicted proteins | sample C3_bottom_MG_FD_207210 | JGI IMG/M metagenome (GOLD analysis project Ga0334722, IMG submission 207210) | Sediment microbial communities from Yellowstone Lake, YNP, Wyoming, USA - C3_bottom | ecosystem: Environmental > Aquatic > Freshwater > Lake > Sediment | place: USA: Wyoming | collected...
ATGATGATCGAGTCCCGTTTTTGCATACGAGTCACTACAGACTGCACGTCCGCCGACAATTGGGAGGTCAGGTCAGCAATGGAGGCGTCGAGTTCGTCGAGCCGATGTCCATGCCGGTGGGCCTTTTGTTCGGCGCGAATGAGAGAAAGTTCCTGCAGCTGAATCAAATGGTTGATCTTGGGATGCATTGCCGACCGATCCTTTCAGGGCATATAACCGCTGTCGGTATTGGATTCTGGACTTCACAGCTCCTGATGTCAACACCTTGCGCAGGGCAGCACCCGGGCGCCTATCTTCCCCATCAGCTGAAGTTATCTCTTTCCCCTGCGGTTGTGCTTGAAGCGGTTATAACCTCTCGGAGGGAGCATTCTTGCCTGGAGCCGTCGCCGGATTGGTGACCTCCTGGCGCTGACCCAGCACGATGCAATTGTAGAGGGCACGTCCGATCTGATTGCGCGTCATGAAGGCATTGCTCCCAGCCGCCTCATCCAGAGACACGACAACCTGCGTCCGCACATCCCAAGTTTTCACCATCAGCGTCTCGTGCTCCCAGATCGCGGGATTAACCAGGTCGATGTCGGAGGCAAAGCGGATCAGCAACTGGCGATTCTCCCAATAGACCCAGACCTCATTGGACACCGGCGACAGCGGCGCGACGTGGGTAATCTGCCGCCCGGCGGTACGCGTTGTCGGGTGTAACCCAATTTCCTTTCTAACTGCCACGCGCAGGCGCTCCCGCAAGGCATCGTCCGGGAACGTGGCTTCGGCTCTGGTCTTGAACAGGTACTCCCTCATGTCGGCGTAAGAAACGCTGACCACGCGGTCCGATGCGAGCGGTGCGACGGGGATGTCGAGCTTCGATACATTCGTGATCCGAAACGTCTTCCCCGTAACGGTAAGATCCAGTTCGTCAATACGGTAATCAGGCTTCTTGACGGTCACCGTCGTCCCGACCAGCGGCATGGTGATCTCCGCAATCCTGCTGTGATCCCCCCCATCCAACGGTTGGGTCCGCAGTCGTATCCAAAACTGAAACTCCTTCACACCCGACAGGCGATCAAGGTCGTTCTCATCAAGATGCCAGCGATAGACATGCCTGACAATTTCATACAGGTATTTCGGGTCCGTCAATTCCGCCGGCACCACGCTGCTTCCCTGCAGGGCCACGGTCACTGGAGCCGGCTGAGACAGACCTGTCGCAGTGACGCACAACAAAACCACCCCACAAGCGACACTTACCCGGAATCGCCTTCCTATTGCAGAACTGTTCACTTAGGCTCCTTTCGTAATGTAAAATAGCGATTGCCCCCCGGGGACCCGCCCTGGGCGTCCGGGATGGCCACAAAGTTACCCCCCGGCTTGTAACAATCCTGATCCGTCATCCATGAATATGCGCGCCCCGTCACGGCGGTAGAGTTGACCTTGGAGATGCCGGCGAACTGGTCTGCGGCGTCCATGCCGCCGGTATTATAGGCGCTTGCCAGTCCCTGGCCATAATTAAGCAATTCAGCAAACTTTCCGGGCTTTCCCCCTTTGTTGGCAATGCTCTTTAGATAGGCCAGACGCGACTCCACCCGGGGGGCCATGGCGGGCTTTCCCTTGGCGTCCTTGAAAAAACCCTCGCATTGCCGCTTGGCGGTGATGACCTCGAGAATGTCTTTGGATCGGGTCGCACAAATCTGCGACTGGCTATAGCCGGACGGAATAAAATGCATGCGCCCATGGAGGACCCAGAGTACCTGGCGCATCCCTGCCTTGGAATCCGCCACGCTGACGTAGCCCCGTTCCCCGGGAAACGGGTTCTCGTTGATCAGCAGGCGCGCCAGATACCCGCTCGCCGTCTGCGGTGGGTCGATCTTCACAAACTCCGCCGCCTGCACTGCCCCGACCAGACAAAGTCCGATCGCGACCATCGCCCCGATTAAGTTAAACTGCCGATTCATTCGCCCCCTGATTTCCCGATGTCGATTTGGATCCTATTGGGCTGCCATCTCCCGATCAGAACGACGCATTGATGATGGGCAGCACCGGCAGGCTTTCCTTGCCCGTCGCGATATTCAGCAGCCCGATCTGGATACCCGTCAGCTTCTCACAAACATTCAGCAACCCGATTTGCAATCCAGTCATGCTGTGCGCATAATTGATTGCTCCCAGTTGAAATCCCGTCGCGTTGCCCAGGCATGAATTAATCCCTCCATCAAAGAACCCAACGGCGTCTTCCGAATTCACGTTCACGGCACTGCTCTGCCAACCCACAAACTTTCCGCCCACCAGGCTCACGATCCCGAACTGGACGCCTGCGAACGCGTTGCGATTCATGTTGACCACGCCCCACTGCACCGCCAATTCGTCGCCGGAGGTCCAGTTCACCACGCCAATGTCCAACCCCGTGACATCATGGCTCCCCGATATCACGCCTAACCGCAAGCCCGTCACATCATAGTCCGCCGGTTCCAGGGCGATCGGGGGGATCAACGACAGTTGAAAATGCGTTGCCCCATGAACAGCCCCACCGGGTTCCTCCGCGCGTACCCTTCCGCAAAGTCCAACCAACACCACCGCCACTGTGACCACAATTTTACAGATGTTCATGTGTCGTCCTCCTTATTCGGGGTTTGAATTCGTGCCCTTTCGACTCACCCATTAACCACCCAACTGCGCGCCATCCCGGAAGGGGGGGGCAAGGGGTCGGGTTATGCCGGCACCAGCCAGTGCCTCACCCCGCACCCCTTCCCGTCAGTAACGGCTCATTTCGGCTTCAGTGCATCCTCAAGATGCGCGACCGCACCCTCGGCTTTCTTCGTGGCAGAGATGACCGAGTCAGCCTCCGTCACGAGTTTGGCGAGGTACGGTTTCACTGCCGTGCTTCCCGCCTGCGTCAGGTCATTACCCAGGAACTTCTCGATGTCGGCGATGTCCTTCTCGTAGGCAGCATAAGCCTTGCCCAATGCGCCCATGGCCGACGTAATGTCGCCAAACTCCTTCTTCATGAGGGCCTGACGGTCGCGACTCATCTTCTTCATGTCGCTGTTGCTGATCTGCCCGAGCTCCTTCTCCCAGTTCACGAGATAGGCGCCCGCCGCACTGCTCATGTCAGCCTTTAAGCTCCGCACATCGGCGGCGATGCCCCGCAAGGACGTCGCGTCCTTCGCAAAGCCATCATAGGCGTTGCGAAGGTCCCCGGTCTTGGCGCTGGCCAGGCTATCCGTTGACGCCTTGAGCTTCACCGTTTGATCGGCGCCCTTGGAGAGCAATTGACGCAGGTCGCCCATACTGGACACGGCCCGCGCTGACTTCTCCTGCCGCGTCGTGGAGCAACCGGCCAGCAGGCCGGCGCAGGCAAACAGCGACACCAGTCGCGTGATGCATGGATTCATTTAACTGGCTCCCTAAAATTACAGTGCAATCCTGACCGCCGCGCCCAGGAAAATCGTGTCGGTATCGATGTTCGTAGCATCCCCCTCGAAGTCTGCCTTGTCATTAAAACGGTAGTTGCCCGAGATATCCAGGTGTATTCGCGGAATAATCTCGAGGTCCAACCCCGCCCTGAGTGCAAAGAACGGCTCTGAGGCGAAGTCGCCGCCGCTGTTGATGACCCCGATACCGGCGCCCGCATAGACCGCTTTGCCGACCAGGATGTAGGCCTCGGGAGCCCATGCATCCTGACCAAAACGATCGGGCATGAATTCAGCATCCACTTCGAGGCCGAGCAGGCCCATATGGTGCTGATAGCTAGCCAGGTAGGAGAATCCGTTCTCGTCCACTTGGTCGCTGATATTTCCCACCGCGACCCAATAATTGGCACCTACGCCGATGCGATTTTCCCCTTCCGCCCGGGCCACAGACATTCCACACAACACGACCGAACCGCACACCACCCACTTAAGCCATGTCTTCATTATCCTACTCCTTGTTTTGTTTCACTACTCACCACCATCACCGTTCCGGTGTGCCCCAGAAGAGCGCTTCCACACCGGCCTTCAAGATCAATTCGCGCCCCCAGTTGTTCTCATCAGACCATTTTATTTCCGGCGCAATCACATAATAGAGCCACTTGCCTCGAAGGGGCGCCTTTCTGAACAGGGTGACCCGCGCATCAGAAGCTTCCTCCGCATTACCATTGAACGTCAAGCGTATACCGAACCCGTCGGCCAGGTCGCCCCCGTTAATCCGTCTCCCGAGATCGCTCTCCTTGAGCAGTTCCTTCGCATACCCGAAAATGGTCGTGCACTCCCACCGCCACCCGCGGCCGTCCTCGCCATACTGCTCCGACAGCACATCGGCGGCCGTAGCCTGATCATCGTCGGCATCCCTGGTGCTGAACTTCACCGAAGCTGATTGACGAAAATCCCAACGGTTCTTCCAGTGATCGGCCACGAAGGAAGTCAACCCGCCGATCCCGTCCTTGGTCTCAGCAAATATCTTCTGCTGCGGATAGAGCTGCCAGTCACCCGCCTGGTAGGTCGGTGCCCAGTTGGCAAGGGCATACACCTCAGGCAGCCAGCGCACCTTTACACCTGCACTGAAATGGATCTCATCCCGCCAGTCACGGCTTGCGCCTACACGGATGGCGTTATCCTTCTCAAAAGCATCTGTTCCGGGCAAGGCCGTCGGGTCGATCGTTGAAACAAAGACCTTCATCCGGTGCTCCGCGTTCGGCAGGCTGACCTCCGTTTCAAAGTCGACCAGTGGCGCTATTTTCAGATCGTTCTTCACTCCCACCGTGGTTTCGGCGAACATGCCGAGGCGAAACTGCGACGGCGGCACGGGCTGACGCTCAGTCCCCTCGGCTACAAACCAGCCATCCGCCCGCTCCACCTGCTTTTGCAGGAACGCATAGGTACTGTCATGCCAACGGTCCCACTTGTTGGTCTCGGTCGTCTCGGTCGTCTTTGCCAGACCCAGCGGGATCACGTCACCCCGGACCTGGCTGGCAAAGCCCAAAAGCGCAGTCACGGCGACGGCCATGCAGACTGCGGAGTGAAGACTCAATTTGGTCTCAGACTTAATGTTATGCCTACCCATGGTTCACTCCCTACTTTTTGGTCAAAGTTAGCATCGCCATTCGGATCAACCTGCAGACTGCGAAGTCCCGATACCCCACCCCCGGCCGACAGCCACCATGCCGGCCCCACCCGCCAGTTGCCCCACAGTCCAAGATCCCACCCCCCGAACGAGGCCATGACTTTGTCCCCATTCTCAGTGCTTCGGTCCAGTGCCCAGCTGGCACCGGACGGCGAAACGCCCAGTTGTACAAAGAACTTATCGCTGGGCGCATAGCTGACCGAGGGCCAGGGCGCGATCATCGAGATTGCCCACGTGGGATCGATCACATAACTAAACCCGGCATAGGGGAGAAAATAGCCGTCTGAAAACCCGTAGTCGTAAACCACGCCATAGTACCAGGTCAGCCGGTCGCCACTCATATAACGGCCCATCACCCCGCCCATGCCGCTCGCGGCCCAGTCGCCTTCACTGCTCAGGGGGGAATAGGCGGAGGGCATCAGGAACCAGCCCCATTGGGTCTTTCCTTCCGTCTGCCACATCGCCCCAAAGGGCAGATAAACAGCGGTGGCATCGCCGTCCTTCATGTCACCCTCGGTAAAATGAAACCACGTATGGCTGACACAGGGTACGGCCACGGCCAAGCCACTGTCGCCCACATAGAGCGGGACCATGGCATAGGCGTAACTGGACTGTGTCCGGAACGTCACATTCTGTCCCCCGCCCTCCACGCTCGCAAACTCGGTCTTCCCGTAGATGGTGTGCCCCGCGGAGAGCACGGGCAGGAAGGGCACCGCGCTTTCGGAGCGGGAGAACTCGAAATCTATGGTCTTCAACTTGAGCATCGTCGCGTCGATCCAATCATTGGTATCGGCTTTGACTGGCGAAAGGGCGCAGGTACATCCCACGGCCCAAAGCAGATACAGCGTGCCCCATGGCGTCAGGCGTGTTGTGTTCATATTCAGACTCAGTATATCCATTGGAAACGCACCATAAGACTGTCAGTGATACCCGTCGTGTCGAAGCGATCCAACCAGGTGCGCCCCCATCCACACCCCGCCTTCCAACGCCGCGTGGCCCACCAGTTAAGCCCAAGATAGGTCTTATCGAATGATCCGCCCTGGACCACCCCGTCATCAAGATCCTCATGGGAGAACCGGGCGACCAGCTCGGGCGCCCCCCAGCGGCCTTGGGGCATCACGCGGCGGGCGTAGCCCACCGTGCGGTCATAGGGCCGTGTTTCACCGGTGAGAATCCAGCTCCCCGTCAGATAGTAGCCGGAGAACTCAGGATCACCTGACGCGGGCGAGTCAACCCATGCACGATTGTACTCGGCCAGCACCGAAAAGGGGCCCTCGTTCAACAAGGCCTCCAACCCGAGATGCCACGCGTGGTCACCGGAGAGGGCGCCGGTGTCCACGTAATAATCACTGACGTTAGATTCGGGCCGGCCCCGGTACCGCATCGTATTGTCATCCGCCCCGGCATAGCGACCCGAGACTCCCAGATGCAGGAAGCGCGTACCGTCCGGTTGATCCCAGGCAAGCCCCGTCAGGCGTGTGGAAAAGTCCGTGCCGCTATCGTCAGGAGAATCGCCACTGACAAACCCGTCATTGAATACGCCGCCAGAAAGGGTGGCCCGCTGCTCGGCACCGAACACATGGGTCACTTTCGCGCCGACGTTGCGTGAGACAAAGAACGGGCTCAACACACGCTCGGGGTGCGGAAGATTGGCGGCATCGCCGACCATTTCGTAGCAGAACGTCTCTTTGGTCTTGCCCACCGTGAGCTTGGTCGCCGGTCCATCAAGGGGAAACGTAAACGACAGATCCGTCAGGCTCCAGAGGTCTTCGGCTTCCGAGTCGAAGCCCTTGTATTCGGCGGCGACCAGATAGTTGACCTTGTAGTCTGCCCCGAGCGTACCGCGAACCATGAGTCGCGCCGCGCGGGCATCCCACTGATCATCCTGTTTGCCCACCTGCTTGATGCTGGCACTGTCCTGCTTGAACGCCGTGTAATCGGCAAGCACTACCACCCCGGCCGCCACCGTGATCCAGCGCTGCTTGAATCGCGCCTGATCCAGCAGGGATTGCGGCACGTCGGGGATCATGAACGCCTGGGTCGGCGGTGCCAGCGGCGCCGCCACGTATTCACCGAACGCCGGAGCCAGATCGGATTCGGGCGCCTGAGCCCGGGCGGTTGACGCCCCAGCGATGCAGAGCACAAGACCCATCACCCGTACCCCTGCCCTCACGATTAGCTTGTTCATCATCGTCATTCTCGCCTTTCATTCGGCTTTAACTTGTTCACGCCATCAGGAGGACGAAAGACATTTGAACAGAAGACCGCGAAACTCGCAAAGGAGGATTGTTATTCCCCGCCTCCGGCGGAATAACTAATTCTTCCCTTCGCGTTCTTTGCGTGCTTCTGTTCAAACTCTTCATCCTGGTCCGACGTTAAGACTTCGGGCTGGCCGGTGTGTATACCTTGGTCCACTCTTCAGCACTCATCAGCGCCTTCATTTTGAACCGGGCCTCCACGATCTTGGCACGGGCCTCGGCCCGCTTCTGATCAAAGGCGGCGAACACCGCAACCATCTCCACCTCGGACGACAGCCGGTTCCCATTGAGTTCTGCCAGGGACTTCTTGGACGCCTTGAGCTCCTTTTGAAGCGCAGCTTCCGCCGTTAGCATCTCCTTGTTAAGAACCAGGATCTCCTTCACCTTGGCCTGATCCTGAACGTACTCCTTGACTGGCTTCGTGATGTCGATCACCAAACCCTCGCCCGCACCGCCGCCCAACAAACTTACAAGATAGATAAGCAAGATGATCATGGTAGTTCTCCTTTAGTTGCCGATCAGGGCCAAATCACGTGACGTGATTTTCTTCCACTCTTTATCCGTCGCCAACTTGGCAAGCGCCTGACGGGCGCTGATGGCCTTGGCTCGATATTCCACACGCACGGCCTGAATGCGCTCGCCGATCTGGTTTAAGGCTTCCGGAGTCGTGTTGTAGTCCGCGTTAAGTCGGCTCTGCTCCTGCTGGAGCCTGTCCAATTCCTTCGCCCCGGCCACCATATCCACACCAATCTGGTCAGCCACCGCCAGCATCTGCGAGAGCCGCCCGGCGTCCTTGACCGTATCTTTAAGCGTCTGATTGAGATCCGTTGCGCTCGCCTGCATTTTCGCCCCAGGCCCCTTCGGCGCCGTGCTGGCACAGCCCGTCAGGCAGAGCCCCGCCGCAACCAAAGCGCATCCCGCCGCCGCGGAAAGTATGTGTCTCGTCATCCTTTTCATGTCCTTTGTCCTCTCTTGTTCCACCTACCTCTAACCACTAACCAATACCCAATTATTTCACCCGCCCCCGTCCATCGCAGCCCTGAGAGACTCGAGGGGTTGCTGGGACACCGTGACAAAGTCGCTTAACGGGCGATCCAACGACGCGATCAGCGCGATCACGATTGAGAATGAGAGCGCCAGCAGCGGGGACGTCCAGGAGCGCCGGGAACCGGCGATTGCCGTATGAAATCCAACCGCAAGCATGGCGAGCCCAATGAGGGCGAAAAGAACCAACCAGATTCCAGAGGGAATGCGCGCATGCAATGCCACCGCCACCCTCGACTCATGCAGGCGCATGAGTTCGGTGAGCGAGTCGGTATACGCGGAGAGCCCCGTCATAGTCGGGTTGTTTCGGACACTCGCAACCGCCATGGACCACAGTTGGCGTTGCATCCGTTCGGATTCGATCAGCGCCTTGGGCAACTGAGCGGGGTCATGCGACTGAACCGCACGCAGGCGAAGCTCTGTATACTCCCTGAGCAACCCAGCCGCCGCAACGCGGTCCGCCGCCGGCAGAAAGTCGGTCCGCAACCAGGCGGTACGGATGGCATTGGCTTCATCCAGCACCAACGCCTTGCGGGCGTCATACCGGCTGGATACGATCCCGAACGTGAACGCCAGCATGAACGCCAGCAGCCCCAGAATGGCACCCGCGATGGAGGAAACCGGCGGCACCTTTTCTTCCTCCGTGTGACGGTGGGCGATCTGCCCCAGCCTATAACCCGCCTCGATCGCCCCCACGACAGCGAGAAGGGTCGCCACGAGGAAGGCCCATATCGGTAAGTTATCCATTGTTAACCCTTATTCAATCGCCACAGCACGAAGTTTAGCAACGACGCAAAACTGACCCAGGCGAGGTAAGGCAGCATCAGTGCGCCAGCCCCCCGGTCAAGTCGCCAAAACAGGATCATAACAGCCAGAATCGTCACGTCCAAGGTTATGACGTCGAAAAAAGCAAGGTCCAGCCGTTGCTGACCGAAGAACAAATACGACCATAGCGCGTTAAGACCAAGTTGGACAATGAAAAGTCCCAGGGCGGCACCGGCTCCGCCAAACCCTGCACGTCGCCAAACCAGCCAGGCGGCCACCCCCATCAGCACGTAGAGAACGGTCCAGACGGGACCGAACAGGTAATTGGGTGGGTTCCAGGATGGCTTCGCGAGCGAGGCGTACCACTCACCCGGCATGAACCGGGAACCGATCAATCCGGCGGCAAACGAAATCGCCAGCCAGCCCACAAGACCCAACAGGCTTCTGCTCATCAGGCTCAATCCTTTCCTGGTCCGTTACAGCAAGACCCAAACCTCAAAAAGTCAGCACCGCTCCGGCGACAATGTAATGGAACAGGGAAAATGTGTACACTTCGTTATTATCGGAACCCCCTTCAAGTATCCTGTATCCCGTCTTAAGCGCAAGCCGCTGAGTGACATCGTACTGGACGGCAAACAGCACATCCTCGGCCCGACCTTGTGAAGCGGCCAGTGCTTCACCATCCATCAGAAAATGAACTTTATCAACCGGTGTCCACGTCAGATTAAAACTCAAGAGGGGAACCACCCCGGTGTTGTTTTTCTCCGCAGCCAGCCCACCTCCAGCCATCTTGATTGAGGCATCACGCACTTTCGCCGCGGCACCAAAGCTGAATTGCCACTGATCTGATTTGTGGAAAAGATAGCGATAAATCAATCGGTAAGAATCAAACCGGAGGGATGAATCAACCCGCGTTCCTTCCACAAAGGTCGTTCCGTCAAAATCAACAGGCTTTTTTAATGTCCCATGCGATTCCATTGTGAACGGCGCGACCAGCCCAGCCACCCAATGCTTCTCGGCGAACGTATGACTATATCGAAACCGGAACGCCGCAGTTTCATCGGCCTCCAGATCGTCAGTCAGTGAAAATCGGGTTCCGGAATCACCAGGAATCGCTACATCGGCATAGCCGGGAATAACATACGCTCCTTCAAGATCAACCGTGTTCTGCGCAAACGCACACTGATTCACAGTCACTAACCCGATTATCACAGCCGCTCTTTTTATGTTCATGACGGTTTTGATCCTCTCGCTGTTTAGAACGCCTCACCCACACTGAAGTAGAAATTGGGGCCCAGTTCTCCCCATGCAAAATCAAGCCGGGCATTCATGCGCCGCTCGGGGATGATCAGATACCGCACACCCACCCCGCCCGAAGGCAACCACCGCGCATCACCGATCTCATCCCACGCCGGGAACACCTTACCGACCCCACCAAAAGCGGTCAACCCGACTTTCTTCCACGCATTCCATCGGTATTCGGCCTGAACCGCCGCCATGTTCTTGTCGGTAAACTCACCCTTCACATATCCTCGTAGCGCCTTTTGGCCACCGAGGTCCGGATACTCGTCAAAGGGCACGTCCCCAAATCCGGTCTCGATCGAGCCCTGCATGGCGAGTACGTGGCGAGGGTCATTCCACAGGGTCAGGTACTGGCTGCAGGCAAGCCCTACGCGCTCATAGGAACTGCTGCTGCCGAGCGCTTCACTGGAGTAGCGGATGTTCGTGTCGATGAAGACACCCTTGCCCGGCGCGACCTGGTCATCGCGCGTGTCGAACTGCGCCACAAGGCCGGGAGCAACGTTGTGTTCGTACTCGGAGTTCAGGCCGGCCGCCTCAAGCACCTGGTCTGCAGTCGGATCGTCACCATCAAAGCGAACCTGCCGATACTGAAGTGACGGTCCGACGAAGACGGACGGGTAGGCTCGATAGAGCGCCTCGACCTTGCCCAGAATCATTTCACTGGTCATGTCCACATACTGATCGGGATCGGTCGCGCCAATTCCATAGAACTTCTCTTTCACACGGCCATACCCCGCGCTCCCTGATAGCCGCCAGGTATCCTCGCATAGATACAATTTGGGGCCGATGCCCGCAACAAAACTGTTGTTCTCGGTGCCCAGGAGAAAGGCGCTGAAGGACGATGCGGGCGACACCTCGTCGGCAGGATCGACCTTAAAGGTCATCATCGGGATGACCATCAGCCCCCAGCCAAGGGACGGTGAGTACAGCGGACCGGGCACCACGGCATAGCGCACCTGATGGTCGTCCAGCGTCACCGGAGTGGCGGGCGCGTTGGTGCTCGTCTCCCGTGTCGCTGGCGCTGAAACGAGTTCCTGCCCCACCGCCTCGCCATTCAGGGCGAGGGCAATACTGAGGATAACCCAACCTTGTGTCGCAGTTTTCATGGTGTCCTTATTTTAGATGGTCCTTCAGAATCCGCCGCAATTCGGCAATGGCTGCACTCTGCTTGTGCACCGAGAGATGGTCTGCGCGAACGACGATTTCCGATCGTGCGCCTGCCACGTGTGAACTCCAGTAAGCCACGGCTCCATCAGAGCCATTGGTGTTCCCCGCCCGCCACAGGTCGGCGATAATGGAATGGACCGAGACCGCCGGATTCCACGGGCTATCGGCCAAGGCCAGGGTGAACAGGCTGTCTGGCGCAAGATTGGCGATGCCATTTGCCTGGCGGGACAGCCGGGCCTCTCGCCCCGCCTTTGCCTCAAGGAAGTTGCGAATGTAATCAGGGTGGCGCATGAGTCCCTCGCCCATCGCCCCCAGCGGACGGTTGGCCAGGGTGGCGCCCCGGTGCGGAGCCCCGATGAAAACGACCTCCCTCACAAACGGAAGAGGCTCAAAGTTGACCAGACTCTTGAGGTACACCTGAAGTTCCACGTCATCTTCGGCAAGACTCAAAGCGCTCCGTTCCAAGGCGCGAAACTGCTCCCCCGACGGGGTCACGAGCAGCCTGGAGATGAGCCCCCCCATGCTGTGCCCGACCAGCACCATGTCGTTCCACGCCTTGCCTTCACCCTCAAGTTTCCCATGCAGGGCAAGGAGTGACTCGCGCAGTTCTGACGCAGACTCCAGGATCGGGTTCATGGTGGGGTAGAAAAACAGCCAGAACTGGTACTTCTCGTTGAGTTCCGGATCCGAGAGGAGTGCGTTGAGCATCGGGACCCAGGTCAGGGGCGTATCCATTAAGCCGTGGGAAAGCACCACGGGAATCTTCTCATGGCTGTAGGGCGCGATCAGGACGAGCCCCCGATACGCCGCAACCGAGTTTCCGCGCAAAAGGCGGGGCATATTGAGCAATCCTTGATACGGTGATCCACGCAGGTAGAACAGTGCCAGCGCGAGACTGGTATCCGCTTCCAGCGGGACCCGCGCCCCCCTGACCTCAACGTGCGGTCCGGCGAGCGGATACCACAATTCAGAGGTTGCGGTCAGGTGGTCTCCGGACTCGCACCACGGCTCTCCAAAGCGCAGCAGCAAAGAGGCAGGCACCACGCCCGTTTGGTAAATCGGCGGATGATTCAGCGCTTGCCCGTTGATGAGGAGGGTTGGAGGGCGGATGGCAACCAGGGGAACACCCAACCCGCGATTCCGGCTGTAAAGATCCAACGACTCGGTTTTGCGGGAGAAGGCGAGGATGACCTCCGTGAACGCGGCGGCATCGGCCATGCCATGCCCCTTGGATACCGTCAAACGACCCTCCATCAGCGCCATACTCTGTGCCTCCCGAGAGGTTCGCCCTGTCTCCAGAAGGATCCCGATGAGTTCGGATAGTGAGTAATTGTAGAGGTCGGCCGCAAAGCGCAGATTCGGATCGAGCGGGTCGAGTTTCGGTCCCATGTGCTCGTCAAATACCGTGGCATAGGCCGCACGCGCCGCTGTCAGCAAATAATTCGCTTTTCCGGCCCTGTCCTTCGAATGGCGCCCGGCGAGGTAGGCGAATTCGGCAAACGCGGTCAACCCTGCTCGGTCTGGGGCACGAATCAACTGCTCCCGAAATTCCCGGAGGATCGGCTCGGGCTGTTGAAGTGTCTTTCCCTTCCATCCACGCAACGAAAGGGTGGCGGCCGTGGTCTCGCTGAGGCACCCTGTGGTCAACGCATTTTCGGTCAAGCGCCGGGCCCAGTAGTCGGGCCGCACCCGTTCCACGGGGGGTGACATACATCCCGTCAGAAGCCATACACAGAGGACGGGCACAGCCCTGCCGATCAGACGTCTTCCCTCCGCGTGCGCAAGGGGGAGCCGTTTGGCGTAGTTCATGTGCAGACCCAAGTTCATATACCCCAATCTGAATCGCCTAAGGAGGAGGCGCCCTTGATCCTCACCACATCACAGAGACAGCACTGGTAAAAGTGTCCGAGTCTAGACCCGTCTGGGTCTGGGTTCGGGTTCCAATGTATCCGAACTTCACCCCGACAGCGCGGTTGATCGGAATGCCCAGGACAACACCGCCGCCGAGAGTGCTCTGGCGGTTGTCGTTCTGAACGCCATTCACAGAGGTCACGCCGCCGTAGCCGTAGCCGGCGCCGCCGGCCAGCCAGAGACCGGGTCGGAACGTGTAGACCAGATTCGCATCGACGGTATAGAGCGGCTCCTGCTCCAATCTCTTATCATGGAAGAAATCATCGTTGTCGGTGTAGATCCAGAGCATCGTGGTGAGCTCCACCGACCATTTCCCACAGCCCTGGACGACGCCAATTTGAGGGCGGAAGGTAAATCGGTTGTCGCCCAGATTGATCATCTTGTCGTCATAGTATTCTCCCGTGGGCACTTGCAGTCCAAGCCCTGCTCCCA
>Ga0334722_10004773_pt1 | contig 13963 bp, 13 predicted proteins | sample C3_bottom_MG_FD_207210 | JGI IMG/M metagenome (GOLD analysis project Ga0334722, IMG submission 207210) | Sediment microbial communities from Yellowstone Lake, YNP, Wyoming, USA - C3_bottom | ecosystem: Environmental > Aquatic > Freshwater > Lake > Sediment | place: USA: Wyoming | collected...
CTGGGACCAACGGGTGCCGAGAGGGGGCATCGTCACCCGTTGGTCCCAGCCGAGCACGCCTGCCGCGCGTGAGAGATCGGAGATCCCCGCGAGTCGTTGCTTGAGGTCGTCGAACGCTGTGTCCATGCCATCCAGACTAGTGGCCGCGTCCACTAGATGGACTGCCGACGGCACTTGCAGGGCGCGACGGTAGGATCGCCTCGTGCCCGTCCTGCTCATCGTCGGCGACACGTTCAGGACGCCGGAGCTCCGGCATGAGGTGTCGCTCGGCGTCCCCGATCCGTTCCTGTTCCTCGAGAGCGAGGGAGCGCGACGAGCTGTGGTGTCGGCGCTCGAGGTCGACCGCATCGCCGGCCTCGGCGGGCTCGAAGCCCATGCGTACGAGGAATACGGCTACGACGAGCTGATCGCCCGCGGGCTCCCGATCGAGGAGATCTTGCGGGAGGTCTACGTGAACGCGTGCGTCGCCTTCGGCGTCGACGCTGCGGTCGTCCCGAACGGCTTCCCGCTCGCAGTCGCCGAGCGACTGCGAGCGGCTGGAATCCAGGTCAACACCGACCAGGGCGTGTTCGACAAGCGCAGGCGGGTGAAGAGCGGCGCCGAGCTCGACGGGATCAGGCGCGCGCAGCGCGCCGCCGAGGCGGGCATGCAGGCGTGCGTCGACCTCTTGCGGCAGGCCGCCGGGGACGGCGCGCTGGCAGTTGACGGACAGCCGCTGACGGTCGAGTTGGTGAAGCAGCACGTCGAGGCGGCGTTCCTGCGCCACGGCTCGACCGCGGACGAGTTCATCGTCGCGCGTGGAGCACAGGCTGCTGTGGGGCACGACATGGGCTCGGGGGCGATCGGGCGTGGCGAGTCGATCGTCGTGGATCTGTGGCCGCGCGACCGGGAGTCCGCGTGCTTCGCCGACATGACGCGTACCTTCGTGGTGGGCGAGGCTCCACCGGATCTGCGTGAGTTCCACCGGCTGACGAAGGAGGCGCTCGACCTTGCGACGGCGATGATTCGTCCCGGGGTCGCCGGTGTTGCGGTCTACGGCGCCGTGTGCGACCACTTCGAGGCAGCCGGGTATCCGACGGGCCGCACCAAAGCTCCCGGCACCGTCTTGCAGGACGGGTTCTTCCACGGACTCGGTCACGGCGTGGGTCTCGAGGTGCATGAGCGCCCGGCGATGGGCCGCTACACGGACGATCTCGTCGCGGGCGACGTCGTGACGATCGAGCCCGGCCTGTACCGGAAGGGCTACGGCGGCGTCCGGCTCGAGGATCTGATCCTGGTGACCGAGGGCGGCTACGAGAACCTGACCGCGTTTCCGTACGACCTCGAGATCTGAGCTCGTGTCCGAACAAGCCATAGACACGCTGTTCCTGGAGAAAAGGAGATACGCGCCGTCGCCCGAGTTCTCCGCGCAGGCGAACGCGCAGCCGGAGATCTACGAGCGCGACTTCGAGGCGTTCTGGGAGACGAACGGTCGCGAGCGTGTGACCTGGTTCGAGCCGTTCGGGCAGCTCTACGAGTGGGAGCTCCCGTACGCGAAGTGGTACTTGGGCGGGAAGCTCAACGTCTGCTTCAACTGCGTCGACCGCCATGTCGACGCGGGCCGCGGCGACAAGATCGCCTACCTCTGGGAGGGCGAGCCCGAGGGCGACAGGCGCGAGATCTCCTATGCGGAGCTCCAGCGCGAAGTCGTCCGGCTCGCGAACGCCCTCGAGGAGCTCGGTGTCCGCAAGGGCATCCCGGTCGCGATCTACATGGGGATGGTTCCGGAGTTGCCGGCCGTGATGCTCGCGTGCGCGCGCATCGGCGCTCCGCACACTGTCGTCTTCGGAGGCTTCTCGGCTGATTCGCTCTCCGACCGCATGAACGACATGGGCTGTGAGGTGCTCGTCACACAGGACGAGGCGTGGCGGCGCGGCAGTCGCGTCCCGCTCAAGCGCACCGCCGACGAGGCGATGGCCGCCGCGCCGGGCGTGAGGCGCTGTCTCGTCGTCAGCCGCACGGGTGGAGACGTCGAGATGCAGGATGGCCGCGATGTCTGGCTGCACGAGCTCGACGTCTCCGACGACCCCGAGACCTGTCCGTGCGAGCCGATGGACTCGGAGGACCTGCTCTTTCTGATGTACACGTCGGGCACGACCGCGAAGCCGAAGGGGATCGTGCACACGACGGGTGGCTATCTCGTCGGCGTCTCGACGACGCACCACCACATTTTCGACCTCAAGCCCGACCGGGACGTTTTTTGGTGCGCGGCCGACATCGGCTGGATCACGGGCCACTCGTACATCGTCTACGGCCCGCTCTGCAACGGCGCCACCTCCGTCATCTACGAGGGCACGCCCGACTTCCCGGACAAGGACCGCTGGTGGAACGTCGTCGAGCGCTACGGCGTGACGATCCTCTACACCGCGCCGACCGCGATCCGCGCGCACATGAAGTGGGGGCCCGAGCACGCGGCGAAGCACGACCTCTCGTCGCTACGGCTGCTCGGCTCGGTCGGCGAGCCGATCAACCCTGAGGCCTGGGTCTGGTACCACGAGCACGTCGGCGGCGCGAGCTGCCCGATCGTGGACACCTGGTGGCAGACCGAGACCGGGATGATTCTGATCACGCCGCTGCCCGGCATCACGACGACGAAACCGGGGTCGGCGACGAAGCCGTTCCCGGGTGTGGCAGCCGGCGTCGTCAACGAGCGTGGCGAGGAGTTGGGGCAGGGCGGCGGCTACCTCGTGCTCGAGCGGCCGTGGCCGGCGATGCTGCGCGGGATCTACGGCGACGACGCCCGTTACCGCGCCACCTACTGGGAGCGCTTCCCCGGTCTCTACTTCGCCGGCGACGGCGCGCGCGTGGACGCGGACGGCGACTTCTGGCTGCTCGGTCGCGTCGACGACGTGATGAATGTCTCCGGCCACCGAATCTCCACGATCGAGGTCGAGTCGGCGCTCGTCGATCATCCATCGGTGGCCGAGGCCGCTGTCTGTGGACGCGTGGACGCGGTGACGGGTCAGGCGATCGTCGCCTTCGTCACGCTCAAGGGTGGAGAGGAAGGGTCGGTCGAGCGGCTCGAGGAGCTCCGAGACCATGTCGCGCACAAGATTGGCGCGATCGCGAAGCCGGCGAACGTCGTCTTCACACCCGAGCTGCCGAAGACGCGCTCGGGGAAGATCATGCGGCGACTGCTGCGCGACGTGGCCGAGAACCGCCCGCTCGGCGATACGACAACCCTCGCGGACCCGGCGGTTGTCTCCGAGCTCGCCGAGCGCGCGGCCGACACGCCCGCGGACGAGTAACCGTCTGGGTCGGGCCTTCTGGCTAGACCCGCCTTTCGCACCTGGAAAAGCGGGTCAGACCGGAAGATCTGACCCTGGTCAGTCGGCGATCAGCTGCTCGAAGCGGGTTGGGTCGTCGAACGGGCCGGCGAGCGCGAGGTAGAGCCGGCCGCCGAGGATGTCCTGCGCGACCCGCTGCACGTCCTCGACGGTCACCGCGTCGATGCCGGCGACGACGTCCTCCGGCTCCTCGGCCTCGCCTTCGAGCACCTCGCGGCGCATCCCGAACATGAGCGTCCCGTGCGGGCTCTCGAGCGACAGCGCGAAGCGTCCCTTCGCGAACGCCTGTGCCTTCGCGAGCTCCTCGGCGGGGACGGGCTCGGCTGCGATCTTTCGAAGCTCTCCGACGATCGTCGTGACGGCGTCGTCGATGCGGCTGAGGTCGACGCCCGCCTGCGCCGCGAGTGTGCCGGCATCCGTGTAGGCCTGGGCGCTCGCGTAGACGTAGTACGCGAGCCCACGCCGCTCCCGAACCTCGGTGAAGAGGCGCGACGACATGCCGCTGCCCAGCACGATCGAGAGCGACTGGACCGCGTACCTGTCGGGGTGTCCGAGCGGGTAGCTGCGTGCGCCGAGGATGAGATGAGCTTGGTCGGAGTCCTTCGTGTAGAGAGCGACCGGTCCGCCGTTCAGCGGGAGCTCGACGGGGGTGGCGGTGCCGGTGTCCCTCGCCTCAATGTCGCCGAGCAGCCCCTCGAGCCGTCCGATCAGGTCGTCGCCGAGGCGGCCGCCCACCCCCACGACCGTGCGCTCGGGTCGGTACCAGCGATCGAGATAGGAGAAGAACGTGTCGCGGTCGGCGGCTCGGACTGTCTCCTCGCGGCCGAGGATCTCCCAGCCGAGCGGCTGGTTGCCGTACAGCAGCTCGTCGTAGACGGTGCCGACATGGTCGCGCGGCGTGTCGATTCGCATCCGCATCTCCTCGACGATCACGCCCTTCTCTCGCTCGATCTCCTCGGCGTCGAAGCGTGAGTGGCGGAGCATGTCGACGAGCACGTCGAAGGCGATGTCACGGTGCTCGGCAGCGCAGCGCACGTAGTAGCCGGTGTACTCCTTGCCCGTGAAGGCGTTGAACTCGCCCCCGATGCCGTCGATCTCACCCGAGATCTGGCGCGCGGTCGGCCGGCGCTCCGTGCCCTTGAAGAACATGTGCTCGGCGAAGTGCGCGATGCCGTTCGTCTCGGCGGTCTCGTAGCGCGAGCCGGCTGCATACATGAGGACGCACGACGTCGACTGCGCGTGCGGCATCGGCGCTGTGAGGACACGGATGCCGTTGGAAAGGGTCTGACGTTCGAAGGTCGCCATCGGCGCGCATGGTATAGACGCACGGTGGCCGGCGGCCTCACAGTCAAAGCGATCGCGGCGCAAGCGGCGTGGTTGCGCTCGTTGCGCGTCGAGGATCGGCTCCCCGACGGCGCACGCGCGATCTTCACCGGCTGCGGTACCTCGTTCCACGCGGCGCTCGCCGCCGGTCCGGCTGCGCATGCGCTCGACCTCGTGCTCGGTGACGCGCCGGCTGCAGACGTCTTGGTCGCGGTCAGCCACGGGGGCGAGACGACGCTGACGCTCGAGGCCGTTCGGTCGTTTGCGGGCGAGACGTGGGCGATCACCGGGAAGCCCGACGCCCCGATCCCGCAGGCGTGTGACCACGTGGTCGTGGCCGTGCCCGAGTTGGAAGAGAGCTACTGCCACACCGCCAGCTACACGTGCGCGGTCGCCGCAGGGCGTGCGCTCCGCGGCGAGGACGTGTCGTGGCTCGCGGACGCAGTCGAGGCGAAGCTCGTGGAGGAGCCGCTCCCCACCTCGTCGCACGAGCGCTGGCTCGTGGTCGGTGCAGGTCGCGACTGGCCGACGGTGCTCAAGGCGGTGCTGAAGCTGCGCGAAGGCGTTCACGTGGCGGCCGAGGCGCACCAGACCGAACAGCTCCTGCACGGGCACCTCGCGGCGATCGACGACGGCGTTCGCTGCTTCGTGCTCGAGGGCGAGGGTCGTGCGGCGGAGCGCGCCGTCAGCGTCGTGCAGGCGCTCGGGGAGCTCGGCTGTGACGTGACGCTCGTCCCGACGCGTCACCCGGTCGTCGACATCGTGGCGTTCCAGCGCCTCACGGTCGACCTCGCAAACGAGCGGGGGGTGGATCCGGACATGATCCGATGGGACGAGGATCCGTGGGATCGCGCGCGAAGGTCGTACGCATGACACATGAACAAGCACTCGCGATCGTGACGGCGGTGATCGGCTCCGCGTCCGGTCCGGTCTCGGTCTTCGTCGCCGACGACCACGGTGAGCTCGTCGCTGCGCTTGCGATGGGCGGGGCCGCACACGACACCCGTCTCAACGCCGAGCGCAAGGCCTACACGGCAGCGCGCAGCGACCAGACGACGACGCGTGAGCTCGCGGCGAAGGTGCGCGACGACTCGGCAGAGCTCGCGAGCTTCGACCCGCGTTTCTGTTTCTTCTCGGGCGGAGTAGCGGTGTTCGAGGCCGGACGACGCGTCGGCGCAGTCGGGGTCAGCGGCCTTCCGGGTGCGGAGGACGAGCGCCTCGCGGTGCTCGGGATCCGCGCGGCGGGTCTCGACCCGCCGGCCGACCTCTAACGGTCGGTCAGGGCATGCCACGCAGCGAGCAGCTCGCGCTCCCGCTCGGGTGCCAGGCCGACCCCCTCGACGGGCGTTGCGAGTAGGAGCGTGTCGCGCATCGTCTCCTCGACTGGGCGGCAGCGCAGCCCGGCTGCTATCGCCCGCGAGACATCGGCTTGGTGCAGGCCGGCCCAGTCAGGGGCGGCGATCCAGAGTGACAACTCCATCCACTCGCCGACACCGTGCTCGAGCAGAAACGCGTCGTCGACCCAGGTGACCTCGGCGTCGTCGAGCAGATCGCCCCACGCGACGCCTTCGCTCGTCGTGTTGAACACGCCGCCTCGGTCGTCCTCGAGCAGTCTCACGATCCACCCGCCGAGGTCGCGGACGTCGATGAACTGGACGGGCCTCTCCGGCGGTCCCGGCGCGAGCACCTCGCCACCGCGGGTGACGCGATGCGGCCAGTACGTGAATCGGCCGGTCGGGTCGTGCGGGCCGACGATCAGCCCCGGGCGCACGACGAGCGCGCGCTCACCGAAGACCTCCTGCACGACGCGCTCGCAGAGCGCCTTGAGCGGGCCGTAGTTCTCATGTTCGTCGCCCATCTCCTCGACGGTCTCGTCGTCGAGCGTCCCGACCGGGCTCGATTCGTCCACAGGGCCGCTGAAGTCCGCGTACACCGAGATGCTGGAGACGAAGCAGTAGCGGCCGACGCCGCCGGAGAGCGCCTCTGCCGACTTCCGCACCACGCGAGGGAGATACCCCGACGTGTCGACGACGGCGTCCCACTCGCGCCCGGCGAGCGCGTCGAGCTCGGCGTCACGGTCGCCGCGTAGCCTCTCGACCTCGGGGTAGAGCTCGGGATTCGTCTGGCCGCGGTTGAAGAAGGTGAGCTCGTGCCCTCGCTCGACCGCGGTGTCCGCGATCGCTCGCCCCAGGAACATCGGCCCACCCAGCAGGAGCAGCCTCATGAGACGTGGCCGGCTGTCACCCGCTTTGCAACAGACTGTTGCAAGGTCGTCGCCCGTCCTCTACCCCTGCGAGCCCGGCGTTCAGGCGAGCTCGGCAATCCCGGCGAGCAGACGGTCGACCTCCTCGGTCGTGTTGTAGTGGACGATGCCCGCGCGGACGGCTCCGGTGTAGTCGTCGAGCCCGAGCTTCCTCATCGTCTCGAGCGCGTAGTAGTTGCCCCACCACACGGCGACGTCTCGAGACGCGAGGTGGACGGCCACCTCTTCCGAGCCACGCCCGGCGACGTCGAAGCAGAACGTCGGCACACGCCCGTCCATCGTCGGCAGTCCGTAGAGCGTGACGTCGTCGGGGAGACCGTCGAGGAATCGCTGCCCCAGCGCCCGCTCGTGCCCATTGATGGCGTCCCAGCCGATCGAGTCTATGTAGTCAACGGCCGCAACGAAGCCGGCAAGCAGCTCGTGCTGGCACGTCCCGAGCTCGAAGCGGTGCCCGACCGGCTGGTCGGCCGCGGGTCGCACCTTGTATGGTCGCCAGCTCGCGAGCAGGTCCTTCTTGCCGAAGGCGAGACCCATGTGCGGCCCGAAGAACTTGTAGGGCGAGCAGACGAGCACGTCGACGTCCCAGGCCTCGACGTCGATACGGCCATGCGGGCCGTAGTGGACGGCGTCCGCCCAAGCGAGCGCGCCGACCGAGTGTGCGAGCTCGACGATCCTGCGCACGTCGGGCGCCGTGCCGACGGAGTTCGCAGCCACCGGGAACGCGACGACGCGGGTGCGCTCCGAGAGCTGGCGCTCGAGGTCGTCGTAGTCGAGCGAGAGATCGTCGTGCACGTCGACGAAGCGGACGACGATGCCAAGGTCGTGCTGGAGCTCCAGCCACGGCGAGACGTTGGCGTCGTGGTCGAGGCGGGTCACCAGCACCTCCTCTCCCTGACGCAGCGCCCGCGCGAGCGCGCGTGTGAGCAGGAAGTTGAGCGCCGTCATGCTCGGGCCGAAGGCGACCTCCTCGTCGGTGCAGCCGAGAAAGTCGGCGGCTCGCCGGCGCGCATGCGCGACGAGCACGTCCGTCCGTCGCGACGTCTCGTACGGCGCGCCGACGTTCGCGTTCGACTCGCGCATGTAGGCGGCGACCGCATCGATCACTTCGTCGGGGCACTGCGTGCCGCCTGGGCCGTCGAAGAACGCCAGCGGCCGCTGCAGTGCCGAGTACCGCGACCGCACGGCCGCCACGTCGAGCATCGTCGTCGTCACCTGGTCAGAGCTCCTCTCCGTCGACTTTCCAGACATAGACCGGCTTCGCGGTCAGCGAGGCGCCGACGAAGCAGTCGCGCTCCGCCCGCGCGAGCAGATCCCGCAACGTCTCGGGCTCGAGCTGCGGCGCGAACGAGACGTCGAACGCCACCGAGACGGCCACGACCGCAAATCGTCCGTCTTTCTCGCGGCGCGTGACCGTGCCGTGCGCCTCGGCCCGGGCGGTGAAGGTCGCGTTGGCACGCTTCGCGTGGTACTCGAGGCTCGTCAGCGTGCAGCGTGTCAAAGCGGCCAGGAGAAGGTGCTCGGGCGTCCACGCCTCCTCACGCGAGATCCCCGAGCCGCCCAGCTCACTGTGCACCGTCCAGTCGGGGTCGGTCGAGACCCGATACTCGAACACCCGCGCACGCGCCTCAGCCACGGTCTGCAATGTAACGGCGACGTCCGGTCCGGCGCCTACCGTACCGCCATGCAGCGGTTGCGCCCGCAGCACTTGAGCCGGCTCAGTGAGACGGAGTGCTACCAACGCTGCTATGGCTGGCGCGGGAGCGAGGAAACGGTCCGCGTGCTGCGCGTGGAGAATCCCGCGGCACATGTGCCGCCGAGCGTGACAGCCGAGCGGATGCGTGTCGCCTTCGAGGCGATGATCGACTCTCGCGAGCCTGAAGCCGTCTGACCCTCCCCCTCCTCGACCGCAGTCCCCGACGTGCTTGCGCGGGGACTGCGCTGCGTCTCGAGGTAGTTGACTCGACCCGAGTCATCGGTGAGGATCTGCCCCTGTGTGCTGCATTGTGTTGTCGGCGTTCGGACTCGGCCCGCGGGTCGCGGTCCTGCTCTGGTGGATCTTCGGCTCGAGGGTCGACGTTGCCTTCGGCTCATGGGTCTGGCCGCTCCTCGGGGCGATCTTTCTGCCGTGGACGACGCTCTTCTATCTCTTCATGTGGTCGGCCGCCGGCGGGGTCAGCGGAGCGGAGTGGATCGTGGTGGCGCTCGGTGTCGTGCTCGACCTGATGTCGTACGGCTCACGTCAGGCGAAGTCGCAGTACGACAGGCGCTACGCGTAGCCGAGGCGGTCGCCAACCGACTTGCGAAGGGCTGACGACCACGTTCATGGCGTCATCCCCCCGACAGCAGTCCCCGACGTGCTCGAGCACGGCCTCTCATGCGTGTTCTGCGGGATCAATCCGGGTCGCGTCTCCGCGGCCGCGGCGGCCCACTTCGCGAACCCACGCAACGACTTCTGGCGGCTGCTCTACGCGGCCGGGTTCACGGCGCGTCTCTACTCGCCGCAGGAGCAGTCCGAGCTGCTCGAGCTGGGCTACGGTCTGACCAACGCCGCGTATCGCACGACACGAGGGTCGAGCGACCTGCGGCGCCGCGACTTCGCCGGCAGCGCCGAGCGGCTCGAGCGGCTCGCACACGAGCTGCGACCCGCATGGATCGGTTTCGTCGGGAAAGAGGCCTACCGCGGCGCGTTCAACGAGCGACCCGAGCTCGGTGTGCAGGAGCGCGTGCTCGGCCCGACGCGGGTGTTCGTGCTGCCGTCCACGTCGCGGGCGAATGCCGCGGTGCCATGGGAGGAGCGACTGCGCTGGTTCCGGGCCCTGCGCTCCGTCGTTTCCCAATAACCGGGGTCAGACCGGAAGGTCTGACTCCAGCGGGCTCGGCGGTCTTTGCGCGGTCAGGAATCCAGAGGGATTCCTGACCTGTGGACGGGCCGCGGGCGGCCCTTTAGGGATCTTCGCGCAAGCAAGAAGAGGGATGTTCCGCGCGATCGGGATCCGCGGCTACGCGGATCCCGATCAACCGCGCCAATGACTAGTGATCGGCGGCCGCCAGTCGCGGCCGAACGCCTTCGGCCTGAGCTTGACGCCGGGCGGAGCCTGACGCCGCTTGTACTCGGCACGGTCGACGAGAGCAAGCGCCTGCTCGACGACGTCCGCCGGGAACTCTTCGAGCAGCTCCTCCCGCGAGCGGTCGAGCTCGACATATGCCTCGAGCACGTGGTCGAGCTCGAGATAGGGAGGAAGTGAGTCCTCGTCCCGCTGATCTTCGCGTAGCTCCGCGCTCGGCGCACGGACGATGGTCGACTCGGGAATCAGCTCCCGCTCCGCGCGCTCGTTCAGGTAGGTCGCCAGCCTCCAGACATCGGTCTTGAACACGTCCTTCAGCAACGCGAAGCCACCGACCATGTCCCCGTACAGGGTCGAGTACCCGACCGCGAGCTCCGACTTGTTGCCGGTCGACACGACCAGCCAGCCGTAGGTGTTGGAAAGAGCCATCAGCAGCGTGCCGCGGATCCGCGCCTGGAGGTTCTCCGCCGAGAGACCTGCGGGCCCACCGTCGATCGCATCGCGCAACACGACGCCGAACGCTTCGGCCACCGGTTCGATCGGAAGCTCGAGGTACGCGCACCCGAGGTTCTCCGCAACCTGCTGCGCGTCCGAGCGCGTCCCCTCGGACGAGAAGCGAGAAGGCATCGAGACGCAGTGGACTCGCCCCGCCCCAAGGGCGTCGACGCAGAGGGCGGCGGTCAGCGCGGAGTCGATTCCCCCCGAGAGGCCGAGAACGACCTCGCCGAAGCCATTCTTCTCGACGTAATCGCGCAGACCGAGGACGAGCGCTCTCCGCATCTGTTCGAGCTCAGGTTCGAACGGAACGACGCTCGCCGGGGTCGAGTCTTCGGCCGAGGCCGCTGGCGACAGCTCGACCACCTCGACGTCGGGCACGGTCGAGCGGTCGCGGCCGAGCGCGCGTCGGCGCACATCGCGGAGCCGGCGTGCGATCGCTTCCGTCGGCTCGACGTCGACCACGAGGAGCGCCTCCTCAAATCCAGGCGCCCTGGCAATGACCTCGCCGGCATCGTCCAGCACCACGGAGTGCCCGTCGAAGACCAACTCGTCCTGGCCGCCGACAAGATTGCAGAAGGCCAGAAAGCAGGCGTTGTCGCGGGCCCGCGTGACGAGCATCTCCTCGCGCTCCTCGGCCTTGCCGACGTGGAACGGGGACGCGGAGAGGTTCACGAGCAGCTGTGCGCCGGCCAGCGCGAGGTCCGTCGCCGGAGGGCCGGGCTCCCAGACGTCCTCGCAAATCGTCGGTCCCACGAGCACGTTCCCGAAGCGAAGGAGGAGGAGGTCACGTCCAGGGGCGAAGTAGCGGTGCTCGTCGAAGACGCCATAGTTCGGGAGATAGCGCTTGCGATAGAAGGTGCGAACCACTCCGTCCGCGAGCACGGCACAGCAGTTGTAGAGATCGTCCTCGAAGAGAGGAACACCCACGAGGGCGGTGATCTCTGTGCATACCTGGGCGAGCTGTTGGAGTGACGAGCGTGCCGCTGACACAAAGCCGGGTCGGAGCAGGAGATCCTCGGGTGGATATCCGGTGATCGCAAGCTCGGGGAAGATGACGAGATCGGCACTCTGGTCGCGAGCCTCGGCGACGATCCGGGCGATGTGGTCACGGTTGCCGTCGAGGTCGCCGACGACGACGTTCACCTGCGCGAGCGCGAGCCTCATGCAGCCAATCCTTTCGCAGTTCTCGAGCCGGGGTGGTTGCCGGTTTTCGACTTTGCGTCTAAAACCTCAGCCTAGCGGTTACGCGAGAGTGCAGGCCTCTTGCGGAGAGTCGTTAGCACCTGCTAACTTAGCCTGCACTAACTAGCAGTTACTAACCGCGCTCGAAGACCGGAGAGGAAGCAGGGGCGTGAGGGCTCGGATCTTCACAGAGGAGAACAGGAAGTGGTGGACGCTGGCAGCCGTGGCGTTCGCTCTCTTCATGATCATGCTCGACAACACCGTCGTGAACGTCGCTCTGCCTTCGATCGAGACCGACCTGGGGCTCGAGCATCGCCTCTCGGCACTCGAATGGGTCGTCTCTGGGTACGCCCTCTCATTCGCGGTCATGATGCTCGCCGGCGGGAAGCTCGCGGACATGCTCGGGCGACGACTGATCTTCGTCATCGGTCTCGCGATCTTCGCAGGCGCGTCGCTTGCCTGTGGCCTTGCCGGGAGCGTGGAGGTCCTCATAGCTGCGCGAGTCGTCCAGGGCGTCGGTGCCGCGTTCATGTTGCCCGCGACTCTCTCCATCATCAGCGCCACCTTCCCGCCGAGGCTTCGCGGCACGGCGATCGGTATCTGGGCAGGCGTCTCGGCGCTGGCGCTCGCGATCGGCCCGCTCGTCGGCGGTCTGATCACGGAGCACATCAGCTGGAACTGGATCTTCTACATCAACGTCCCCGTGGGTGCGCTCGGCATCGTCGCGGCGATGACGATCATCCGCGAGTCGAAGGACACGTCGCACGAGCAGCGGCTCGACGTCGCCGGTCTGGTCACCTCGGGCGTCTCCTTTTTCGCGGTGACGTTCGCCGTGATCGAGTCCAACCGCTACGGCTGGGGATCCTGGACGATCCTCGGCCTGTTCGCGCTCGCCGCCGTCGCTCTTGCTGCCTTTGTCGTCGTGGAGCTGAAGCAGCGGCTGCCGATGTTCGACCTGAAGCTGTTGCGCAATGGCACGTTCGTCGGTGCGAACATCGTTGCCTTCCTCGTCACCCTGGCGATGTTCGGCGTCTTCTTCTTCATCTCGCTCTACATGCAGCAAGTGCTCCAGTACTCGCCGACCCGTGCCGGGGCGACGTTCCTGCCGATGACGATCCTGATCATCCTGATTGCCCCGATTGCGGGCCGCGCCTCCGACAGGCTCGGGTCGCGCTGGTTGATGGCCGGCGGAATGACGCTCGTCGGCGCCTCGCTGCTCCTGTTCGCCCAGCTCCAAGCCGACAGCACGTTCTGGGGCATCCTGCCGGGTCTCGTCGTCGGCGGTACGGGGATGGCCCTGACGATGACCCCGATGACGGCCGCAGCGATGAGCGCGGTACCCGTCGACAAGGCCGGCGTCGGGTCGGGCATGCTCAACACGTTCCGGCAGGTGGGCGGCTCGTTCGGGATCGCGATCATGGGCGCGATCCTCGCGAACCGCTCGTCGACCGAGCTCGGGAGCGGCGCGACGCAGGTGGACGCATTCATCTCCGGGCTACACGAGGCCCTTTACGTCGGTACTGCCATCGCGTTCACGGCGGCTGCGGTGGCCGCCCTCGTCGTCCGCAGCCATGCCGTCGGCCACGGCGAGCGTTCAGCCGTTGCGGAGGCGGAGGTCGCGTGAAGCCGGCACATGAACGCGGGATCACGGCTCGCGGCCGGGAGCGGCACACCGTGCGGCTGTCGGCGGCGGAACGGCGGGAGGCGATCGTCACCGCGGCGCTGCGAGTGTTCTCGGAAGGGAGCTACGCAGGTGCCACGACCGCTCAGATTGCGCGGGAGGCGGGGATCTCCGAGCCGATCCTCTACCGGCACTTCGGCTCCAAGAAGGATCTCTATTTCGCCTGCCTGGATCTTGCGTGGAGCGGTCTCCGCGACTCCCTTCAGGCGAAGATGGACGAAGTTGGGCCCGTCGAGGCCTGGCGAGAGCTCGGACCGTCCACAATGCGCCGCTTGAAGGCGGTTGTCCCAAACCTGTGGATGCAGGCGATCACCGAGGCGGGAAAGGATCCCGAGATCCGGCGTTTCGTCCGCAAGCACATGCGCGAGGTGCACGACTTCTTCGCCGAGGCGCTCAGGGAACTCCAGGAGGCCGGGGGGATCCCGCCGGACCGCGATCCGAACGCGGAGGCCTGGATCTTCCTGGGTGGGAGCCTGCTCGCCTCGTTCGGCGACCGGCTCGGCGGCCTCCTCAGCGACGACGACTTCAACGCCATCAAGGCGCAGCGCTGGCGCTGGCTCTCAGGCTCTTACTAGTGGTCTGACCGGCAACGTTTGCCGGGTTCGTTAGAGGGTCCCGGACGCTG
>Ga0334722_10004774_pt1 | contig 13960 bp, 18 predicted proteins | sample C3_bottom_MG_FD_207210 | JGI IMG/M metagenome (GOLD analysis project Ga0334722, IMG submission 207210) | Sediment microbial communities from Yellowstone Lake, YNP, Wyoming, USA - C3_bottom | ecosystem: Environmental > Aquatic > Freshwater > Lake > Sediment | place: USA: Wyoming | collected...
GCTTCATTAGCAATGTTTACAGATAACGGAAAGCACGTTAAGTTAAATTACGATGATGATGCGCCAATGTGCAAGGACTGCGGAGTTTTAATGGTGAAAGCCGGCTCTTGCCATACCTGCCCATCTTGCGGAATAACAAGCGGTTGCTCATAAAGCCAATAAAATTGCTTGCAATTTTATGGATTAGCTGAAATTTTTTCAGCTTAAACGCTTGGCTATTTTTTCCTTTAATTGACTTTGATTTGCAAAACCAACTACTTGGTCTACTAATTTGCCATCTTTGATAAAAAGTAAAGTTGGTACTGACATAATTGAGAACCTCGAGGCAAGACTTTGATTCTGGCCAGCATTAATCTTGAAGAACTTGACTTTAGCTTGAGTCTTGCTTAATGTCTGGAGGATTGGCTCCACTTGCTTGCAAACAGTGCACCAATCAGTAAAAAATTCCACTACAGAAGCGCCTTGCTTCACTTCCTTCTCAAAGGTTTTTTCGTTAAGTTCTTGCATGCAAGACCTCTAAAACTAGAAGGTGTATTTAAAGATTTTCAATTACCCTTGAAAGTAAAGTCCAACAATCCAAATTAAGCCTATTCCTAGGAATAGCAGAACTATTTGCCCTATTGTTTCATAGAGTTCCTTGCCTTGGTGCTTGTGTATTTCTGGTAAAAGGTCAGCGGCTGCAATGTAAATGAAATTGCCTGCTGCAAAAGGAATCAAAAACAAATTGAAGTTTTGAATGTGGCTTGTGAACGTAAATGCAAATATTGCGCCAGCGACAGCAGTTAATGCGGTTACGAAGTTTAGCGTTAGTGCACGAGTTTTTGTAAAGCCGCTGTAAATAAGTATTCCAAAGTCTCCAAATTCCTGCGGTATTTCGTGCATTATAACTGCAAGCGTTGTGACCAATCCCAACGGAATATTTACCAAAAATGCAGCAGCGATAATCATTCCATCGATGAAGTTGTGCGCACCATCGCCTATCAGATTTAGATATCCTACGGGGTGTATGTGGTTCTTTTTGTGCGTGTGATGGTGGTGCCAGTGCAAGAAAAGCTCAATGAAGAAAAATACAAGCATGCCTAAAAGTACCAGAGGGAATGTAGCGCTATTTATTGTTACTGCAGCTTCTGGCAGAAGGTCAAAAAAAGCGGCACCAAGCAAGCCTCCGGCAGCAAAGCTTACCAAGTAATTCACTAGATCGTCAGTCTTTTTGTGCAGGTAAAGAGTTAGGACACCGACAAACGAAATTAAGCTTACTATAAATACAGATGCCAGGATTAGTAATATGACTGGAATGGCCATGAAAAGGGTTAAATTTGAACACTATAAATATGTTTTGAATGGATAAAAGAAAGTATTTCTTAACAATATTTAATGCAGCAGTTAAGAAGTACGGCAAGCTCGAAAAGCGCCTTGCAGCAGAAGACTGGGGCGCGGATTGGCAAGTTCTCATTGCAACAATCATGTCTGCGCAAAGCAGAGATGAAACCACGATACCAATTGCAGAGAATCTTTTCAGAAAATATCCTACACTCTCAAAGCTGGCAAGCGCCAAATACTCTGATGTCCTGAAAATATTCAAGAGCTTGAACTACAACAGAACTAAAGCGAAGCATGCAATTGCTGCCGCGAAATTTATTCTTGAAAACTACGGGGGAAAAGTCCCAGAGTCTATGGAAGCTCTTACTGCAATTCCCGGGGTTGGTCGAAAAACTGCAAATATAGTTTTAGTGGAAGTCCACAAGCAGCACGCAATTCCAGTTGACACTCATCTTCACAGATTAAGCAATGTCTTAGGCTTAGTAAAAACAAAAACTCCAGAGCAAACAGAGCAAGAATTAATGAAAATCGTGCCCAGAAAATATTGGGCTCCGCTTAACAGGGTATTTGTTCTTTGGGGAAAAGACGTGCCTGGACGGGATAAGCAAAAACTCCTCAGAGCAGTAAGCTAATGCAATATGAAAAATTGCAGCAATTTTTCATTAGAAAATCATAGATTTTCTATATTGCAAGTTATTTTACTTTCGGCTTAAGTAACACAAATCTTAAATCAAAGCAGCATTATTGGCTGGCATGGCAGCACCATTTATTTCAATGTCGCAGACGCTGCAATTGTGCAGGGAGGATTGCAATAAATGGTGAAGAAGCTAGCTAAGCCAAAACCAGCAGCCATCGCTCAAGTTCGAAAGCGCTCTGGTGAGCTGCAAAAGTTTGACCCTAACAAGATTAAGAACGCGATTCTAAAAGCCTTTGAAGCGGTTGCAGAACCTGATGGCTTGAAAGCCAGAAATGTTGCTGATGAAGTTGTCAAGCTCCTAGAAAAAACGTTTGCTGGCAAAACTCCTGGTGTTGAACATATTCAAGACTTAGTTGAAGAAACTTTGATGAAGAAAGGCTTTAGCAGAGTTGCCAAAGCTTACATTCTTTACAGACAAAAGCGATCAGAAGAGCGCGCAGCAAAAGCGCTTCTTGGAATTAAGGACGAGTTAAAACTTGGTCTAAATGCGCTCACAGTTTTACACCGCAGGTACCTATTGCGAGACGAGACTGGGAAAGTTATTGAGACGCCTGCAAAATTATTCAAAAGAGTTGCCAAAGCAATTGCAGAAGTTGAAAAAAAGTATGGCACCACAGATTACGGAGTAAAACAACTGGAAGAAGAGTTCTATGAATTGATGGCTAGCCGCGAATTTACGCCAAACACTCCAACTTTGATGAATGCTGGCACTCCTCTAGGACAGCTCAGTGCTTGCTTTGTCCTTCCAATTGAGGATTCCCTCAAATCCATATTCAAAGCTCTTGGCGATTCTGCATTAATCGAACAAAGCGGCGGCGGAGTTGGCTACGCTTTCTCAAGATTAAGACCAAAAGGCGACATTGTAAAGTCAACGAAAGGCATCGCTTCTGGACCCGTCACGTTCATGACAATCTTTGACAAGAAAACAGAAGTCATCAAGCAAGGCGGCTGCATCGCTTCAGACTCTTTGATCCGAACACATCGAGGAGTTAAACCTTTAGCCGACTTGTTGGAATGTCCCAGCTTTGGAGATAATCCAAGCAGATACGCTGTTTTCTGTAATGGGCACTTTGAGCACGCATTTTTAGCCGAAGATAACGGTTTTGCCGAAGTTTATGATATTAAAACTGAAATCGGCACCGAGGTAAAAGCAACCTATAATCATCAAATCGCAGTTATTGACGCGCGAGGCCAGCTGAATTGGAAAACTGCCGAAACTATACGACCCGGTGATTGGCTGGTCCATGTATTGGGCGGGCATTGCGGCGAAGATGCAGAGCTTCCAGAGTTCAAAGAAAACGTTCACTTCAATACCAAGCAAATAAGACTGCCAAAAAAGATGTCGCAGGAGTTAGCTGAGTTACTTGGTATTTACATGGCCGACGGCTGCATAAGCGGTAATAGGTTAATATTTGCTGTCGAAGATAAAGATATTCAGGTAAAGCAAAGAATTGCAGAATTAATGTCAGGATTATTCGACATTAAAACACACAGAGAAGAACAGAAGCCAGATGATAAATCTATTTGTATGGTTTTCCATTCCAAAATCTTGGCTAAATACTTTGAGCTAGCCAGATGGACGAAAAGTTCTGCTGCGGAAGCTTTTGTACCGAGGCACATATTCGAATCTTCTGTCGAAAGTGCCAGAGCCTTTGTAAGGGGCTTGTTTGAAGGTGATGGTGACGTGCATATAGACGGCTACCCCAGACTTTATTCTATTTCAGAACGACTGATAAAAGAAGTTCAACAATTGTTGTTCGGAATAGGTATAGTTTCGACTTATCATAAATATGCAAGAACTGGTAATAGCTATGGCAAAAATCCAATTTGCCATTTACATATAATTCAGGAACTCAGCATAGAAGAATTCAAGACAAAAATTGGATTCATCTCCGATAGAAAGAACGCCAAGATTAGAAGCAAGCCTAAAGCAAATGAGCCTTTCGATGTAATTCCAAATCAACATCAATTTATTCGAGAGCTATATCGAAAAAGCGGTGTTAACAGAACTTTATACAGGTCAATTCAACATTTTGTAGATACCAAAACTTCTCAGAGGAATCTTACAAGAAAGAAAGCTACAGAGCTACTAGAGAAATTTACACAATTACAAGATCCGAGACTTCAAAAACTAGCCTCAAATGAATACTTTTACGCCCGAGTTGCTGAAATTAATAAAACAAAAGCGCACACTGCTGATATAAGCGTGCCTGTATCAGAGCATTTTGTTGCAAATAGTATTTTAGTACACAACAAGCGCCGCGGAGCCTTGATGGGCATTCTAAGAGTTGACCACCCAGATATTGTTGAATTCATAACTGCAAAATCAGATCCGCGAGCTCTAGCGAATTTCAACATCTCTGTTGCAGTAACAGATGAGTTTATGCAAGCCGTACAGAAAAACAAAGAATACGAGTTAATTAATCCACGAGACGGCAAAGTTGTCAAAAAGTTAAAGGCCAGAGAAGTTTGGGATTTAATTCTAAGCTACGCTTGGAAGACTGGCGACCCTGGAGTGGTTTTCATAGATGAAATTAATAAGAAAAATCCAACAGCACATATTGGGGAAATCGAATCAACAAACCCATGTGGTGAAACGCCATTACACCCATACGAAGCTTGCAATCTTGGCTCCATAAATTTAGCTAAGATGATTGCACAAACCAAAGGCAAGTACGAGCTTGATTGGAGTAAATTAAAAAAGACGGTGCACAAATCAATCCAATTCTTAGACAACGTAGTTGATGCCAGCAAGTTCCCAATTCCAGAAATTACCGAGGCCGTAAGGGCGAACAGAAGAATAGGCCTTGGAGTAATGGGTTGGGCTGAGCTGCTCTTATTGTTAAATATCAAATACGACTCAGAGCAAGCTATCAAGCTAGCCGAGAAGCTGATGAAGTTTATCAACGAAGAGGCGCATGAAGCTTCTCAGAAGTTAGGGCAAAAGAAAGGCAGTTTCCCGAATTTCAAGGGCAGCCTCTGGGACAAATTAAAGTACAAGGCAATGAGAAACGCGACTTCCACAACAATTGCGCCAACCGGAACAATTTCAATAATTTCTGGCTGCTCTTCAGGAATCGAACCTCTTTTTGCAATATCTTTCATACGCAACGTCTTGGAAGGCACACGTCTTTTGGAAGTAAACAAGATTTTTGAAGAAGTTGCAAAGAAGCGCGGCTTTTACTCTGAAGAACTGATGAACAAAATTGCCAAGACTGGCTCAATACAAGGCTTCAAGGAAATACCAAAGGATGTCAAAGATATTTTTGTCACAGCTCTTGACATAAAGCCAGAATGGCACGTCAAGATGCAGGCAGCTTTCCAGAAATATACAGATAATGCAGTCTCAAAGACAATTAATTTCCCGCCTGACGCAACTGTAGCTGATGTGAGGAAGGCTTACGAGCTAGCTTACAAGCTGAAATGCAAGGGCATCACGATATACAGATACGGCTCCAAACCCGAACAGGTTCTCTACATTGGAGAAATAGAAAAGAAGCAAAACCCAGAGGCAGAACCATACGTAGTTGCCCAGCCAGAGACCGCAGGCTGGTGCTCAAGCCCGCTTTGCCCTACGCCTTAGCAACTTTTATATTCCTTTTAGATTAGTTTTAGTTATGGCAATCCATAAGTGCCAGGTATGCGGCTTCGAATATGAGGAAGAGCGCGGATACCCTGACAAGAAGATAAAGTCTGGAACTACGTTTGAGGATTTGCCAAAGACGTGGAAATGCACTTGCGGCGCAGATAGGAAAAAATTTAAGGAAACTGAAGACTCGCTTGAGCAAGCAATAAAGCTGTTAAAGAAGTATAAGGAAGGCACGCCGAAAGGCGAAGTTGAAATTGAAGACTGATAATCAAAACACTTTGGAGGTGTTTGAATGGCATATCAAGTTGAAGCTAAAGATAAAGTAAAGCCAAAAGGATTGAAAGGAATTTCTGACGCGCAGATAGAACCGCACTTTGAGAAGCATTACAAGGGCTACGTCAAAAAGGTAAACGAAGTCTGGACAAAGCTGGAAACTGCTGACAGGTCAGCAGCAAACCAGAACTTCTCTGAATTTAGAGCCCTGAAAGTTGCAGAATCTTTCAATTGGATGGGTACTCTGCTGCACGAGCTATACTTTGAAAATCTAAGAGTAAATGGCGGCAAGCCAGCAGACAAATTGAAAGCCGAAGTAGAGAAGATATTTGGCTCTTGGGAAAAATTCCAGCAAGAAATGATTGCAACCGGACTTGCAATGCGAGGCTGGGCTGTCTTAGTCTTAGATTTAGCATCCGGAAGACTGATGATTAACGGGTTAGATGCACATAATGTATATGGATTCTTGCATGCAATCCCTATTCTGGTGCTTGATGTCTATGAGCACGCATATTACTTAGACCAAGGGCCTGACAGGAAAAAATACATTGATGCGTTCTTTGAAAACATAGCTTGGGACTTAGTAAACAAGAGATTCGAAAAGGCTCAGAAAGCCTACGCAGCTGTGAAATAATGGAATCAGCTCTGCTCTTGCTCTATGCAACAAAGAAATACGATATCAAGAAAAGACTAGAAGAGCTAGAGCGAGTGAAGTATGAACCTGATGAACGGATTTTTGCAGAAATGGCTTTCTGTCTCTGCACGCCACAGACTAAAGCAGCTGCAGCAGACAAGGCCATAAAAGCGCTGCAGGAGACTGGCTTGCTATTCAACGGAACTGCGGAGCAAATAGCGCCGTTTTTAGAGAAATGCGGCGTGCGGTTTAACAACAACAAAGCTCGTTGGATAGTTGAAGCCAGAGAGAAATTCTCCAAGGAAGGCAAGGTAAAGATAAAATCAATGATTAATCCGGATGACCTGTGGGGCTTGAGAAACTGGCTTGCAGATAACGTAATGGGTTTGGGTTTGAAAGAAGCAACGCACTTTCTCAGGAATATTGGCCACGGCGCAGACCTGGCAATTCTTGACAGGCACATCTTGAACGAACTTGCAAAATACAAAGTCATTCCAGAATTTCCAACAACACTTTCCAGAAATAAGTATCTGGAAATAGAGCAAAAGATGAAAGCTTTTGCCCAGAAGCTCAACGTTTCTATGCAAGAGCTGGATATGGTTTTCTGGTCAGAGCACGGCTCTCTGCCATTAGAAGAGATGAAATGACGCTTGTTGAATTCTGGGCGGTATTAACAACTATAGTAGGAGCAGGAATGTCAGGGGCGTACATTTCCCAAATCTACAAGATGTGGAAAAACAAAAGCTCAAAGGACGTTTCTCTCATTACATATTCTATTCTAACTTTTGGCTTGGCAGTTTGGCTAGTCTATGGTTTTCTAATAGATAGCGTGCCCTTAATTGTCGCAAATACTGTTGGGACGATAGCTGGTGCGCTAGTAATAGCATTTTGGTTTAAGTATAGAAGATAGTGGGCCCGGCAGGGATCGAACCTGCGACCTCCGCCTTGTAAGGGCGACGTCATACCGCTAGACCACAGGCCCAGACTCAAAACTCAAGAAAATGCTTAATAAACTTTAGCTAAATCAGAGCTTATGCAAGACAGCTACGAGTTCGATAGATTTGTTTCTGTTCCTCGTCTGTACGAACTTCTTAAGGCAGCGGCAAAAGCTACAGATTCGACTTTGCAATTCAGGCCAGACTTTCTTTATGACTATAATCCGAGATTAAATGTTGATAAAGTTGGAGCTATTAAACCAGGTGGAAATTTTACAAAAAATCAAGAACTGATATGTTTAGAATTTCTGTTAGAACGCGATTTCGAAGCAGAAGAGAAGAACAACGCCTTACTATTCAAAGAAATAAAATTCGTGCCATCGCCTACTGGAGAAACAGTCAATGACGGAAGAGTAGAGCAATATGTTACTAATTTGATATCAGCTATAGACCAAACTTACAAAGCTAGCAGGCGCTCAATCGCCGAAAATAGCGCCCATGCCGGCAACTGATTCTTCCTCGGCAGCTTCAATTTTCTTCTTAACGTCTTCGTATTCTTTATTTTTGAGCTCTTTTGCGCCAGAGTCCAAGAGAGCTTTATCGTTCCTCTTGAAGAAATCCTCGGCTGCGTTTATGTAGAGATAGCTAACTTCTTTGGATATTCCAAGGCTAGCTGCATCCTGCAGTTTGTAGCCTTGAGTCTTGAACTCATTGATTACCCACTTGCCCGTCTTAGGGTCTTTCTGGTCTTCCGCGTCCAGCACCTTTCTCACGGCACCAGCATTTGCTATCTCGTATACTTTGACTACCATTTTAACGTATAAACCCAAAATGGCTTTAAAAATCTAATCAGTATATGAGTGGCATGGAAGAAATAATTCTTGTTGACGAAACCGATAAGGAGATAGGATTTGAAGAAAAGATCAAAGCGCACTCCAACGGTGGAAAACTTCACAGGGCCTTTTCAATCTTTATTTTAAATTCAGGTGGCAAACTTTTGCTTCAACTCAGGTCTGTGAAAAAGCATCATTTTGGAGGCTTGTGGACAAACACGTGTTGCAGCCATCCAAGAAAGGGCGAAAAGCTAGAAGTAGCAATTCACAGAAAGCTGCTGCAAGAGTTTGGTTTCGATACCGAATTAAGAGAGTCCTTTAGCTTCACATACCGAGCCGATGACGCGAAGAGCGGTTTGACCGAGCACGAGTTTGATCACGTTTTTATGGGACTTTTCAATGGCAAGCCAAAACCAAACCCTGAAGAGATAGACGATTGGAAGTGGGTTGATTTAGAAGACTTAAAGCGAGATGTTACTCGCAATCCCGGTAAATATACGCCTTGGTTTAAGCTGGCTCTAGACAAAGTTATAGAGCACAGACCAAAAGCGCAGTTTTAGGTGGAGTGCCCCCGGCAGACACACCCCGCTCAGGCTCGGTTTGCGGGGCTAAAAAACACTAAAACTTAAGTCTATTGTAATCTTTCTTATATTAAAAGTTTGTCTTAGTATTATGGAATAAAAATTACGTAAGTTCCATCATCAAGCTCGCCCAAAGTTATGGTTGTGCCAGCCAATTCAGGAAATTTCTCGACAATTTCCTCCGGTTTGGGCCTAGTTCCAAATCTAAGAATCCTCATTTTCCTGCCTTGGACGGATAAGAAACAATCACGTAATTCCCGTCCTGGTCCTGCGCAAGATAGGAGGTAATAGTGCAGCCTTTTTTCAAACCCAAACCTAGGGCTATGTTGTTTTTGATGTAAAAATAGAATGAATTCCTCACTTGCTGCAGCTTGGATTTCCAGCCCAGCAGCTTTGCCTGGCTGTCGTCCAGAATCAGAATCCTGTTCATGCACATTTGCACAAATGTGCGACATAAGTACGAAATGTGGGAAATTCTGCATATGCAAGACGCAAGGCAGATTACAGCCAAGTTATGTGGGTGATTTGGGAGGGCGGAAACTGGTTTATGGAGAAGGTAGTAGCAGAACTTAAAAATCTATCACAGGAGCTTTAATTATGGGCGATGACAGGTCAGCAGGTTATCTAACTGCTATGGTTGGATCCTTTGTAGAATCTGTAGGAATTCTCAAAACCATCGACTATCTGAATAGGGTTGACAGCGTACGAGACGCTATTTATTCTAAAGCGCCAGAGATAAATTCTACAGTTATACAAGCTGCAGACGCAGCAACGAAACAAGTTGATATTGGCGCCTTGCTTTCTGGTATTAGTTCTATGATGCTTGGCGGGGCTTTATTAGCATATACCTATTACCTACTACGCAAGGCTTCGAATGTGGATGGTGGATTAGAAAAAAAGGTCAAATAGTTATCCTTTTTATTAGCTGAGTGTAAAGTCGAAAAGTTTCATAAATTTTGAATAGTGATTAAAGTTTTAAGCCTTCTTTTACCGAGCAGATTTCCAACCCTTAATATCCTTCACAGCAAAATTTCAGGGCGAAAAGGTTTTATCTGTTGACCAGTTCTTAATTACATGTCACTTGGGCATCAGGGCGAACGTATTAGCCGTGAAGGCTTGGCCGAAGTACTGGTAAAAACGGCGGTTGAACGTGGTTATGAGTTGGATTTGCAATTCATCGAAGGGGTTTATTGTAATGGCCGTCACGGACCCGGTCTCTATTACCATGCAAGGGGCAAATTTTTTGATAGTGCCAGTTATTTAGAATTTTTAGCTGGAGCGGGAGATGCTACAAAACCGGGTTTTACTTTTATAAGATTTCTTACTCCAGCCCTAGGGGCATTTGAGGAGAGCATTCAAAAATTTTGGAAAACTGTAGCGGCAGACCAAAATTATCAGGTTAAAGAAAAAGTGCCCGTTCCTGCGTAAGCGGACGGGATAATAATTTTTCTTCTTAATAGTTTACACCGCAGTTTTCCAACCCTTAACATCCTTCACGGCAAAATTCCTCTCAGCCTTCTTTTCCACGTCAAAAGCTTTCAGAAGCCATTGCTCTTCCGGATGGTATTCGGTAGAGCCGAACCATAGCTCAATTGGAATTATTGTGCGCTCTGCAGTCTCGCCTTTGTAATTTGTGTAGATGATTTTGACGGTTTTCTTGTTTTCTATTTTCATGTCAGCTTTTTCTCCACCATTCCCTTTATGTCTTTTTTGTCCAAAAACGTGATGATTATTGGCCTGCCCTGCTCATCTTCGCCCAAATAAGACACCAAACTGTCCCCTTTGTCGATCTCGAGGCCCCTGATAACACCGCGATTAATTGAGAAATAGTAGGTACCGCGCTTTAGCTGTACCCGGGATTTCCATCCCAGAACTGTGCTGTACTTGCAGGACTTGTCCTTGAGGATTTCGCATTACTCCCTACCTCCTCGCATGTGGCCTGTCATGTCCTGTATGATTTTTAGGCAGCAGATGTAGATAAAAGTTCCTCAGGCAAATTTTTGTCGCACGGAGAAACCCCTTTAAGACTTTCGTGTTCTGTGCCAGAAGTGGTAAAAGGTTTGGACAACAAGGATAGGCAGATTCTTTTTCTGCTTAGCAAGAACTGCAGGCTCACAGACAGCAAGATAGGCAAGCTGACCAGGATGTCCAAGCAGGCTGTCGGCTACAGGATCAGGAAGCTGGCCCGCGAAGGCATACTCACAAAATTCGTGACAATAATAGACCCTGAAATGTTTGGCTACACATTTTACAACGTTTACCTGGAGCTTGACAGCAGGTCAAAGGAAAGGGATTCAAAACTTCTGGAAAAATTCCTTGCAGAAAAATCAACAACGTGGATTGTTGAAGGCTTTGGCAAGTGGGACTACATAGTCTGTGTCCTTGCAAAAGATGTGCGGGAATTTCACAATATCCTTACAAATATTTTCCACATCTGCGGTGACAGCCTGCTAGACCATGCAACATTTACGGTTGTGGAAGCGCACGCCTATCCATACAAGTTCCTTTTCCAGGACCTGAAGCTTGACTACACGCCATCCTACCTGGGAAGAAAAACAGACAGGATGAGGCTGGACAGAGATGATATGAAAATCCTGCAATACATCTCAAATGATGCAAGAGCCCGGATTATGGATGTGGCCGCCAAGACCGACCTTGACCCGAAAAAAGTAGCTTACAGGATAAAAACAATGCAGCAGATGGGCTACATAGCCGCATTTACAATACAGATGGACGTCTCAAAGCTTGGCTATGGCTGGCACTATGTCTTCTTCAAGCTGAAATATGCAAATGAAAGCAACGAGAAGGAATTCCTGAAGTACATAAAGTCGCTGCCTTGGGTCTTCTACGTGATAAAAGGCGTCGGGAATTACAACCTGACGCTCGAGTTGCATGCCAGGGATTTGGAGCATTATCATCAGATAATCAGCGACATAAAAGAGCGCTACAAGGACCTGATAAAGAAGATGTGGGCATTCCAGATTTTGAAAGAGCACAAATGCGACTTTTTCCCGGCAAACATAATGGAGGAGATGAAAGATGGGAAGTAAAATCGAGCTGAATGATACATTGAAGATTTCAAAGGAGCGTGGCCTGCCAAAGGAGCTTACTCTCGAGGACCACCTGAAAAATCCTGAAGCGGCTTTTGAAAAAGTAAAAGGCCGGCTGTTCGAGTTCTGGAATGATGGCGAGCGGCTTTACAACAGGCCTCCAACCCGCGTCTTTCTGGTCGAGGAGATGGCGGGCGGGAAATGGCTTTACTGGGGGCACGCGATGGTAATCCAGCAGACAATTGAAGCCGGCGAAACAAGAGGCAAGTTCGAGATTGTAAAGGTCTACGAGCCGGAATACCAAAGGGCCCACACAATCAACGAGGCGCCGAAAGGGAAGGGGTATTTTGGCTGAGCTTGGCCTGCCAAAAGAATGGAGGTTTTATCTTCGCTATATAGGATTAGGTTTGATATTTGTCAGTATTATTTGCTATCTAAGAATGGTTTAAATGTATACTCTTTTAAATATAGAAACACTAATTATTTTATGTTAAATCTCAATGAGTATTTGACAAGAAAATTAAGAATAGATGTCTTTCTCAAAGAACAGGGATGGGATATTAATGACCCATCTATGGTTAGAGTAGAGATTGATACCAAACAATCAGATTTCAAAAAACAAGATTACAAGGAAGCATCTGAAACATTAAGGAATGACTTGGAGAGCAAATATGCAGATTATCTTCTCTTAGACACAAAAGGCTATCCTTTGGCGATTATAGAAGCAAAGAGGACATCAAAAGACCCCCTTGTTGGAAAGAAACAAGCAGAGGAATATGCTGAAGACGTTCTAAGACAAACTGGCAAACCTGTTTTCATATTCTTGAGCAATGGTGATGAGATTTGGTACTGGAATTGGAATCATCCCGAACCTTATGACAAGATGCGACTGATTAAAGGATTTTACAGCAGAGACAATCTTGAAAGAGTGAGATACCAAAATGGAAGCAAGATTGACTTTTCAAAATTAAAAATAAGCAAAGAGATAGTTAATAGAGATTATCAAATTGAATCTGTAAATCGTGTTTTAGATGGCGTTGAAAAAGGGAAAAGGAAATTCTTAATCGTTCAAGCTACCGGAACTGGGAAAACTAGAGTTGCTATGGCTTTAATTGATATATTAATGAAATCTAAGCGCGCTCAAAAAGTTCTCTTTTTAGCAGATAGAAAGGCATTAAGAGACCAGGCATTTAATGATGGATTTAAAGTATTCTTCCCAAATGAAGCAAGAGAGAAAATATTTTCTGGGAATTTGGATAAGACAAAGAGATTGTATGCTTCAACAATACAGACATTTATGGAATGTTATCACCAGTTTTCTCCAGGAGATTTTGATTTAATTATCTCCGATGAGGCACATCGTTCAATCTATAACAAGTGGAAAGATGTTTTTACTTATTTTGATGCTATTCAGATAGGATTAACCGCAACACCTTCCGAATTAGTTGACAGGCATACATTCAGATTTTTTGAATGCGAAGATGGAAAACCAACTTACTTATATGAATTTGATGACGCCGTAGATAAAGGATGGCTCGTACCATTCAGAGTCCATAGCTCTCAAACACACTTCCAGATTGAAGGAATAAGACCTAAAGATGTCCCAGATACGATTAAAGAAGAACTTGCAGGAAAAGGCATAACTGAAGAAGAAATAAATTTTGAAGGAACAGACATCGAAAGAAAAGTTATTGTTAAGGGAACAAATGAGGCAATTGTAAAGGAATTTTATGATAATTGCATTTTTGACAAATCCGGAACTCTTCCCGCAAAGACGATATTCTTCGCTGTCTCAAAACAACACGCCAAGAGATTATGGGAAGCATTTAATGACTTATATCCCGAATACAAGAGTAAACTTGCAGTTATAATAACATCAGACGATTCAAGAGCACAGCAATTAGTTAAGGACTTCAAGACAGAATCCTTACCAAGAATAGCAATCTCTGTTGATATGCTTGATACTGGTGTTGATATTCCCGAAGTTTGTAATCTCGTATTCGCTAAGCCAGTATTCTCAAAGATAAAGTTCTGGCAGATGATTGGAC
>Ga0334722_10004775_pt1 | contig 13958 bp, 16 predicted proteins | sample C3_bottom_MG_FD_207210 | JGI IMG/M metagenome (GOLD analysis project Ga0334722, IMG submission 207210) | Sediment microbial communities from Yellowstone Lake, YNP, Wyoming, USA - C3_bottom | ecosystem: Environmental > Aquatic > Freshwater > Lake > Sediment | place: USA: Wyoming | collected...
ACAGTGAAAGAGGACGCAGGAGATGCAATTTTGTAGTTTTTGGAATCACTCCAAAGGCATTAATTTCAGCATGAAACATGCAGTACCTGATCCTTCCTGGAATCGTTGAAGTTGCCATCATTCTCAACACATAAGGTTACAAGCCGTATTCTTCAGCATATACCCTTAAATTACCCCATCGCTATCGTTGACAAAACATGGCATCCAGTCTATATTCGTCCATGATACCGTGAGTAATTTGGCATGATCATTACTAAACTCTATAATTCCCGAAATCCGTAATTATAGAGGGGGCTACTCAATAACTTGTTGGTTCAGCCCTGACAATAGAATGCGATCGGGATCTCTCCCCCCCGACGCTTCAAAATCTCTCCAGGAGGTAAAAAGTGACAACAGTATATTTCCTTTGTGTATTTATTGTGTTCGTTACTTATTTAATGGTTGTTGTAGACATGTTTAAGAAAAAAGTGTCAAGAGGCTTTTGCGGCTTATTCTTTTTTCCATTAGCGTATTATCATTCCATAAAATATTACTCAGGGAACAAAAAGCTTGTTGCAACATTGCTTTTTACCTCAACGCTAATTGTGCTCATCATACGCGTTATTATTAGCATTCAAACTACCTCAGACCTTAAACCGTTTAATGACGCTTTATCAGGCCAATTAAAGATGAACTGTCGAATTAATGATGATTTTTATTTTGATAATGGCATCAGAAAATATCTAATTGTATGTACCCCATCGATGACCGACAGTTCATCGTACAAAGACGTTTATGATATGGTGCGTGACTATCAAGTTAAATATATTGAGCACATATTGCCAACTTACAAAGATAAAACACATTTGATCCAAGACCGAGCGGTAATTATCGGCATCCTTTCGCCCTTCAATGTATATGCTTGTTTTGAAATAAGTAGCGCAGGTGTGGTCGTAAACTCATGGAACAGTGCTCACAGTGCTCAACAAAAACCGTGCGACACCCATGTCCGAAAAATAGGAGATTAGTAAGGAGATCCGGATAGAGCGAAGCGAATTTTGACATTGGATTCCAACAAGCGCCTCGACAGCGACGCGCCAAAGGCGGCGCGTCAGGCGCGCGTTAGTTTTAGCAATATATGCTGCGGAGGCTGAAAAATATGTTTCAGTCAAAAAGCAAGATGCGTTTAATTAAATATCTATTGACTGTGTCTGTAGCTGCGTTACTTCTGTTCAATCAAGCTGCCGATGCTGGCACACACAAGAAAACCGATGAGCAACTTTCAGAAGAGATAAAGTCAAATGATATGTCAACGCGAACGGTTGCCTTGGATTATATAAATAGAAATAGTAAGAATGCACCATTAAACAAAGAGACGATTGAGCAAATACTGTTTTTGGCAGAGAAGCAGCGCAAAGACAATGAATATACAACGAAGGGCGAATTGGGTGAATTATATTATTCTGCATTGCTCGCTGCACTTGGGAATACGAGGGATCCTCGGGCCATCCCATATCTGATAGAAAATCTAGGCGGAACAGCCGTATCTCGATGTCCTTCTTAAAATAGGAGCTGCGGCTATTGATCCATTAATTGTAAAATTACATAGTGATGTCGTTGGGTATAGGGCAAGCGCGGCGCAATCTCTTGGTTTCTTTTTAAATCCGGACGATAATCCATATTTTAGTAACAATGAGATGAAAGATAAAATAAAGAAAGCTTTCCTCGACGAGTTAAAAGACCCGCTAAATAAGAATCCTGATATTGGCATTGACTGGTATGAACATAGGGCGAGTGAAAGAGCTAGTGTTCGGCGTAGCATTTTACAGGGTTTAGGTTACCTTGCACTGTCCGGCGACAACGATGTGTTATTCCTAATTAAGTCGGCGGCAGAAGAAGATCCCTATTATCTAGATATGAGCAAAAAGACGAATTATACCGGACCGAAAAAAAGATATATGGTTCGGGAAGAAGCACAAAAAATACTGGATAGCCTGAAAGCAAACGCGCAAAACAAGTAGCGCATCCGTTGAAATGAAAATGATCCAACCTGCCGGTCCACAGCGACGCGCCAAAAGCGGCGCGTGACCGGCGTGCAGTAGGTGAAGCTGAGACAATTCTATATTTTCTTGGGCTGCCGAAACGGCAAACTTATAGGTATAACTCATCATCTTCTTTCCGCAGTATTTTCTTGCGCCCCTTCATGCAGTAAAAAAACCGCGCCTCACCTCGTAACCTGTTGATAAAACATGATCGATAATTCTGGCACGGCCCATGCAATATGACAGGCAAGAAGCGCACAAACAAAATAAAAAATCCAAAGGGAGGTAGTACAATGAAGATCATGGTTGCTTATGACGGGACGCTGCAGGCGAAGGAAGCTCTGGTATACGGTATGGACAAGGCGCGTGAAAAAGGCGGCGAAATGGTTGCGCTCCATGTGTTCAACAGCGGGATGTTCGTGGATTACGATGCAACGATCGGCGCCCAGGGCGCTGCAAGGGCCGAGGCCGCACAGTTCATCGAAGAGGCAAAGACCATCATCCGCGAGAAGGGCAAGGGCGTGAAAGCAAGCCTCTTCAGCACTGAAGGGAACCCGACGGACGAGATCGTAAGCTTTGCCAAGGCCGAGAAGGTTGACGTGTTGCTCTGCCCCCCGAAGTTCACGAAGATCATCAACAAGTACCAGCAGGCAGTGGGAGCATCGGAACTGGCGAGCGAAGCTGCAAAGCTTCATGTAGCAGCGGTTTCAACGAAAACTATGTAAGAATTACGCGGGCTTTATCAGCGGACACCAGCACGGGCCTGTGCGGCCCGTGTCGCTCTGCAGCACACATTTAAGACGAGACGGAGACTTACCATGGACCTCGAACACGCATTTTTACAATCGAATTTTTTCTTGTTGTTCCAGATGATGTTCCTGGGCTCGCTCATGGTGCCGAGCATGCTCGGGCGGGTGGACATCTACGGGAAGGCGGCACGCACCGCAGCCACTCTGGTCGTGACCGTGGGGCCTGTCGCCATTCTCATGTACGTCCTTTTTGAAGTGTCGCATTTGAACTAAGGGGATTGGCCGGTTCAGGGCTCAAAATCGGTCATGTCGATCTCCCAGAACTTTCCGGACTTATGGTTGGGCTTGATCGGTTTTTTCCAAAGCAACGGAGCCTTGAGCGTTTTCCAGATACGAAGCAGCTCCTGCTGAAGCCGGGGAGCGTTTCCGGCAAGCGTGAGCGCCATCAGGAGCTGAACCAGCAGTATGTTTCTGAGCGCGATCATTATTCCGTCGGGGTGCATTGTTGCCTCCTCAGTATAGGCTATCTAAGCAGCATGGATGCGGACAGGTTCGATGATCCGGGGCTGCTGTTCACGCGACACCGGAGCTTCATAGATACCCTCTTCTGCAAAGGCAACAGCTACCCAAAGGTCTTCAAACATCATGGCGAACTTTTTCATTATGGCCTCCAATGGATTTGATGTATTTCCTGAATGATTTTTTGGAACCTAGTATTGCAATGGCAATGCCTGTTTGTAACACATTGAATTTATGGTGCAAATTAATCAGAATAAAATGCGGTGCAATTTAGTATTGCATGGCATCATGGTTTTAGGCGCTACAATCGTAATTATTTCTGACAAAGCAGTCAATTTTTAGTGCAGTTAAATGTTGCTTCAATTTATTATGTTGCACTTATTGTTTTTATTAAGATAAAATGGTCCTGGAGGCTGCTATGAAGATCCTGACGATTTATGACGGAACACTCCAATCTAAGACCGCCCTGCAGTACGGGCTTCGGAAGGCAAAGGAAAAAGCCGGCGAGCTGATCGTGCTGCAGGTATTCCAGAGCAGCCGGTTCATAGATTATGACGCAGGACCGCGGGCAGAGGAGATCGCCCGTGCAGAAGCAGCGAGGCATCGTCGAGATGCAGAGACCATTATCAACGAAGCGCGTGGGCATGATCTTCGCGTACGGGTACTGTCCGAAGAGGGCGATGCCGTCGAAGAGGCCCTGCGCGTTTCAGCAGCCGAGAAGGCGGACCTGCTTCTTGCCACGCCCCGCTACAAGGCCATTGCGAAGAAGGCTTCCTGCCCGGTGTACATCATGCCCGGCCTGATCCTGGTGCCGGTGGACAACTCGGAGATGCTGCTGCTGGACCGGGAGAATATCCTTGCAGAGGCCCGGGCCACAGGCTCGAAGATCCTGCTGCTCGGCATCGTTCCCCTGCACCTCTACAACGCGGCAGAGAAAAAAGAACTTGAGCAGGTGAGCAAGGGAACTGCCGCCATGCTGAAGCTCATGAGAGCATCACTGGCCGGGCAGGGAGTCGAGGTCTCTGAAGTGCTCCGGTCCGGGTATCCTGATGAAGAGATCCTGAAGGCAGCTGATGAATATACGGTATCGCTCATCATGCTTCCTGCCGGCGGCAAGACGCCGTCAGAGCTGACCAAGGCGGCTTTGATCCTGCTCGATGAGCCGGAACGGGTGCATATGCCGATCGAGCTTATGCAGACAGCTGAAGCGTAAAGCTTTAAACCTTAAAACGGCAGTTGGACGCGGATTTACGCGGATAAGCGCGGATAAATCAGAACTTCTTGTCGAAAGACAACTCACCACCAGGGTGAGGATATAATCGGTATAAAATTGGATTTTATTTTGTCTTTATCCGATGTTATCAGATTTTATCCGTGTCCAAATGCTTTTTCTTGGTTTATCCTAAAAACGGCATTTGGACACGGAAGAATCGGAAACATCTGATTAACGCGGATAAATTCTAATGCAAAGCATTCACCTATTGCGTGAACCTCTTCAGAAAGAAATAATCCGCCGTTATCCGGCTCTTATCCGTGTTTATCCGTGTCCAAATGTTTTTTCTAGTTTATACGTCGCAATAAAAAAGGCCCCGTTATGGGGCCTTTTGCTGTTAGTGGTCAGGTTATCAGCATATCCTTGCTATTTCATATACTCCTGGAACAGCCAGGTCGACAAATAGCGCTCTCCGGTATCAGGAAGCACGACCACGATGAGCTTCTGCGCGTTCTCCGGACGCCTGGCCACCTCGAGCGCTGCCCAGAGCGCTGCGCCTGACGAGATCCCGGCAAGGATGCCTTCCTGCTTTGCGAGCTGCCGTGCTGCCTCTCCCGCTGCTTCGTTCGTCACCTGGATGATCTCATCGACAAGCTCGCTCCTCAGCACGCCAGGCACGAAGCCCGCGCCGATGCCCTGGATCTTGTGCGGGCCTGCGCTGCCGCCTGACAGCACGGGTGAGTCCCGGGGTTCGACCGCGATCGCCCTGAACGAAGGCTTTCTTTTTTTCAGCACGTCAGCCACGCCGGTGATCGTGCCGCCCGTGCCCACGCCGACCACGACCATGTCCACCTTGCCGTCCGTGTCCTTCCAGATCTCTTCGGCAGTCGTTCTGCGATGCGCCTCGGGGTTGGCCAGGTTCTGGAACTGCATGGGGACAAAACTGTTTTTGTGCTCCAGGGAGAGCTCTTCCGCCTTGACGATGGCGCCTTTCATGCCTTTTGCCCCTTCGGTGAGGACCAGTTCCGCGCCGAAGAGCCGCAGCAGAGCGCGGCGTTCCATGCTCATGGTATCGGGCATGGTCAGGATCAGGCGGTAGCCCTTGGCCGCGCAGCTAAAGGCGAGCGCAATGCCTGTATTGCCGCTCGTGGGTTCGATGATCACGGTCTCTTTATCGATCAAACCGGCTGCCTCAGCGGCTTCGATCATGGCAACGCCGATGCGGTCCTTGACGCTCGACAAAGGATTGAAGCTTTCCAGCTTTGCCACGACTTCGCCGGCCATTCCTTGTGCCATACGGTTGATCCTGACGAGCGGTGTGTTGCCCACGGTCTTGGTGATATCGGAAAAAATTCGCATTCTGTTCTGTCCCCCTCCGAGGCCCTGCATTACTTCCGGGTGTAGCGCCCGACCAGCTCTGTTTTTGCGAGCACATGTCCTTGTATGGCAGCTTCGAGTGCCGCCTTGTTCGTCCCGGCCCCGAGTTTTATTTTCGTGTCAAGCGCATAGAGCTTGAAAAAATAGCGGTGGGTACCTGAAGGCGGACAGGGGCCGCCGTAGGCCTGCCGTCGAAAATCGTTCATCCCCTGCAAAGCGTTTGGCGGCAGGGTGTTCTTTGCGATCTCCCTGGTTTCCGGGCCGAGGTTCCAGACCACCCAGTGGACCCACGTGCCGCGCGGAGCGTCGGGATCGTCGACGATCAGCGCAAGCGACTGCGTGCCGGGCGGCAGGTTCTCGATCAGCAGCGGCGGGTTCACATCCTCGCCGTCGCAGGTGTATCTTGAAGGAATGGCGCCGTTCATGTTGAATGCCGGGCTTGTTATTTTCAGGTCGCCCATAGCCGCCTCCGTATTCCAATGCAGGCAAAGGAACACAACAATCAGAATGACCCTTGCAGACCGGATGGCCGCAGCCCGTCTGCGCATCGATAGATCGCAGCAAAACATGAGAAAAGCATATCAGGTTTGGCTGTGAATGTCCATACGCCGCGGAAATGAAAAAACCGGGGAGGAACGTTTCGTTCCTCCCCGGTGCGTAAGGCCGATCGATGATGGTGTGCTTACTTCGCGTGGGACATGGTCTTTTCGGAGCGCAGCTTTGCAGCTTCGTCCTTGATCTTCTGGAGCGTCTCCTTCATCGGCGCCCAGCCGTACCAGTGCATGTAATCCGGGTTCATGTGAAAGGCACCTTCGAACGCGCGCATCCGGTACTCAAGGAACATGACATAGAGGTCCTGCTCCACGGCGCTCTTTGCCTCGTAGAACTGGAGCAGGTCGGGCGCAAAGGTCCAGCCCGCAGGTTTCACGAGCACGCCGTCCCGGTACAGGCCCTGCACTTCCCGGATGGCCTCTGCCATGATCTTATCGACATCCTTGATCACCAGATCCGCTGCGTCGAGCTGGCCCTTGGCGTAGGAAGCGCCGTGGCACTTCGCGCAGATGGCGGTCATCTTATCGCGTTCTTTCTGGAACTCTTCCTTGGTGAGCCGGGCAACCTTCCCGGCCTTTACCAGGTCGAGCCGCGCCGTGGGCGCGCCCTTATCATCAAGCACGCCGAGGGCTTGCAGAATTGTCACCCGGTCGTTCATCCAGTCCTTGTCGTCTTCCGGCAGCCGCAGCGCCAGGAAACCCCACGAGGTCATCACGTTGTGGTCGCCGTCGCTCATGTGGCAGGTTTGGCACGTGGGCGCACGCTTGCTGTCATTGCCCTCGATCTGCCAGATGGTTCCATGCTTAGATGTCGAATACATCTCCCACTGGGGATGGTCGAATCCCATGTGGCAGGTCTGGCAGGCCCGCGGGTCCTGTGCCTCGGATTTCTTGAACGAGTGGCGCGTATGGCACGAGTCGCACTGGGCGTGTCCGTAGCGCATCTGGACCTTTTCCGCATCCGACTTGGCGCCGATCTTGTGGCAGCTCGAGCACCCCTTGTAGCCATCACCGGCAACGGCTTTCGATTGATGGCCCATCATCGGCATGGAGCTTGACGCCACCCATGCCAGGTTATGCTTGCCCGCCTTGAACTGGCTGGTCTGCGTGCTATGGCATTTGGCGCAGGTCTCGGGCGTCGGCATTTTTGCAAGCTTTGCATCATCCATCTTCTTGTGCTCCGAACCGTGGCAGGCAGAGCAGTCAACGCCCTTCTTGCCCATCTTCCCCTCAAGATGCTGCTGCACCACGCCGGGCGTCACCTTTTTATGACACTCGATACAGTCGCTCTTCGGGGCTGCTGCAAAAGCCGCAGCCGAAAAGAGCAGCATGAAGCTGATACTGCATATTGCCAGAAAATACCGCATGTTCCACTTCCTCCTGTTAAAAATGAGATCGATCGTGCTTCTTCAAAACAGGGTTAGTATAGGTGAAAACACACAAGGGGGATATGATATACATCATAGTGGGCTGTCGCAGCTCTGCCGCGGGCGAACCGAAAGCAGGGTTCAAGAGGCATGAAAAAAGGGACGCAGCTTTTTAAGCGTACGTCCCGTTTGCAAGGCATGATCTATTCGTGCAATTAACGAGGGTCGAACCTTCTCTTACTGGCGGAAAAGCTCCTTATCCAGATACTTGTTCCTGCCGCCGACGCTCTGCTGGTTATAGGAGCCGCTCAGTTTTTTTCCATCTTCGGACATGGTCAGATCGTAGGTCTCGGTCTTCCAGTAGGCGGGCACGTTCTTCATCTTCCATTTGATCTGCACTTTGACTGTTTTTTCGGTGATCTCAAATTCCCGTACCGAACCGACATTGTTCTCGCCCCGGTTCGGCGAAAGGACGCTCAGCTCTCCGTTGTTGTTCACGATCTCGAAACCCTGAACGACCGTCTCTTCAGTACCCCGGAGCTCCTTAAAGGACCAGCTTCCGACAAAGCTCGGTATCCTGGACTTCTTGTCCTGGGGCAGCTTGACCACCTTCAGCGGCACATCCTTCTCGATGTCAAGGCTCGCTTTGGCGCTCAGCAGCGGCGTCGGTTTGGCAACCGTAATGCCAGGAGCAGCTGCAGCAGCCGGGGCTGCCGCAGGGCCTGGCGGCGCCAGCGCTTCCTCAGCACTTGCTTCAAGCATATAGATCTGGTTTCTCACTTCCCGGGCGTTCTTTGCGTTGGGGTCTGCCAGCAGATAGAGCTTGAGGCTGCTGATCGCCTCTTTGAACATCCCGGCTTTTTCCTGCGCCACGCCGAGATTATAGTATGCCTTGTCGAGCCAGGGCGCGGTATTGGTTGCAGCCTCGAATTCGACGATGGCTTTAAGATAACCGGCCTTGTCCATTGCTTTGGTAAAGAAAACAACACCGCGTGCCATGTTGCGTTCAGCGTCCTCGGGAACCGCAGGCGCCGGTTTCATGGTAAGTGCGAGCTTTATGATCTTTTCGCGCAGGACTTTGTCGCCCGGATTTTTCTGAAGGTCTGCAACAGACTGATCGAATATTTCTGAAGATGCGCCAGAGGCCTTTTTAGGCGCTGCTGAAGCAACGCCCGGAATTATGCACGTGAGGATCAGGATCGCGAAAATAAACCTGGTGCGTATACCATCTAACATGTCTTTCTCCTTAAACAATGCTACTTGCGCAGGCCGCTATCACGAAGTAAGAACCTGTGCAACAATGAGCAATCAGCCCGTCCCCATGCCACGGGTTTCGTAACCTGCTGATATCATATGTCAAATTTATTACCTAGACCTAAATATTATCTGAAAGGCACCGGAGAGTCAAGAAGAGTTTTCAAATAATCGCAGGAGTGCAGGGAAGGACAACATCGTTCTGCCGTCCGTGGATACGCTCAGCCGTGCATGGAAACCGCTGCAAAACGGAGCAGGGTGCTTGTTCAGTGGAGTAAGCCTGGTATTAAGGTTCGGTAAATTGCAGCATTCTGCGCTGTGCAAAGAAGGCCTACGCTCTCCGGTGATTGACAGCTTCAGGTTATTCGGTAATAATGCACTTGTTGGTTTTGACACAAGGTGCCAGCAACCAGGGAGGAAACGATGAAACGAGCAATGATGATGCTTGCAGCACTGGGAATTGCCGGTGCGCTGTCAGGGTGTACGTTCCTGAAGGTGAACCTTTCGCCGGAGATGCGGCCGCTCGAGGAGCAGGTTCTTTCCGGCGAAGGCAGGGACAAGGTGCTGGTGCTCGATCTGTCCGGCATGATCACGAGCGAACGGAGCTCGTCAAGCATTTCGGGAGCATCGGAGATCGGCATGGTGCCGCTTCTCCGGGAGGAGCTGGACACGGCGCGGCGCGACAAGTCCGTCAAGGCTGTGGTGCTCAGGATAAACAGCCCTGGCGGCGGCGTGACCGCCTCCGACGTGCTCTACCATGAGATCAAAAAGTTCAGGCAGGAAACCGGCATCGCCGTGATAGCCCACTTCATGGATGCCGGCGCATCAGGAGCGTATTATGCGGCGCTGGCAGCGGACCGGATAACAGCCCAGCCCACCAGCGTGACCGGCAGCATCGGGGTCATCATGTGGCGCATCGATGCAACGGGGCTCATGCAGAAGGTCGGCATCCAGGCCGTGGAGATCGCATCAGGAGAGCGCAAGGGCATGGGGTCGCCGTTCCGCCCGGTAACACCCGAGGAAATGAAGATCTTTAAAAACGTGGTGGATTCCATCTATGAACGCTTCGTCGATTTGATCGTTTTGGAGCGGAAGCTGCCCCGCGAACGGGTGCTGCAGCTTGCCGACGGCAGGATATTCACAAGCGCTGAGGCGAAAAAAGAAGGCCTCATCGACGCGGTAGGGTATCTTGAAGATGCGATCGCGGCGGCAAAGAAGCAGGCACACCTCACGCAGGCCCGCGTGGTCACGTATTCCCGCCCCGGTGAATTCAAAGATAATATTTATTCACGGTTCTCGCTCGACCTGGGAAGGATGATGGACCCGGGAGTGCAGTTCATGTATATCTGGTGGCCGTGACGCGAAGACGTCAACGACGGGGCGGCCCGGTATCAGCGTGTTTTTTTGCGCTCCATCCACGATCACAGTTGCTGCCATTTCATCTTGTCTAACGAACGCTGATGCGCTATAGTGTGGGGCCATGAAGACCTGTCATGCCTGCAAAAAAGAACTGGTGCAAGGTCGTACCATCGGCCGGCGCGACGTCTGCCCGGGCTGCGGCGTGGACCTTACCTGCTGTTTGAACTGCTCCTTCTACGACCGGGCAGCGTCAAAGCAGTGTCGAGAACCCATGGCCGAGCTGGTGAAGGACAAGGCCCGGGCCAACTTCTGCGATTATTTTGTGTTCGCTGAAACGAGCGGAGCAGCAGGGGCAGCGGTTGATGCGGACGGGGCGCGAAAGGCATTAGACGGGCTCTTCAAAAAATAGACCGTAGGAATGGTTTCTGTATTATGATGAAACTTAACAAAAGAACGATCGTTGGGCTTGTTGTCTTTGGCGTCGCTATCGCCGTCATGCTGTACCTGTTGTTCCCGCTCGGGATGGTGCAGTATCTTACGGACAAGCACCGTCTTCTGGCGGTGATCAAAGAGCACCCGGCGGACGCGGCCTTGATTTTTATCGGGCTCCAGGTGCTGCAGGTGGTTGCGGCTCCGGTGCCTGGCGAGGTGACCGGGTTCGTGGGCGGTTTGTTTTTCGGGCCGCTCTGGGGCGTTTTGTACTCCACCATCGGCCTTACGCTCGGGTCGTGGCTTGCCTTTGTTCTTGCGCGGTTCGCCGGACGCCCGCTGGTCGAGACGTTCGTCAACCCGGAAACGATCAAGCGCTACGATTATGTCATGAAGCACAAAGGCCTGTTCCTTGCTTTCCTTATGTTCCTGATCCCCGGGTTCCCCAAGGACCTGCTCTGCTATCTTCTGGGCCTCGGGCACATGCGGCAGCGGGATTTTTTGATCGTCTCAACCGCCGGCCGTCTGCTCGGCACCATGCTGCTTACCATCGGCGGGACCTTTTTTCGGGACCAGCGCTATGCAGCGTTCTTTTCCCTTGCCGGCATCAGCATCGCGCTGATCCTGTTCACGATGATCTACCGGGAGAATATTGAACGCTGGTTCCGGGGCATGCGCCTGACCCAGCATCTGAAAGCCCGGTCAGAACGCGCAAAGCGAAAAAAACACAAGCCCCGCTAGACGCCCCGCTTTCCCTTGTTCCTGCGGTCCATATGGGCGCCGGTGATACGGTCCTTGTAGCGCTTGTTGATGATGGCGCACACCTCTTCGGGTTCGTCCACAATATGCAGGAGGTCGATGTCCTCGGGGCTGATGGTGCCCGCGGCGAGCACGGATGTCTTGAGCCAGTCGACCAGGCCCTGCCAGTACTCCTTGCCCACGAGCACCACGGGGAAGCCCCGTATCTTTTTCGTCTGGATCAACGTAAGCGCTTCGAATAGCTCGTCCATGGTGCCGAAGCCGCCCGGAAAAATGACATAGGCGACGGCATACTTCACGAACATGAGCTTGCGCACGAAGAAGTAACGGAAATCGACCCTGATGTCCTGAAAAATATTCGGCGACTGCTCCATGGGAAGTTCGATGTTCAGCCCCACCGATGTTCCGTTCGCGTTCTGGGCCCCTTTGTTCGCAGCTTCCATGATGCCCGGGCCGCCGCCAGAGATCACGGCAAAGCCGTCCTTTGCCAGGTTCTCGGCCACCTTCAGGCACTTGTTATAGTAGGGCGAACCCGGCTGGAGGCGGGCGCTTCCGAAGATGGTCACGGCAGGGCCGATAGTGTTCAGCGCTTCAAAACCTTCCACAAGCTCTGCCATGATGCGGAACACACGCCAGGTATCAGATTTTGCCAGATCTTCCATTCAATATTTCCCCTCTCTAGTACTGCACGTTTTACCTTCAGTCCATCCGCCTGAAAAGTTACAAAGTTGGTAGCTATTCAGGTCAAAAGCAAGGCGTCTCGCGCAAAGCCGCCCCCGCTCCGTATCTATTGGCATTTGATGCGGGACGGAGAAAGCGCGCAAAGAAAACCTTTCAGTTTTGGTTTAAAAATAAACGCTCGTTGTTTTGCGTTGCGACTTTCTTAGCGCCTTTGCGGCTTTGCGCGAAAAAATGTTTGATATTGACATGCTATAGACGTTTACAAAAAAGAGCTGAACAGTTACCAAAGTTGGAACACCATTACGCTGCCGGTTTCCCCGCATACTCCTCACGGTAGATTTGCACAAAGGCGGTCAGCAGAGTGACCACCAGCGGGCCAAAAAGCAGTCCCAGGAACCCATAGACCTGCAGACCGCCCAGCAGGGCGATGAACAGGATAAAAGTCGAGATTTTAGACTTTCTGCCGATCAAAAGCGGCTTCAGAAAATTATCAGGCAAACTGACCAGCAGCAAACCCCACGCGCCCAGCAGGATCCCCGAAAGCATCGATCCGGTCAGGTACAGGTAGACCGCGCCGGGAAGCCAGATGAGCGCAGCGCCGCCCACGGGGAGCAGCGCCAGGATTGCCGCCAGAAATCCCCAGAAGACGGCAAGGGGGACGCCGAACAAAGCGAAGCCGATGCCGGTCATGGTTCCCTGGAGCAAGGCGACGAGAAAAACACCGTTGATCACGGCGCAGAAGGTGTCGATGAATTTTTTAGTGAGCTCTTCCTTCTGTTGTTTCGTGAAGGGCAGCAGGTCGATGAAGGCATGGAAATAGCTCGCTCCGTCGCGAAAGAAAAAGAAGAGCGCGATAAGCATGATGACGATGTCCATGGCGAAGGTCACGGAATTTCTGAGCACGCCGCCGAGCTGTGCGGCAAGACCTGACGAAAGATCGCTGATCCCCTTTACCACCATGCCTTTTACGTCGACCCCGGACAGAACCGGCGACAGAAGGACCCTGTCAAGGAAGGAACTGTTAATTGTTTCCCACGCCTCGGTGAGTTTGCCCGATTGAACGAAGGCTGACATTCCGCTGTACAGGTCGCCGGCCTGGGTAGCAAGGACGAACAGCAAAGCCACGGCCGGCCCGATGACCAGCAGCAGCGTTATCAGGGTCATGATGCCTGCCGCCAGTCCTTGCCGGTGTTTGAGCCGGGCGGTGATCCTGTTCCGCAGCGGATACAGCGTCAGGGTCAGGATCGCGGCCCACAGCAGCGGGGAAATGAACACCATGAGGATGCGGCCCATCTGATAAAAGAAAAAAAGAAAGAGTGCGAAGAACACCACGGCGAACAGGGGGGATCGTGTAAGCAGCGGACGAGACTGAGGGCTCACGGCGCCTCCTTTTGAAGGCGCTTTCGGTGTTTGCTCATGATGACCGCGAGCTTTACGGCTTCGAGCAGGCTTGTCGGATCGGCGCAACCCTTGCCGGCAATATCGTAGGCGGTTCCGTGGTCCACGGAGGTGCGGATGATCGGGAGCCCCACGGTGACATTGACGGCATTTCCAAAGGCGAGCATCTTGAGCGGGGCAAGCCCCTGGTCATGGTACATGGCCACAACGATGTCGTAATAATTGTTGCGCGCCTTGTAGAACAAGGTGTCGGCAGGGATGGGGTCGCTTGCGTCGATGCC
>Ga0334722_10004776_pt1 | contig 13956 bp, 10 predicted proteins | sample C3_bottom_MG_FD_207210 | JGI IMG/M metagenome (GOLD analysis project Ga0334722, IMG submission 207210) | Sediment microbial communities from Yellowstone Lake, YNP, Wyoming, USA - C3_bottom | ecosystem: Environmental > Aquatic > Freshwater > Lake > Sediment | place: USA: Wyoming | collected...
CATCTCCCTCATCCACGGCGACAAGGATTTCTCCGGCGTGCATATGTCCCTCGGACTCTCGAATTTCACCCACATGCTCCCCCCGAAGCGGGCCGACGGCTCGCCAATGCGGGGACCCCTGGAGAGCGCCTTCCTGATGAAGGCCATGCCCAACGGGCTCGACATGGTGGTCGGATCCGTCAAGCGGAATTACACCGCGCTCGACGCCGGACACCCGGCGGTTAAGCTGCTGGAAGAACTGCCCCCCCTGCGCGACGAAGCAGCCCTGGAGCGGGTCATGGAGTACTACTCCTAACCCGGGCCCCCTGAAACGGCGAACCCCCCTCCCCATGCGGGGTGTAAAGCAGCAAAGCCCGCCTCGTTGAGAGGCGGGCCTGCTGGTTAAAGACTCTTACGCTCCAGCCCTGAGCAAGGTGCGAAGCACCGCGTCGAAGGGCTAGAAAAGCCCGACCGTCTTCCCGTCCTTGTCGATGTCCACCCGGTGCAGGGCCGGCGACGAGCCCAGGCCCGGCATGGTCCGCATCTCGCCCAGCAGGGGATACAGGAATCCCGCACCGACGGACGCGCGTACCTCGCGGATTGGGACCCGGAAGCCCCGCGGGGCGTTCTTCAGCAACGGGTCATGCGAAAGCGACAGGTGGGTTTTGGCCATGTTCATAGGCAGGTGGGCCAGGCCGAGGTCGGTGTACATCTTGATCCTCTGCTCGGCCAGGGGCGAGTAATCCACCCCGTCAGCCCGGTAGATCTCTTTGCAGATGATCTCGATCTTTTCCTTGATGGAAATGTTATCGGGGTAGAGGAGCTTGAAGTCGCTCTTCATGTCGCAGGCCTTCACGACGGCCTCTGCCGCCGCGGTGCAGCCCGCTCCGCCCTTGGCCCAGGCCTCGACGGGCTCGGCAAAAGCCGCCCCGTGGTCGGTGGCGAACTTCTGGACAAACTTGATCTCCTTCTCGGTGTCAGCGGTGAACAGGTTGATGGTCACCACGACCGGGATGCCGAACTTCTTCATGTTCTCGATGTGGGTGCGCAGGTTCTCGCAGCCCCTCTCGAGTGCCGGCAGGTTCTCCTTCTCGGCCTCCTCTTTGTTGTATTTCTGGCCCGGGCGGAACTCGTACGCCCCGCCGTGCATCTTGAGGGCGCGCAACGAGCAGGTGATGACCGCGCAGTCCACCTTGAGGCCGGCCTGGCGGCAGACGATGTTGAAGAGCTTCTCGGCCCCGCAGTCGGCGCCGAACCCGCTTTCCGTTACCACATAGTCGGCCAGTTTGAGGGCGATCTTGTCCGCCACCACCGAGTTGTTGCCGTGCGCGACGTTTGCGAACGGGAAGCCGTGGGTGATGATGGGGTGGTGGTCGATGGACTGCACCAGGTTGGGCATGAGCGCCTCGCGCATGAGGACGGTCATGGCGCCAGCCGCCTTGAGGTCGTCAGCCGTGACCGGCTTGCCGTCGTAGGTGAATGCCACGAGCATCCGTCCCAGGCGCTTCCGCAGGTCGTGGATGTCGGTCGCCAGGGCCAGGATGGCCGCGGTTTCGGAGGCGACGGTGATGTCGTAGCCGGTTTCACGGGGGTAGCCGTTGGCCTTTCCGCCCAGCCCGACCACGATCTGCCTGAGGGCGCGGTCGTTCAGGTCGACGCACCGGCGCAGGATGACGTTATTCGGGTCGATGTTCAGCGGGTTCTTGTGCATGATGCTCGCGTCGAGGGCGGCGTTCAGCAGGTTGTGCGCCGATTCGACCGCGTGGACATCCCCGGTGAAGTTGAGGTTGATCTGCTCCATCGGCAGGACCTGGGAATAGCCGCCGCCGGCCGCCCCGCCCTTTATCCCGAAGGTCGGTCCCTTTGAGGGCTGGCGGTTGGCATTGATGACCTTCTTCCCGATCTTGTACAGCCCCTGCCCGAGCCCGATGGCGGTGACGGTCTTGCCCTCGCCCAGCGGGGTCGGATTAATGGCGGTAACGGTGATGAACTTGCCGTAGGGCTTGTCCTTCAGCCGGTCCAGGATGGAGAGGTTGATCTTGGCCATGTACTTGCCGTAGGGCTCAAGCTCGTCTTCGGTGATGCCGGCTATCTTCGCAATCTCGGTGATTGGAAGCATCTTGGCCGCTTGGGCTATTTCCAGGTCGCTCGGAACGTTTGCCATCTGTTTTCCTCCATTGGTTTATTAAAAAAGTCTGGATTTGCATTTTACCACCGGCATGTCAGGTCAACACAAGCCGGGCGCCCATCCGGACGGTTTTTGGTGTGAACGGTCTGATGGATATAACCGCCGACAGGACGCGGATTTTGGCGGTCCGATCCGGCGCCCTGGGAAGCTTTATGGCGGCTTGGCTGTCTAAATTCCATAATTCCCGGGGCGGGTCTTGTCATTTCAGGTAGTATTAACGCATGAAGTTAGTCATAGTCGGCCCCGGAGCCATGGGAACCCTGTTTGCCGCCCTTTTTTCGCGCGACAACGGAAACAATGTTTACCTACTAGACTACAATCGGGCCCGGGCCTATCGACTGACCTGCCGGGGTTTGAAAGTACAGGGGCTTTCCTCTATTAAAACCTCTCCTGGACGGGTGCAAGCAACAACCAATGCCCTGTTGATTGGTCATGCCGATGTGGTCCTCGTACTGGTGAAGTCGCCTGACACAGAAGGCGCGATTAAGCGGGCCAAACCATGTATCGGGGAGGGAACCTTAGTAGTGTCCCTCCAGAATGGACTTGGCAATACTGATGTCATCAAGAAAGTCCTGGGTAAAAAGAAGGCGCACAATTTGGCGGGAGGGCTGACATCACAGGGGGCGACCCTTTTGAGTACGGGCATAGTACGGCATGCCGGTCGGGGAGTAACCGTTTTGGAAATATCCGGAAAGAGGCGAATCCAGGTATCCGTTTTGGGGCTGGCATTAAACCGGGCAGGACTTCCCACTAAACCGGTTCACAATCTGGCCCCATGGACCTGGTCAAAACTGGTCATTAATTCCGCAATCAATCCCCTGGGGGCGATATTCCGGGTTCCCAACGGGGAACTGGCCCGGAATCCTTCATATCGGGTTCTGCTGGGCCTGGTAGCGAAGGAATCCGCCATGGTGGCCCGGGCACTGGGAATCCGTCTGCGCTACGGGGACGCGGGCGCGGAGGCGGTCCGAGTTTGTAAAGCTACGGCCAAGAACCAAAATTCCATGTTGCAGGATGTCTTGCGCGGAAAGAGGACCGAAATTGATTCCATCAACGGGGCGATTGTGGAAGCGGCAAAGAGGAAGGGGATTGACGCGCCGCTGAATGAGATGCTGGTGAAGTTGATTAAGGAATTGAAAAAAGGGTAGCCACAGATACCCTCACCCTTCCCTCTCCCGGGACGGGAGAGGGTCAGAAAGATGTGTAGGGCTATTTATAAGGGGAGCCCTCCTCACCCTCGCTAGTCAACTCCCCCTCTCCTCCCGAGGCGGGCGGAGAGGGGTCTCTCACCGATCGATAAGATTGCATGTTCTTACCCTCTCCCATTTTGGGAGAGGGTAGGGAGAGGGTCTTCCGCGTTTAACTCTTCTCATAGAAATCCCTCTCCTCCCTTTTAGGGAGGAGAGGGGGACCGGACCAGAAAGGGTGAGGAGGGTTTTAAATACTGCTGGGTTTAAACTTCAGGCCTGGGTAACAGGCCGGCCTTTTCCAAGAGGACGGGGGCAATGGACTCCCAGCCTATGGGCATTAAATGGATGCCCGCGACGCCCTCGATCTTCCTGACGGCGGCGATCATCTCCACGCAGATGGCGACGCCCTCTTCCTTGGGGTCCTTGGCGGCCTCCATGCGCTTGATCAGCTCGTCGGGGATGCTCATGCCCGCCACCTCGTTCTTCATGTAGTGGAGGGCCTTGGCGGAGCGCACCGGGGTCATGCCCGCCATGATGTGCACCTGCTTGTGGATGCCCTGTTTGACCACCATCTCCATCCAGCGCGTGAACTTGGGCAGGTCGAAGATGCACTGGGTCTGGATGAAATCGGCCCCCGCCTCGGCCTTCTTGGCCAGCCGGGCGACCCGAAACTCGAAGGGGTCGGCGAAGGGGTTCTCCACCGCGCCGATGAACATCTGCGGCTCGTGGTCCTTGATGGGGTCGCCGGACTGGAACTTCTTTTCGTCCCGCATTCCCTTGACCATCGATATCAACTGGATGGAGTCCAGGTCATAGACATTCTTGGATTGGGGGTGGTTGCCGAACTTCTGGTGGTCGCCGGACAAAAGCAGGATGTTCTTGACCCCCAACGCGGCGGCTCCCAGAATGTCGCTCTGCATGGCGATGCGGTTGCGGTCCCGGCAGACCATCTGGATTACCGGCTCCAATCCACATGAAATGGCGATGGTGGCCGCTCCGATGGAGGACATCCGGACCACCGCCGTCTGGTTGTCCGTGATGTTTATCCCGTCCACCTTGCCCAGGCAGAACTCCGCCTTTTTCCGGATGGCGTCGCCGTCCGCCGAGGGGGGTGGTCCCAGCTCCGAGGTGACCGCGAACTTACCCGCGGTGAGGACTTTTTCCAGCCGGCTTCCGGACTTCATATCTCGGCCTCCTCAAAGCGGACTTTGCGCTGGCCGGCATTGGTGCTGGTGCGCCAGTCCTTGGGGGCGCGGACGACCTTGAGGTTGTCCAGCTTGCCCAGCCGGGTGAGCCGGTCATGGATGAGCTGCCACACGCAGGGAACCTCGTTCTCCTTCGTGCTGACCTCGCACAGGCCCGAATGGGAGCCGCCACAGGGCCCGTTCAGCAGTTTTTTGGCGCAGCGGGCAATGGGGCACTGGCCCCCGGTCCATTCCAGGACGCAGTCGCCGCACCCGGCGCACCGCTCCTCCCACAGCCCGTGGGAGGTGGGGTAGCCCATGAACTTGGTGTTGAGGGCGGGCACCACGACCTTGTCGGGATACCGCTCTGCCATGGCCTGGACGCCGACCCCGCAGGCGGTGGAAAGAACGGCCTCGGCCTCGTCGATTTCCTTCTTGGGGGCATCAATGAATTCATGCTCGCACTGGCGCTCGGGGGTGTTGAGTACGGTCTCGATGGGGTTGCCATACTTCTGGCGGGACATGCGGATTTCCGCGGCCAGTATCTCGGCGGACTTGGCGCCCCCGGAGAGGCACACGGTTACGCATCCCCCGCATCCCATCACCATGATCTTCTTGAATCCAGCCACGGAGCGCAGGATTTCATCCAAAGGTTTCCGGTCGGCTACTATCATTTCAACCCCCTTTTATCGAGTATACCGGTGGCATCGGTGAGGTGCCGGGAAATTCCCAGCTCTCCGGGCTTCATCCCCATGGCGATTCCCAGCAGTTCAGTGAAATAAAATACCGGAATGGGGGCGGCCCCGTTGAGGCCCTGGCGGGTGTCCAGGTTGGAGTGGCACAGGGGGCACCCGACGGCCACCGCCTCGGCCCCCACGCTGGCGGCATCCGCCATGATCTTGCCCGTCAGCTCCCGGACCACTTCCGTGGAGGTCAGGGCCAGGCTGGCCCCGCAGCAGGCGGTGCGCATGTTCCAGTCCAGCGGCTCCGCCCCGGCAACTTCCAGGATGGATTCCATGGACTGGGGAACCTCATAATCCTTGACCCCGGTAACCTTGGGGGGGCGGGTGATGAGGCAGCCGTAGTAGCAGACCACCTTTAATCCATTTAGTTTCCTGACCACCTTTTTCTTGAGGCCCTCCAGCCCGGTCTTTACCAGGACCAGATCGATGGCATGCAGGATGCGGACATCCCGGGGGAACTTCCGCCCGCTGACTTTCTCCATTTCGTGACGGGTGTCGTCATCCTCCGCGCGGGACTGGGCGTTGCGCAGGCGCGAATAGCAGGAGGCGCACGGGGCGACGACCTCGTTGAGTCCGTTCTCCTCCTTCAGGATGGCGAGGTTGAGGGCGGGCAGGGCCAGCGACACCATCTCGTCAGCCTGGTGCGCGGGGGAAGAGCCACAGCAGACCCAGTTCTTAACCTCTTCCAGCTCGATGCCCAGCGCCGCCGTAACCTTCCGCGTGGAGATGTCGTATTCCCGCCCCGTGGAATGCAGGGAACAGCCGGGATAATAGCCGACTTTCATTGTTTTCTCTCCGCCCGCTCGGGGAGCGGGCGAGACCTCGCCCCTTCGGGGCGGGCCCGCGCTCGATTGAACAGGCGCATAACCTCAAAAGGCCGGGACGGATGGGGAAGCAGGTTGAGTTTGCCCTTGGCGATGAGCTTGGCGCCCAACCCCATATCCTTGAAGGGGGTGCGGTTCAATGAGTTGAGCGTACCCACCAGCCCCATTTCATACATCCTTCCGCTGAAGCGTAGGATGACCATCCACAGGCGGTTCAGCAGGCGCATCGGGGCGCCCTGGGCGGGGACCTTCTGCTCCACCGCCATCATCCGCATGGCGTCCACCACATGGGCGATATCGATGCCGGCGGGACAGCGCACCGAGCAGGTGAGGCAGGAGGCGCAGTACCAGATGGCCTTGCTTTCCATGGCTTCCTGGGCCAGCCCCATCTGGGCGAACCGCATCAGTTCCGCGGGACTGCCGTTCATCCAGGACCGGACAGGACAGCCGGAGGAGCACTTCCTGCACTGGTAGCACAGGAAGACATTCTCGCCCGTCCGCTTCCGGATTTCGGCGGCGAAGCTGTGGTCCACCGCGAGCTCCCTTCCCTGCAATGCGACCTTCATACGGCCACCTCCTCTTTCTTCTTCCCCAGGAAACAGGGCCCCAATTTCTTGGCCCGTTCCGTCATCTCGGTGGCAATCTCCGCGAAACGCCCGCCCATGGCGGAGGACAGGTTGAACATCTCCACGCGCTCGGGCTCGGTGCCCATCTCCGCGAGGAGGCGCTTGACCATGGTGATGCGCTTCCGGGCCCGCAGGTTTCCGCGCTGGTAATGGCAGTCTCCCTCCAGGCACCCCGCCACGAAGACCGCATCGGCGCCGTCCTCGAAGGCGGTCAGGATATGGATGATGTCGGCCCGGCCGGTGCAGGGGAGCTTGATGATGCGCACATTGGGCGGATACTGCAGGCGCATGGAGCCGGCCAGGTCGGCGGCCGCGAAAGCGCAGAAGTGGCAGCAGAACGCGACTACGCGGGGCTCGTGTTCGCTCATGACACCCCCGCCTTAATCTTTACCCGGGCCTTGATGTCGAACAGGGCCTCGGTCTTGGCATTCACCTGGTAATCCTTATAGTGCATGAGGTCGATGGCCTTGGCCGGGCACTCGGAGGCGCAGGTCCCGCAGCCGTGGCACATGGCGGTCTCAATTTCGGCCACGCCGTCCGCGTTGATGCGCGGGACATGGTAGGCGCAAGTGCGCACACAGGTCAGGCACGAGGCGCACTTTTCCGGGTCCACCTTGGCGGTAACACCCCCGACTTCCATAACCTTCTTGGAGAGGATGGTAACGGCCCGGGACGCCGCCGCCTGGGCCTGCACCACCGACTCGTCAATGAACTTGGGGGAGTGGCAGGCCCCGCAGAGGAATATTCCGTCCGAGGCGAAATCGACCGGGCGCAGTTTCATGTGCGCCTCCAGGAAGAACCCTTCCAGGTTGAGGGGCACCTTGAAGGCGGTGCCCACCTGCTGGGCGTCGGGCGCGGGCAGCATGGCCGCGGTCAGCACCAGCAGGTCGGGGGAGAAGGAGATGTCCAGCCCGGAGTTGAGGTCGCGGGCCGAGACCGCCAGGTTTCCGCAGCCGTCATTAGAAACCACGGGCTTATTATCCAAGTCGTACCGGAAGAACAAGACGCCCTGGGCGCGCGCCTCGTTGTACAGCTCTTCCTTGAACCCGTAGGTGCGGATGTCCCGGTACAGGACGGCGACCCGCGCCCCCGGATTGGCCTTCTTGACGGCCAGGGCGTTCTTGATGGACTCGGTGCAGCCCACCCGGCAGCAGGAGGGGCGGCCGGGCTCGCGGGAGCCGACGCACTGGATCATGACGACTTCCTTGAGGCTGCCGGCGAACGCGGGCTCGTGGGCCAGCTTCTCCTCCAACTGCATCTGGGTAACCACTCCCGGATGCTCCCCGTACTGGTAAGTGGCGGGGCGGGACTCGTTCCCGCCGGTGGCGATGATGACGGCGCCCTGCTCGAGGTCGGTGGATTCCCCCCCGGCGGTGGTTACGCGCGTGGTGAATTTTCCGGCGAACCCGGTGGATTCGGCGACGGTGGTATTTAGGCGCACGGTAATGGAGGGGGTCCCGGCAATCGCCTTCTGGAGCGAGGCCAGAAGTTCCGCCGGCCGGAGGCCCTCGGCGGTGGTCAGGACCTTATGCAGGTTGCCGCCCAATTGGCCGGATTTTTCCACCAGGTCCACGGGGTAGCCCTGCCGGGCGACGGAAAGGGCGGCGGTCATGCCGGCGACCCCGCCCCCGACCACCAGCGTCCGGCGCTTGGGCTCGTAGGTCTGGGTGTAGAGGGGCTCGATCGTCCGGGCCCGGCCCACCGCCATCCGGACCAGGTCCCAGGCCTTGGTCTCGGTGGCTTCGCCCATGTTGGCGTGCACCCAGGTGCACTGGTCGCGGATGTTGGCCATCTCGAACAGGAAGGGGTTGAGCCCGCCCTCGCGGATGGTGCGCTGGAACAGGGGCTCATGGGTGCGGGGAGTGCAGGAGGCCACCACCACCCGGTTGAGCCCGTGCTCCGCGATTTTTTCCCGGATGTTCTTGAGGCCGTCGGGCGAGCAGGTATAGATGAGGTTGGTGGTGAAAGTTACGCCCGGCAGTTTGGCCGCGCGCTTCGCCAGCGCCGCACAGTCGATGACCCCGCCGATATTGGACCCGCAGTGGCAGACGAACACGCCGATGCGGGGGTCCTGGCCCTTTACATCAGTCTCCGGCGGGAAGGCGCGCTCGGTGACCCGCGTTCCCCGCACCTTAGACAAAAGTTCCATCGCCAACGCGGCGGCCCCGCTGGCCTGGGTCACGCTCTCCGGGATGTCCTTGGGGCCCTCAAAGGCGCCGGCCAGGAAGATGCCGGGTTGGGAAGAGGATGCGGGTGAGAAGGGCAGGGACTGGGCGAAGGAGTGCCTGTTCAGTTTCACCCCGAGCCGGTTGGCGGTCCGGACGGACAGCTCCGAGGGGCACAGCCCGGCGGACAGGATGACGAGGTCGAACTCCTCCTCCCGCCATCCTTTCCCGTCGAGGGTGAAGCGGAGCGACAAATTATTGGTGCGGAAGTCCTGGGTGACCATGGAAGGCCGGGTGCGCACATAGCGCACGCCGTACTTGTTCACGGCCCGTTCGTAGTATTCGTCGAATCCCTTGCCGAAGGCGCGCACATCCATGACGAAGACGGTGCATTCCGCGCCCGGCAGGTGCTCCTTGGTGATGATGGCCTGTTTGGTGGCGTACATACAGCAGACGGATGAACAATACGGATGGTCCTGGTCCCGCGAACCGACACACTGGATGAAGGCGATTCGCCTGGGCTCGGCGTGGTCGCTGGGGCGCTTGATATGGCCCATGAACGGGCCGGAGGCGCTGAGGATGCGCTCGTAATCGAGGCCCGTGAGGACATTGGGGAAACGGCCGTAGCCGTACTCCGCCTGCTTGCGGGCGTCGGTCAGGTCGAACCCCGGAGCCAGTACCACCGCGCCAACTTCGAGCTTCCGCTTTTGGGCAACATCCCGGAAATTGATGGCCTTGGCCTCGCAGACATCCTCACAGCGACGGCAATAGGAGCAGGTGGCGCAATAGAGGCAGCGCGCCGCCTCCGCCCGGGCGTCCTCCTCCGACATCCCCAGTTCCGCCTCGGCGAAGCCGGACTTGCGCTGGTCGAGGGAGATCATCGGGTTCTTCCGGCGTTCAATGGGTTTCACCTTCCGGGTCTTAAGGTCTTCCGGGGTGAGCTTGACGACATTTTCCACGGGCTCGGGTTCCACCGTCCGGCCGTTCAGGAAGGCGTCGATGCCCCGGGCGGCCTTCTGCCCGTCGGCCACCGCTTCAATAATAGAAGCGGCCCCGCGCACCACATCGCCGCCCGCGAAAAGCCCCTTCCAGGAGGTCATTCCGGTCAGCGGGTCGGTTACCAGCGTACCGCGGGGGGTGAGCTGGATTTTGCCGCCCTCCCGCGCGAATCCGGTCTCGGGGCCCTGGCCCACCGCGATGATAAGTTCGTCCGCTTCCAGGATGCGCTCGGTGCCGGGGCGCGTGGCCAAATCCAGTTTCCCGTCCTTGAAGGACATGCGCTCGACCTCGAGTAGTTCCAGCCCGGCGAAGGCGCCGTCCCGGGCGACTATCCGTTTGGTGGAGGAGGCGGCGTTGATGCGGACATTCTCTTCCAGGGCCCACTCGGTCTCCCAGTGGTGGGCGGGCATGGCATCATTCGCCTCGAGACAGACGAGGTCGACGGATTTGGCTCCCAGGCGGACCGCCGACCGCGCACAGTCGATGGCCACATTGCCGCCGCCGATGATGACGACCCGCTCCTTCACCGCGGTCTTTGCGCCCAGCCGGACATCGCGCAGGAAGTTGACGCCGTGCGACACGCCCGGCAGGTCCTCGCCTTCCAGCCGGAGGCGGCCGCTCCGCCACGAACCCACGGCGTAATAGACGGCCGAGTATCCGCCGGTGAACAGCTTTTCTATGTCGGCTTCCCCCTTTATTTCCCTGCCGGTCTGGAGCTCGACCCCGTGTTCGAGGATGTGCCTGATGTCGGTCTCCACCACCTCATTGGGCAGGCGGTAGGCGGGGATGCCCAGGCGCATCATCCCGCCCGCCACGGCCTGTTTTTCGAGGACGGTTACGGCGTATCCCAGCCGGCGCAGTTCCAGCGCGGCGGACAGCCCGGCCGGTCCCGCCCCGACGACGGCGACCTTCTTGCCCGTAGCGGCGGCCATGGACCGCTTCTTGGCCCCACCCGCCTTGGCTCCCTCGCGGACATACCAGTCGGCCAGGAAGCGCTTGAGGGAGGCGATGGACACGGCGGAGTCGACCGGGCCGCGGTTGCAGTTCTGCTCGCAGTTATGGACGCACACCCGCCCGCAGATGGAGGGGAAGGGGTTGCGCTCGACAGCGGCTTCGTAGGCCTCCATGTACCGGCCGGCGGCCACCAGCGCGACATACCCGCTGGGGTTGCCGTGCACCGGGCAGGAGTCATAGCAGGGGGCGACCCCCTTCCGGTCCATGGTGAACTTGTTGGGAACGGCCTGGGGATAAAGCTTGAAGATGGCCCGGCGGTCCTTCAGGCCCTGGTTGTAGCTGTCCGTGACGGGGACGGGACAGCTCTCGGCGCACAGCCCGCAGCCGGTGCACTTGTCGGGGTCGACGAACTTGGGGGCCACGGTTACCGCGGCCGAGAAATTGCCCGGCTTCCCGGACAGGCTGTCGACTTCGGCGTTGGTGATGATTTCGATGTTGGCGTGCGTGCCCACCTCGACCAGGCGGGGGGAGATGGTGCACATGGCGCAGTCATTGGTGGGGAAGGTCTTGTCGAGCTGGGCCATCCGGCCGCCGATGGCGCTCTTGTTCTCGACCAGGTGGACCTGGTAGCCCGAATTAGCGAGGTCGAGCGAGGCCTGCATCCCGGCGATGCCGCCGCCGACCACCAGGACTGCGCCGGTCAGGTCCTGGTCGGCCATATCAGGCTGCCGCCGGGGCCGTCACCGGGGGGTCGGGGTTCCGGCCGGTCTTCAGGAAGAAATCGATTGAACGGGCGGCGGTCTTGCCCGCACCCATCGCCAGGATGACGGTGGCCGCGCCCGTGACGATGTCGCCCCCGGCGAAGACGCCGGGAACCACGGTCGCCAGGCTGTGGCTGTCCACCTTGATGTGGCCGTGCCGGTCCGTGGCCAGGCCCGGCCAGGTCCGCGTGAGCAGGGGATTGGCTCCCTGGCCCACGGCGACGACGAACTGGTCGGCTGGGATCACCATCTCCGAGCCCTTGATGGCGACGGGCTTCCGGCGCCCGGAGGCGTCCGGTTCGCCCAGCTCCTGGCGGATGCACTCGATTCCGCCCACCCAGCCTTCGCCGTTATCCACGACGCGGATGGGGTTCACCAGTTCCTGGATGACGATGCCTTCCTCGACCGCGTGCTCGAGTTCCTCGAGCCGGGCCGGCATTTCCGCGCGGGTCCGGCGGTAAACGATGTTGACCTTCTCGGCGCCCAGGCGCAGGGCGCACCGGGCCGAGTCCATGGCGACATTCCCGCCGCCCACAACGGCGACATTTTTTCCGCGCAGGACCGGGGTGCCGTATTCCGGGAACCGGTAGGCCTTCATGAGGTTGACCCGGGTGAGAAATTCATTGGAAGAATATACTCCTTTGAGGTTTTCCCCGGGAATGCCGAGGAAATTGGGGAGTCCCGCCCCGGTGCCGATGAACACCGCGTCAAACCCCTCCTCCAGGAGGCGGGGCCCCGGGATGGCCGGACCCACGGGGGTGTTGAAGCGGAATTCCACGCCCAGCTTTTCGAGGAACTCCGACTCCCTCCGGACGATTTCCTTGGGGAGCCGGAATTCGGGGATGCCGTAGGCGAGCACCCCGCCGGAGGCATGGAGCGCCTCAAAAATCACCACGCGGTGTCCCATTATCGAAAGGTCGGCGGCGGCGGTCAGCCCCGCAGGTCCGGCCCCGATTATCGCCACCCGCTTGCCCGAGGGGGCGGGGAGGGCCGGGGCGGCCAGTCCGCCATGCGCCGCCTCGGTGTCGGCGACGAAGCGTTCCAGCCGGCCGATAGCCACCGGCTTGCCCTTGACCCCCAGGATGCACTTGAATTCGCACTGCGATTCCTGGGGGCAGACGCGGCCGCATACGGCCGGCAGGTTGTTGGTGCGCCGGATGACAGAGGCGGCGGCTGGCAGGTTGCCCGCCACCACTTCGGCGATGAACGCGGGGATATTCACCTCGACGGGACAGCCGTGGACGCACAGGGGCTTCTTGCACTTGATGCAGCGGTCCGCCTCGGCCCGGGCCATTTCGGGGGTGTATCCCAGCGCCACCTCGTTGAAGTTCCCGCCCCGGACCTTCGGGTCCTGGGTGGGCATTCCGACCCGCTGTTTCTTTTCCGGGGCGGCCATGTTATTTGCCCCCCTGGGAGCATTTGCAGTGCGCGCGTGCCGCGGCCTCTTCCTTGCGGTAGGTGCCCAGGCGCGAGAGCAGGAGGTCGAAGTTGATGTCCTTGGCCTCGAATTCCGGCCCGTCCACGCAGGTGAACATGGTTTTATCCCCGACCTCGACCCGGCATCCGCCGCACATTCCCGTGCCGTCCACCATGATGGAGTTGAGGCTGACAATGGTGGGGATGTGGGCGGGCACCGACACCCCGGCCACGGCCTTCATCATGACGGCGGGGCCGATCGCGATGACCCGGTCGACCTTCGTGCCGGAGGCCAGGATCCGCTTCAGGATTTCCGTAACGAACCCCTTCTCGCCCCGGCTGCCGTCGTCGGTGGCGACGATAAGCTCGTCGGCGGTGGCGCGCATCCGGTCCTCCCAGAAGATGAGGTCGGCTGACCGGGCCCCGATGATGCTGATAACGCGGTTGCCCGCTTCCTTGAGCGCGCGCTGGATGGGGTACACGGGGGCGATGCCCAGCCCGCCCCCGATGGTAACCACGGTGCCGAACTTCTCGATGTCGGACTTTTTGCCCAGCGGGCCCACGATGTCCAAGTAGGCCTGCCCTTCCTTGTAGGAGGCGATCTTTTCGCTGGAGGCCCCGACCACCTGGATGACCAGCGTGACGGTGCCGAAGGTGCGGTCGAAGTCGGCGATGGTGAGGGGGATGCGCTCCGCGGTTTCGTCCGCTCGCACGATGACGAACTGGCCCGGCTCGCACGAATTGGCGATGACCCGGGAATGGATGACCAGCTCGAATACCACCGGGCCGTGCGCGGTCTTCCGGATGATCCGGTTGGCGCTGTCCACTTTCAAGTCATTCATCCGCCTTTCCCCCTTCGTTCGATATGGTTATATGCGGGGAGGCGAAACGATTCCCATGCGACCGGAGGCCAGGCTGGCCGTGCTT
>Ga0334722_10004777_pt1 | contig 13953 bp, 10 predicted proteins | sample C3_bottom_MG_FD_207210 | JGI IMG/M metagenome (GOLD analysis project Ga0334722, IMG submission 207210) | Sediment microbial communities from Yellowstone Lake, YNP, Wyoming, USA - C3_bottom | ecosystem: Environmental > Aquatic > Freshwater > Lake > Sediment | place: USA: Wyoming | collected...
AACGGAGCAGGCCCCGCATGATGCGGGTGGCGACGCCCTTGCCCCGGTACTCGATGACCAGCCGATGCGTTTCCCACGACTGGAGAACTCCCCCGGACCGCCGGATGGCGGAGGCCAGGCTCCGGGCCCGAGCCGGGGTAAGGCGCTCTTCCAGGGTGGCGATGATGCGCCGCTCCGGGGCGTATTCCCGCTCGAACCGCGTAAGCGAGCCGTCGAACAGGAGGCGCCCGTGGTGCAGGACCACCAGGCGGGAGCACAGCTCGGTTATGTCCTTGAGGTCATGGGTGGTCAGCACCATGGTGGTGCCGAACTCGCGCTGGACCAGCCGGATGTATTCGCGCACCTCCTCCTTGGCGATGGCATCCAAACCGATAGTCGGCTCGTCGAGAAAGGCCACGCTCGGGGCGTGCAGAAGCGAGGCCGCGAGGTCGCAGCGCATGCGCTGGCCCAGCGAAAGCTGGCGGACGGGCACCCGCAGGAGCGGCTCCAGGTCCAGCCGGCGCCGGGCCTCGCCGTAGGTCCGCCGGTAGACGGATTCGGGGATGGCGTACATGGTGCGCAGGAGCTCAAAGGTTTCCCGCACCGGGATGTCCCACAGCAGTTGGGGCCTCTGGCCGAAAACCACCCCCATGCGCAGAGCCAGCCGGCTCCGGTTCTTTGAAGGCTCCATGCCCAGGACCCGCACCCGGCCGGAGGTGGGCGCCAGGATGCCGGTCAGCATCTTGACGGTGGTGGACTTGCCCGCGCCGTTTTCCCCGATGAGGCCCACCAATTCGCCGGAATGCGCCGAAAAACTCAGGTCGCTGACGGCCCGGATTTCCTCGGTGCGGGAGCTGAACAGGGCTTTCAGGGCCCCCAGCAGGCCCGGCGCGCGCACCCTTCTTTTAAAAGTGCGCCCCAAATTCTCGGTAATGATGACCCGTTTCACGCCTTCCATTATTACAGACGGCTAAAGCGGGTTTTTCGGGCCCTCAGGGCTTCCGGTGCCGATCTATCTCCTCGCGGGCTATCTCCACCGCCCGTTTGGGCTTGCCCAGGTTGCCATGGACCGTATAGACATCCCGGATGATGAATTCGACCGACACGCCCCGGGTGGCCTCCAGGGTTTCCCGGATGTGCGCCCGCCAGGCGTCCTCGTCCAGCTTTACCGCCACACCCAGCAGGTTCGGATCGGGCTTGCGGGAAAACACGATCTTGTTCCCCTGGAGCGCCTCCCCCATGAATTTCTGGTCGCACCACTTGGATATGGAAATCTTCTTTAGGTGCGGGAGCCGCTTTAAATCCTCCCAGTACGGATGGGTCGGCTCACAGCACCCGTAATAGAGGAGCCCCATCGGCTCGCACACATCGCGGTAGTAGGGAAAGCAGAATTCGTTGAACATCGCGGGCGAGACCCCGACGGTTTCCTGGCTGTTCGAGCAGCCCCACATGTCGGAAAGGGGGGCCCCGAATCCCCGGTGGTTGGAGGCGGGAAGTTTCGCCGTGAAATTGTAGCTGCTCCCGAAACTTACCTCGTTCCCGTTGTTCGACCGGAGCAGGCCCTCCTTTTCACTCCACCTCATTACTCGCAGGGCATTGTCCCGGAGGTAGGCCATCAGTTCATGCACCTTTTCCGGGCATTCATAAAAAGCCGAAAAATACGCCTCCATGCCCATCAGGGCAACCACCTGGTAGGTCAGCATGGTCGCCCCATGAATCCCCCCCCTTATTTCCACGGGCAGGATGTCCCCGAACAGCGTCTCGAGGAACGCCTTCCATTCCATTGTGCCCTGCCGGTCAACGCTGCAAACCGCCGGCTTGAGCATGGGCAGGTCGCGCTCCAAATCGGTGATGGGATGCTTGAAACGGTACCCGGTATTGACCCCCTGATGGTCGGCAACGGACTCGGACGGTATCTCCACGCCCATATAGTCAATGTTCACCCACCAGTCGATGTCGAAAGTATCCGGCGTCACCTTGTCGTCATTTATCAGCTCATGGTTGCGGATCTTCTTCAAAAGCTGGTATTCCAGCGACCGCCCGGTTTCGGAGGTGCATTTATAAACGCTCCCGGGCATGAAGTCCCGGTCGAAGGTCCAGGTCTCCGCGATTACCGGGGGCCGGGGATTGGCCTTCCCGTCATTCAGGTCGTACCACATCTGTTTCCGCTCTTTCATGACCGGGAGGCTTGCGTATTCCGCCTGCTTCTTGGCCAGCTCGCGGAGATATATGCGTTCCGCCTTCGTTAAGTCCGAGCCAGGTGCTGTCATGTTCAATCCCCCCCTTGACGGTCGTTCAATCATCCATCTGGTCAATTACCGCACTGATTAGAACAGATACTAGGCTTTTGGCGGGGGATAATCAATGGCATCAATTGCTGACGGATTGCACAATCCTGCTGGTCAGCCATGAGATATAATGAAAGAGTAATTACCACCTGATTTTTGCCGTTCCGGCTAACCTAACCCAAGGAACCAGCAATGAAAGTTCAGACGGCGGGGCTCGTCTCGTCGTATTTTCCCCGCCAGTGCGGACTGGCCACCTTCACCAAGGACCTGCACGACGCCATGGCGTCCGCAGGGGGGTTCGATCCCATGGTTTTGGCCATGGACGACCGCCCGGCCGGATACGCCTATCCCCCGGAAGTGCGGTTCCAGATCCAGGCTGGCCGGCTCGCGGACTACCAAGTGGCGGCGGACCTCCTGAACATCAACCAGATCGATGTGGTGTATTTACAGCACGAATTCGGGATTTTCGGGGGACGGGCCGGCGAGCACGCGTTCGCGCTGGCGCAAAATCTCCGGATGCCATTGATAACGACCCTGCACACCGTCCTGTCCTCCCCCAACCCGGAACAGCGGACGGCAACGCGCCAGATGGCTGATCTGTCCGACCGGCTGGTGGTCATGTGCCGGACGGCCAAGGAAATCCTCACGGATACCTACGGGGTTCCGGCGGGCCGGATCGAGGTGATCCCCCACGGTATTCCCGATGTCCCGTTCACGGAGCCCGCCAGGCAAAAGGCCCAGTTCGGTCTGGAGGGAAAGCCCATCATCCTCACCTTCGGCCTGCTCTCTCCCGGCAAGGGGCTGGAGGTCGTCGTGGAAGCCCTTCCCCGCATTCTTGAATCACATCCCGGGGCGGTCTACCTCGTGCTGGGCGCCATTCATCCGCATGTCTACAAGCGGGATGGAAACGCCTATTTGACCTCATTGAAACGGCTGGCCGAAAAACGCGGCGTCTCGAAGCATGTCGTTTTCCACAGCCGATTCGTGGAACTCAGCGAACTGCTGGCCTTCCTCGCCGCCGCCGACATCTATGTAACACCCTACCCGGGAGTGGAACAGATTTCATCGGGCACCCTGGCCTACGCCCTGGGCGCCGGCAAGGCGGTGGTGTCCACGCCCTTCCGGTATGCCACCGAACTGCTGGCGGACGGGCGTGGGAGGATCTTTCCCTTCGGGGATTCGGCCGCGCTGGCCCGGGAGATCACCGGATTGCTGGACGACGACAAAGCCCGGTCGGCCATGCGCCGGCGCGCCTGGGAATTCGGCCGGCCAATGGTATGGAAGGAGGTGGCCCACGCCTACCTGAAGCTCGGGGAAAAGGTCATGGGCGAGCGCATGAGCCGCCCCCGTCCGGTGGCGCCGTTCCGCATCCCCCAACCGGACCTGCAGGGTTTGCCCGACATCAACCTGGGGCACCTGCGCACGCTGACCGACGACACCGGGATAATCCAGCACGCCGTGTATGCCACGCCGGAGCGGGCGAGGGGATACACCACGGACGACAACGCCCGGGCCCTGGTGGCCACCATGCTCTACCACGACCTGACCGGCGATGACTCGGTGCTTCCGAAATCACGCATATACCTTTCCTATATCCGGCATGCCTTCGACGAGGGAAATAAGAGGTTCCGCAATGTAATGTCATACGACCGGCGGTGGGATGACCGCGAGCCGTTCGGCGATGATGTCCAGGGGCGGGCCTTGTGGGCGCTCGGGATCACGGTGGCGTTGGCCCGGGAAGAGGCCACCAAGGCCCTGGCCGGCAGGCTTTTCTTTGATGCATTACAGCCCGTCATGACATTCACCTCCCCGCGCTCCTGGGCCTTTACCTTAGTGGGCATCCACGCGTACCTGCACCGCTACTCTGGTGATGCCTTTATCCGCCGCGCCCGAAGCGAACTCGCCGGCAAGCTCGCCGGAATGTTCCGGGATCGCAGCTCAAAAACCTGGCCCTGGTGCGAGGACCTGGTGACCTATGACAACGCCAAGATTCCCCACGCCCTCATACTTTCAGGCCAGTGGATCCCCGACCCGGCCATGCTCAAACAGGGGCTGGAATCGCTGGAATGGCTTGTCAAAATCCAGCTGGACGGGGCCAACAAGGTGAGCCTCATCGGCAACCGGGGATGGATGGCCAGGGGTAACGAACAGGCGCGGTTCGACCAGCAGCCGGTGGACGCTATGGCGCTCGTGGAAGCGTGCGCGGAAGCATGGCGCGCCACCCGCGACCCGGTCTGGCGCGACCGGGCCCGGCAATTCCTGTGGTGGTTCCTCGGCAACAACGATACGGAGTCGGTGATATACGACTTCGAAACCGGCGGATGCCGTGACGGCCTCCAATCCACCGGCCCCAACCTGAACGAGGGGGCCGAGTCCACCCTGGCCTGGCTCATCTCGCTCATCACCGTGCATGACCTCCTGCGGGAAGAGGCGGCGGAAGCCGTCCCCGCCCCGGTATCCGCCGCCTGAGCCGCGGGCCAGCCATGGAAAAACCAAAAAACTTTTCCTCGCTCATCCGGCTCGATATCCGGATAACCGGGAACGACAGCCGGGTCCTCGCCCTGCCCTCAACCCCGGGGCACCAGGAAGCGGCCTGTTCCGTTATCCGCCGGGTGGAGGCGCTTTCAAACGGCGCGGCTAAAGCCGAGCTGGCCAAGGTGAAACTCGTATTCAGCCTCCGGCACCGGGACCTTCCGGCCAGCCTCGAGGAAGGCTACCTTAATGCCTGCCTCAGCCTCAGCATCAAGCCCGGACACGCCGAGCCATACCGCTCATTATTGGGGGCGTATTTCACGATGGAATACACGCTGGAGGCGGCAGCCCTGTTCAACCCCTCCATCGTCCCCCATCCCGACCAGACCGGCGCCCCCCCGGGCGGACTCCGCTTCGTCATGAGCCTGCGCGCGGTCGGTGAGGGCCATTTGTCGTCAACGGTCTTCCGCGAGGGGGTGATCAGCCCCAACGGCGTAGTGGCGCTGGACGATGCCCAGCCGCGCGCGGTACGGGCCCGGGGGACCCCCGACCAGAAATACCTGAACAAGTTCTTCCGGCGCACCCTGGGCGATCTGGGGATCGACCTGGCCGGGGCGGACCGGGTGCTGGTCCGGCTGGGTGAGTGGTTCACCTATGCCGAACTGGATTCGGAAATCTCCTCCGCGCGGCTGGGACCCAACCCGCCGCCGGAAAGGGTGTTGGAGGGACTCATGGCGCTGGCCAGCGCCAACTACGAACTGCGCCTGCCCTCCGGCAGTCGCATCAGCGAACTGGTCATGTATCCCCAGAGCGCCTACGAGTCGCGCGGCATTGAGGACCTGCGGCTGGTCCTCTTCACCGAACCGGACGGCTCGCAGTCCTATTACGGCACCTACACCGCCTATGACGGGCGGCGCATCCTGCCCATGCTGGTAAAAACCGCTGATTTCCGCTCGCTGGATGTGCATACCCTGAACGGGGAGTGCGCCATCGGCAAGGGCATGGCCCTGTTTCCCCGGAAAATCCGGGGCCAATATGCCATGTGCTCGCGCATTGACGGGCAGAACCTCTTCATCATGTATTCCGACCAGCCCACCTTCTGGGAAACGGCGGAATTATTGGCGGAGCCGACCGCCCCCTGGGAATACCGGCTCATCGGCAACTGCGGCTCCCCCATCGAGACGCCCGAGGGCTGGCTCCTGCTGACCCACGGAGTGGGTCCCATGCGCCAATACGCCATCGGGGCCATGCTTCTGGACCTGGACAATCCCCTGAAGATCCGGGGCCGTCTGCGCGAACCCCTGCTGGTTCCCCCTGAAGCCCTGCGGGACGGCTATGTTCCCAATGTCGTTTACACCTGCGGCGCGCTGCTGCACTCCGGGCGCCTGTTCATCCCCTACGCCGTGGCGGACGAGATCACGGTCATGGCGCGGATGGATTTGGATGAACTGCTCCACACCCTCCTGACCAATTAGGCTGGATATTGACAGGTTTATTGTAATACACATACTGTATTACATGAGGATTAACATATGACCATCAGCGTACGACTGGACCGGAAAACCGAGATCCTGCTTGACCGCCTCTCCCGGGGAGGCGGCAGGAGTAAATCCGCCGTAATACGGCAGGCCATCCATGACATGACCCGCGGGGAAGATAAAGACCTGAAGCGGACGGAGTCCTCCTTATACGACCTGATGCGCCCATTCATCGGGCGCATCAGGTCAAACGGAACTCTTATGTCCGGAGACTGGCGCGGCCGCTGGAAGAAGCGCATCCGCGAGAGGAAATTTTCCTGACCACACTGATTGACACCGGTCCGCTGGTAGCCTTAATAGACAAAGGAGAACCTCGGCACGCGGAATGCGTGAAAGCAGTCCGCGAATTGTCCGGAAATATTCTCACCGCTTGGCCGGTTCTGACGGAAGCGGCACATTTCCTCGAGAACTTTCCGGGAGGATTGGACGCCTTACTGGGAATGGTTGAGGCGCGCGTCCTTGGATTGGCCGCGCTTGATTGTGATGATGTTACCCGAATCCTTGAATTGATGGGCAAATACCGTGACCGCCCGATGGACCTGGCGGATGCAGCGTTGGTGCGGGTGGCGGAGCGGGAGCATATCACGCGCATTTTGACCCTCGACCGCCGGGATTTTTCCGTTTACCGAGCCGGACGCTGGGGCCGCTTCACCCTGCTTCCCTGAGTGCATTGCCCGGCGCAATGGAGTACATCCGGCAAAGAATGGCGGCCTAGCGGCTTCGGCCGGTCCCCCGGCCCCGGATGGCGGTGGCGAGAGCTTCAGCGGCCACATTCGCCCCCCCGGCGTCCCAATGGGAATCATCAGCCAGGTATATCGGCATCCCCTTCAAGGCATGGGCCCGGTCTAATTCCCCCCAGAGATCGATTACTTCCACGCCCCGGGCGCGCAATTCCCGGTTCAGGTACCCGATTATCCGCGGCTTTTTGCCATTCAGGGCTTCCTTGTAATAAAAGCTTTCCTTATTCGGAATGGCCATGAACAGGAATCTCATCCCGCGGCCTTCCAGTTGTTTCCGGTATTCCGAAATCCGGCTAACCAGCCTTTTCGCCGCTTCCGGTGTCGGGTCGCCGTTGGATCCCGGACCGATGTCGAAAATCATGCCGTTTTTTCCCCGTTTCCGGCGGCCGAATTCCCCGGGCTTGACATCCCATAGCCGGGCCATCAGGTATTCATAGAGGTTGGACCGCATCGCCCGGTTGGCGGTAACAAGTGCCGCCTGGATGATCCTGTTGTATTTGAGGGTTTCACCGAGCGGCTTCCACCGCGGAGTGTCAAATACGGATTTATCGCCGGTTCCCGCCCCCCCCCCGAGTTTTTCCACGCTGTAGAACTGCCGTTCCGACAGGGCCAGAACAACTGCGCGGGGGGGAAGCAGCCTGAACCGTTCATCACCCAGAAAGGCGTTGATGCCGGCGGGGGCGAAAGGATACGCCTCCCGTCCCAGCAGGCGCGTCAGCACCTCGCTCAGCATGTCCTCCTGCGTGATTCCCGAACCGACCGTGAAGGAATCCCCGATTATGACGATGTCGGGATCCGGTCCGCCGTCCCTTTTCCTGTAACCGTAGCGGTCGGTCCACCACTCAACGCTTTTCCTGACCGCGCCCGGGGTCCCCGCGGCCAGGTGGCCCACCTCATTTTTCCTGATGTGCATGCGCGGATAAAAGGGCCCCGACAACCTGAAGGGGTCGGAGGTCGCCTCGGGGGTATGGATCTCGCCCGGCTTGGAAGGCATCACCAGCACTGATTCCCAGACGCGGAAGGTGAAGAAGTCAACGGGAAGAATGAACAGTTCGGTGAACCAAACCAGCGCGAAGGGGGCCGCGAAAAGGCCCAGCATCTTCGCCAGTTTCCGTAATTCCGGGCTGAACATTTTCTGGCTCCCCCTAAAATTGAAAGTAGATGAAATGGCGCTGGCCGAATTTGCCCAGGAACATGATACCAAGGACCAGGGCAAAATAGGCGGCCCAACGGACCGCAGCGGGAAATTTATGGGACTCCGCTATCAGGGAGCCCCGGCCGCGAACCAGGTCGACCAGCCAGACCAGGGCGATCAGCCCCAGCGACAGGAGAAAATCCGCCGGCCTCTCCCCCAGGGGGGATGAAGCCAGCAGGGCGCGCCAGGATTGGGGACTGAACGCGGCCAGGATGGAGGGTCCTATCGCCCCGGCGGACTTTCGGAGCACCAGCAGGGCGGAACCGGCGCTGTCCGCCCGGAACAGCGTCCAGCCGGCGCATACCAGGGAAAAGGTAACGGCGGCTTTAACCAGGCCCTGGAGGCGGGGATAATTCCCGATCCCGGACAATCCAGCCATCTTTTCCCGCCACCCCCTGGTAAGCGCACCGATGGCCAGATAGGCCCCGTTAAGCGCGCCCCATAATATAAAGGTCCAACTGGCGCCGTGCCATAACCCGCACAACAGGAAGGTCGCCATCAGGTTGAGGCACATCCGGCCGGAGCCAGCCCGGTTCCCCCCGAGCGGGATGTAAACATAGTCGCGGAACCACGATGTTAAGGACATGTGCCAGCGGCGCCAGAATTCCGAAATTGACCGGGCGAGGTAGGGCCGGTCGAAGTTCCGCACCAGCCGGAAGCCCATTACCTGGGCCGCCCCCCGGGCGATATCCGTATAACCGGAAAAATCGCAGTATATCTGGAACGCGAAGAAAACCGTTGCCGCCAGCAGGGCGGTTCCGCCGTGGCTGGCGGGAGCGGCGTAGGCCGTATTGACGAAGGGGGCCAGCCGGTCGGCGATCACTACCTTCTGGAACATTCCCCAGGCCATCAGTTTCAGCCCATCCACGAATCCGCGGCTGTCGATCCGGTGCTCCTCCCTGAACTGCGGGAGGAGGTGGCCCGGCCTCTCGATGGGGCCCGCGACCAGCTGGGGATAGAACATGACATAAAGGGCGTATATGCCCAGGTGCCGCTCGGCCGGCCGGCTGCCCCGGTAGACCTCGATGACATACGAAAGGCTCTGGAAGGTGTGGAAGGACAGGCCGATGGGCAGGATGATGTGCAAAACATCCACGCGGTAGTTCCAGTGGAGGAAGCCGGCCAGCGCGGTGGCATTGACCGCAAAAAAGTCGAAGTACTTGAATGCCAGCAGGGCGCAGCAGGTGGCAAAAATGCTGGCCAGCAGGAGGTCGCCCCTTCTCTTCCCCTTCGTGCGTTCGATCAGGATGCCCGCCGTGAAGTCGATCAGGATAAGCGCGGCCAGGATGAGGATATAGGCGGGGATGAAGGCCATGTAAAAAGCGACCGACGACCCCAGTAGCAGGAGCCAGCGCCAGCGCTGGGGCAGGGCATAGAAAAGCACCGTAACCACGGGGAAGAAAACCATGAACTGCATCGAGTTAAACAGCATGGGATTGCCTTATCGTCTCATGAATTAATCGATTTCCGGGAATCCAGCCGGCAAAGCTTATGCAAAGCCCAGGGGAAAAAAGGGTTTTTGGACGATGTAATGCGCCGGTTAATTTATGCCGGCCTGGCCGGCCAATTACCGCCCTGGCGCGGATGGATTTGGACGATCTCCCCGCGGATTAGTTACGAAATAAGTCAGGATTTGGGAGAATAGGCCCATGGACAACCCGGAACGCTGGCTCAGTTACGATGCTGAGGCCGCCTCATACAACAGGGGCCGGCCGGGATATCCTGATCCCCTGGTGGAAGAGTGCGTCCGGCAGGCCGGCCTGGAAAACGGCGGCCGGATCCTCGAAATCGGGTGCGGCTCCGGTCAGGCCACCCGCTCCTTCGCCCGCCGGGGTTTCCACATGGTCTGCCTGGAGCCCGGCCCCAACCTGGCCAAGATCGCCCGGCAAAACCTGCATCCCTATCCCCGGGTCGTCCTCCGGGAAGAACGGTTTGAGGACTGGCCGCACGAGCCGGAATCCTTCGACCTCGTCCTCGCCGCGGCTTCCATCCACCATGTGGCCAACGAAGTTCGGTACATGAAGTCCGCCAAGGCTCTTAAGAAAGGCGGGTCCATCGCCATCCTGGGAAATCATCCGGGCGCGGATGAACCGGAATTCAGGAAGGAGCTGGACCGCATCTACACGCGATGGTGGGGGGATGAACTGGCCCGGATGTACGCCAAGCAGACCCTGGAAAACCGGATAGGCGCCACCACGAGGCAGATCGAGGACTCCGGCCAGTTCGGGCCCGTCTCGATCATCCAGCACCCCTGGACGGTTGAATACGATGTCCCCCGCTACCTGGCCCTGCTGGATTCCGATTCCGGCCGGTTGAACCACCCCCCCGAGGCGCAGGAGGGGCTGAAGAGGGACATCGCCGAGGTAATTTACCGGATGGGCGGAACGGCCCGCCGGGGCTTTGTGGCGGTGCTGGCGCTGGCAAGGCGCAGATAAACCGGCATATAAATCAGTTCGGCTCATCACGGAACTTAGTGATGGGGACCACTAAGGGCGGGAGAAATCAGAACTTCCCTCCTCTCCCGTTCTGGGCCGAACTCCCTCCCCTCCCAAAGTAGCTGCAACTTTGGGAGGGGAGGGGCCTTGGGGAGAGGAGGGATTCTCCCCTATTCTAAGAACCTACACAGATGGGATGGCCTGAACCCGTTCAAACCGGTTTTCGGAACGAGGGAAATGAAACCAGCGCCGAAAGGACCACCCCCGCCAGCAGGCACCACAGCCCGGGGCCGGGGGTCAGCTCCAGCAGTTTGCCGATCTTGACGGTGGCCACCAGCAGGGCCAGCACGAACACCTCGGCCATGCTCCAGCGGTTGAGCTGAAGGACCATCCACTCCAGTGGCTTCCGCCCCGTCCCCTTCCGCCGGATGAACCGCAGGATCATGTAGCCGAGCAGTTTTACGGTGGGCGCCAGCATAACGAACAGGGCGATGGCCAGGGCCAGGAACCACCGGCCGTCAGACGCCAGCTCATCCACTCCCGTAAACAGGGAGTATTCCCGCTTCCAGAACAGCCACTTCTTGACCTCCATCAGAGGGAGGTCGAATCCGAGGCCCAGCAGGATAAGGGCGGGAAGTTCGAACGGTATGGCGTTCAGGACCGGCATGGGGGGCTTATATCCCTCAGCACTAATGTGGGCAATATGCGCCACCAGATAGATCAGGGTCATGGACAGGAGGATGGCGGCGCCAAAGCAGTAGATTCCGGCATGGGGCCGCGCCTCGGTAAGCAAGCCAAACCGGACCGTGCCCAGCAGGGCCGCGACGACGAAGACATCGAGCATGGACCACTTACCCAACAATTTCAAGTCCTGCAGCCAGATTACCCGGCGCTTCGGTTCGACCCGCCTGAACCAGAGCAGGCCGATGGCGGTCAATTTGAATACCGGGAAAACGATTGAGAAGGTGAATATCAGGCCCGACAGGAACCAGTGCTCCCCCGTCCACAGCGCCTGGATGCCGGTCAGCACCGAGTAGATTGTCCCGGTCAGCCCCGCCATGTTCCGGATGGCGACCGCCGGGAGCGACAATCCGAATCCCAGCAGTACCGCGCTGGCAGCGAGAAGCACCGGTACATCCAGCCGCCAGGGGTGGAGGCGCGCGAGCGACAGTGACTTTGCCATGCTGGTCCGGCTCATTTTACAGTCCAAGGGCTGGGGGCATCCCCGCCCATTATCCCTGTGATTTTTCCAGGTACTTCTGGTAATCGCCGTTCAGGCGGGTCCACAAACGCAGGATACTGCCCCCCCGCCACCTGATGATCAGGTTGTGGTAGGAGGGATACCGGAATATCCGGAAACGCGACCTGATTCCGGACAGCATTTTCCTGAATGTCACCGCGACGGCCGACCTGATCAGCCGGGTCCTGGAATAGAACCCGCCGTAGGCCTTCAGCATCCCCCTCTGCAGTTCGCCCGCCTTCATGAGGGCGGGCGTAAAGACGGCATGCATCCCGTCATAGTACTTCCAGTTCTGGTGGAGCAACTGGCCCGCCGCCAGCATCCGGTCGAAGACCTTGGTCCCGGGAAACGGGGTCAGGATCATGAACTGCGCCGAATCGATGCGCATTTTCCGGCAGAACTGCTCGGTCTCACGGAATACCGGCTTGTCGTCGTGTTCGGATCCGAACATGAACATCCCGTGGATCTCGATCCCCTTGCCGTGGATGACCCGGATGGATTTCCTGATTTCCTCCACCCCCTGGCTCTTCTGGTAGGCATTGAGGACCGCGGGGTTGATGGATTCAAAACCGATGAACAGCCGCAGACAGCCGGCCCGGTACATGGTTTCGAGCAGTTTCTCGTCCCGGGCGATGTCGGCGCGGGCCTGGGCGATCCAGCGGATATTCAGCTTCTCCCGGATTATCCGCTCGCACAATTCCGTGGTCCGGGCCGGCTGGACGGTGAGGTTGTCGTCGTAAAAGAAGACATACCGCCCGCGCAAATGGTGCAGGTTTTCCATCACCGAATCCAGCGACATGGTGCGGTACTTCCTGCCGAACATCTTGGTTACCGAGCAGAAATCGCACTGGAAGGGGCACCCCCGCGAGGTCATGACCGGGGTAATGCTCATTTTTTCGTAGCCCCTGATCAGGCTGAAATCGGGGACGGGCAGGCTGTCCAAATTCGCGATCCTTTCCCCGTGCACTATCTTTTCCGGACTGCCGTTACTGACGATGTCACTTATAATGTTCTCCGCCTCGCCCGTTACCACCGTGTCGGCGTATTCCAGTGCCTCGTCCGGCAGGAGGGAAGCGTGGATCCCGCCGATTATGATGCGGCCCTTCGGGTTCCGCGCCCGGTACATCCTAGCCAGCTCATATCCCCGAGTGGCTGTCGGCGTGAGAATGCTCAGGGCCAGCACATCAGCGTCCAGGTCCGCCGGCTTTACCTCGGACATGTTCTCGCTCACTATCCGCACCTCATGCCCATCCCGCTTGAGGATGGTGCCCAGCAGGACTGGGCCCATCAGGGGCAGGGCATTGCACCAGGAAAAAGCATTGGAAGCCACGCCCTTGGGTTCAATGAATAACACCTTTTGTTTCTTGCTCATGGTTTAATCTCCTTTCGTGCACAGGAACGGCCGCCTGGGCCAGCCATGGAAATGGAATCCATTGGCAGTGACTGTATATTTATTTGTACTTTCCAGCGCATCGGTCCTCCTCGCCCATCCGGGCTTTGACCGCAACCCAACGATATCCCGGCGGCAAAAAAGGGAAAATTCAGGAATTTCCCTATCGGACGGGTTTCAATTGCCTAGCGGAAATAACGGGTTACAGGCGGGGAAAGCCGGCCGCCCGAAGCGCGCCTGTCAGCGGATATTCAGCGGGGGTTAAGAAACCCGAAGAAAACCGACGGAAGGATCCGGGAGCCCCACTTGAGCCTTCTCGAGCCGCCCACCACGACCTCGTCCTTTCCGGAGCGCAGGCCGGCGACAGCCAGGCCGATGAACTTGTCCAGCGGCATTTCATCATGGCCATGGTCCTCTTCCCCGCCCCCGAGGGCGGTTTTTACCGCGGGAGGCACCAGTTCCACAACCCTTACGGGGGTCTTCCTCAACTGGTGGCGCATCGACAGGGTCAGGGAATGCACCGCCGCCTTGGTCGCGCAATAGACCGGCATGAACGATAGGGGCACATACATGAGCCCCGAACTGACATTGACCAGCCAGGAGGACTTCTGCCTCATCAACAACGGCAGGAAGGTGGCGCCGACATAGGCGGGCCCCTTCAGGTTGGTGTCCACCA
>Ga0334722_10004778_pt1 | contig 13950 bp, 21 predicted proteins | sample C3_bottom_MG_FD_207210 | JGI IMG/M metagenome (GOLD analysis project Ga0334722, IMG submission 207210) | Sediment microbial communities from Yellowstone Lake, YNP, Wyoming, USA - C3_bottom | ecosystem: Environmental > Aquatic > Freshwater > Lake > Sediment | place: USA: Wyoming | collected...
CACCCATTTGAAGGCTCGTTGTCAAGTGAAAAAGCCCACCCTGTGGCGAGAAAATGAAATTTTCTCGCCGATGTTTACGCAGTCATCGATTTCTTTACCATTGCCGTAGTTTCATTTAGTTTCGGTATCAGTTCTTCACTGTACCAGTCACCCATCTGGATTAAGGTCGCGCTGGTATTGAGCGGTTCTCAGCATGACCCTTTCCCCGCAGGGCGGGGACCAGAAAATCTTCGGCTCCTTGCCGTGTCCAAAACGGGTATCACAGATCATGTGGTTGTCAGCCAGCCCCAGGGTGGCTCACGGCACGGGCAGTAAAGATCCCGATAACTCTATAGTATTGGGTGGAGCGGATTACCAATCAAATCTCGTGGTTTTTCCACACCCCAGGCAGGTTCACCGCTCCAGCCATCTTGTGATCATACAAATATTTTCTCAGGCATGAACAGCACCTCATCCCGCATAACGTAGTATGATGCTCTCGCCAACTTGTGCGCAAGGGCGTTGTGCGCGGCCATGAAGTTGGTCTTCTGCATCTTGCGATTGTAGTATGTCCTGGCCTGAGTGTAGCTGCGCCGTGCGTGTTCGGCAGCCTCCGAATAGGCCCATGCAAGATACTTGTTGCCGCTTTTCTTATTCCCTTTGCCTTTTACCTTGTCGTTGCTGAGCCATTTGCTCGATACCTTGCGGCAATACGATACGTAGTTGCCAACTTTGGGAAAACGGGTGATCGGGCCAGTCTCCAGCATGATGGTGAGCCCCAATATTTTACCTATGCCGAAGACACTCAGCAGCTTGGCATAGGGCGGTTTGAGTTCAATCCGATTTTCTACTACCGCCTCGATCTTTTTGATCTGGCGTGTCAGGAAGTCGATGGACTCTTTGCTAACCTTTCCCGCCATGGCAAGATCCTCGTTCCCCGCAAGATAGGGAGCTACCCGATCCTCAGTGAGCGCTTTTACATCACTCGTCTTGAGCTTAAATCCGTTGTTGCGGGTGAGAATGTTCTGCAGGCTCACGATGAGCGATGTCCGCAGTCTTACCAGGTGCATGCGTTTTCTCAGGAGATCGCGGACCGGCCTGTCTTCCTTCGGATAGATGTAGCCCTCGGGCAGAATCCCCAGCCGCAGCATCTCTGCCAGCCAGAAGGCGTCGTGCTGATCGTCGGCGTACTTCAGCCCGGTGTATTTCTTAATCGCAGCCGGATTAGCCAGATGAGCTTGATAACCTGCCTCCATCAGGAGATCGACCAGCCAGTACCAGTTATAGGTGGACTCCACGACGACGCCCACAATGTCATTCCTATACGGGTTGAGCGCCGCTATAATACGCTCGCGGTCATTCGGCAGCTTCTGCTTGTATACCCTCTTGCCGGTTTCGTCGATGATGCCGAGATAACTGTTGCTTGAATGTAGATCTAATCCAGTGTACAATTTCATACAGCACCTCCAAGGTTTGGATTGGACTCCTTCCTTGAAGCATACCAGAGTGCCGAGGCGCTCTGGTATGCTGAGGTGCCTTCATATGATTATCAAATCTCATTTGTTGACAAGGCTGCGATGTATAACGTAGGGACGTTAATATGTGGCGAATGTTTAGTTGGAAGGTCAGGGAGAGTCAATCGACAAGCCAGCGCAATGGCTGCTTCAATTCCCTGTTGACATTATGTCAAATATGACATATATTGAAATCACATGAAGAAGCCAAAACCCCTTGTATGGCTGCGCGGTGAAGTGAAGACCCCGCCGCTTTCCACGGAAGCGCGGATCGAGGCAGGGTACCTTTTGCGGCGTTTGCAGGAAGGCGAATTGCTGTCGCTTCCGCATTCCAGGCCCATGCCGTCCATATGTGCGAAATGTCATGAACTGAGAATCAATGACAGAAACAAAACATGGAGAATCGTATGCCGGTTGGATGACGACGCAGTCGTGATCCTGGAGGTATTTGAAAAGAAGAGCCAGACAACGCCGAAGCATGTGATTGATATGTGCAAGAAACGAATTATTTCATATGATAGCTGTGAGAGGTGATAGTCATGAAAAAAGAGAAAATCAAAAAACTTGAAAAGCAGGGCTGGAAAGTCGGTTCGGTGGCGGACTTTCTCAATTTGAGCCGTGAAGAAGAAGAGTTTATTGAAATGAAGCTTGCTCTTTCCAACTATTTTCAGGAACTGCGTAAGAAAAAGCGCCTTACACAGGTGCAGGTTGCCGAAAAAATCAAGTCGAGCCAGTCGCGGGTGGCCAAGATTGAGCGTGCCGAAGCATCTGTCTCACTTGACCTTATCGTACGGTCCATCTTTGCCCTCGGTTCTTCAAAGCAGGAAATCGGCAGGATTATTCTTGCAAAGACGGCATAAAGTCCAGATGAAAATATCCGGCATCGGATATGAATGAAAAGATGTTGGGCTTCACTTTTGTTCAGCCCAACCTGCAAACTGCACGATGTCGTGTCCTTTAACAACTATTGACAGCTATAATTATTGTGGGTACAATAAAGCCATGCAATTAACTTGGGATGAGAAAAAGAGACTTGAAACCCTCAAGAAACGCGGCATTGACTTTGCTATTGCGTGTGATTTTGCATGGGAAACAGCCAGTGTTATTGCCGATGCGCGGTCTGATTATGGTGAGGACCGGTTTGTTGCGATGGGTTACATTGCCGACAGGTTGTATGTTATGGCTTTCACGATGCGTGGCGACATTGTTCGCATTATAAGCTTGCGAAAAGCGAATGACAGGGAGATAAAAAGTTATGAAAAAGAAACTGATTGACAAAGATGGGGAAGTTCGCGAACTAACCGCTGAAGACTTCAAACGCGCACGACCGGCGCGGGAGGTGTTGTATGAAATCTTATCGAAGGCGACGGCTGATGAGATGCTTAGGCCAAAGCTTGGCCGGCCTCGAAAGAACGCGCCAAAGGAGCATATTAACATCCGCCTGGATGCGGAAATACTGGCGGGCTTCAAGGCATTCGGCCGGGGCTGGCAATCGCGAATGAATGACGCGTTGAGGGAATGGTTGCAGTCGCACAAACATGCGTAGTGTGTAAGCCCATTTTGCTCTCCTTCATTATCCACACAACCTTTCAGGAACTGCGCAAGAAAAAGCGCCTTACACAGGCCAGGTTGCCGAAAAAAATCAAGTCGAGCCAGTCGCGGGTGGCCAAGATTGAGCGTGCCGAAGCATCTGTCTCACTTGACCTTATCGTACGGTCTATCTTTGCCCTCGGTTCTTCAAAGAAGGAAATCGGCAGGATTATTCTTGCAAAGACTGCATAAAGTCCAGATGAACATAACCGGCATCGCATCGGCATAGAGCCGGTATCCTTTTTTGCGATTGACTATACTATCGTGCATCTGTAAAATATCCATATATAGTGGAGTCGATATGGATTCGTCGAGGTTGCAGTCTTAGTTCAAAAAGGAGTTTGTTATGAGATTAACCGTCGAGCAAATTGCAGAAGAAGCTCTTTCACTCCCCAGTGACGCACGTGCCCTTCTTGCCGATAGATTAGTCGAGAGTCTGGATCCGGCTGAAGACGAAGATATCCGTCAACTCTGGATAAATGAAGCGTGTCGCCGTCGCGATGATGTTCGCAGTGGCCGCGTTCAAACGATCCCCGGTGATGCCGCTCTGGCACAAGTCAGACAAGCTATAAAGAAATGAGATATGAATTTCATCCCGAAGCTCTGGAAGAATACCAGGATGCGGCCCGATATTATGAGGGTTGCCAATCCGGTCTCGGGCAGCGTTTTATCGACGCAATTGAGCGCGCGATTCAGTGTATTGTCGATAAACCTGAACAATGGAAACCGCTTGAAAAGGATGTGGCCGATATCTGACGCGCGTATTACCTTATGCCATTCTATACTCCATCGAAGCAGATTACATCCTTATCATGGCTGTAATGCACTGCCACAGGGAACCCGGATACTGGAAAAATCGCATTCGATAGGCCTTCTTATTCATACTGCAACTCCATTCTCGGCCAAATTGCCCCCGTTCAAAACGTCAGGGGGCATGGAAGACCTCATGGGGTCTAATCTCGGATGTGGCCAATAAATGAAGATTATATTCAACGCGATGATTTCAATCCCGGCGCTAACTCGCGCGACTTTTATTCGCCTTCCTTATTGTTCAGCCCAACCTACAACCTCTCCCCGACCTAACAACTGAAATGGCAAAATCGTTATTGACAAGTATTATAAGAATGTTATAGACTCGCACCACGCCACGACAAGAAAGGAGCCGTAGGGGACGTTTTGATTCCTAGGTGAATATACAGGACATAACGATTGCCGGCAGATAGATTGCTCCGGCAAAATATCATACGGAAAAGGAGAAGAAAATGTTCATGAAGCTAAAGTTTGTTCTCGCAGCAGTATTTGTGTTCCTGTTGTTGATCAGCACGGCGCCGAAGGCGCAGGCCGAACTCGTCGGCAGCTATTTGTTTGAAGAGGGAAGCGGAACCGTGATCACCGACGCCTCCGGTCACAACAACCACGGCGCCCTGATCAACCCGCGCACTGATACCTGGAGCGCCGGGCATTCCGGCAAAGGGCTTTATCTGCCGGGTATTGCCGGCACAGGCGCCACCTACGTGGACCTCGGCAATCCCGCCGACTTTCAGCTGAGCAACGCATTCACCTTCGCCGCCTGGGTCTACAGCGATAACCCGTATAGCGACGCGCCGATCCTGGCCAAGGAGGATTTAAACTACGGCACGTCCTATTGGTTCGGGGTTTTCTACAACGGGTTCGGCACCCTGTGCGACGTGGACGGATGGTGGGGCTGGGACCTGGATAGACGCAGTGTTCCGGTCCCCATATGGAACCAGTGGAACCACCTCGCAGCAACGTGGGACGGCGAAACATTGAAACAGTACCTGAACGGCGTTCTGGTCGATTCCGTGCCTTTTTCAGGCCCCATTGCCAATACTGGCTCGCACCTCATGATCGGCGTCAACTCCGGCGTCTGGTCGACGGCTTTCACGGGGACGCTTGATGACATCCAGATTTACAACCACGCCTTGTCTGCGGCCGAGGTTTATGCGCTCGGGATGACCGCGGTCTCAGGGTGCGTAAACCTTCAGGGCGCGCCGCTTGCGAATGCGAAGGTGTTTTTGAGGCAGGACGCCGGTAGGCAAACAGACATAACCGACGGATATGGCTGCTACAAATTCAAAAGCATCGTTTCCGGGCAGACGTTCAAGATCGAAATCTCCGGGCCGGTGGCGCCGTAATCGCGCCAGTATCGACGAACCGCAGGGGACATCCTGAGTGAAAGCGATAATTCACTATAGGATGTCCCCAAATTTTCTGCGTTCTACCCGACGTGACAATTGATGGCCGGTCGTTCTCAAGAATTTCATAAGATTAATGCCAAGCCTGTTCAAGCTTAAGGAGCGAATCATGAGAAGGATATTTGGAATTGTGTCTGCAGTTTCTTTTGTTGTGATTTTTTCGGCAGCCTGTGGAGGCGGAGGCGGGGGAGAGAAAGGCGGAAGCGCCGATACGATGACTGTCTCTATTTCAGGACCAACGGGGGAAGGGACAAAAAAATATACCGAAGGACCGATAAACAGTTACGGCTATTATGACCCCTCCATGGAAGCTGATATATATCCAACGACGGGGACAACATGGATTACCCTGAGCAGCGGTGTGACAGGTGGGCCAACGATGCCCTCAACAGTGATAAATATCTATACAAGCGATCACGCAACGGGACCGCATGCCATTACCGGAAATTGCTCAACCTCCGCGCTTACCTGTGTCAGTTACTCCGTTAACGGTCAAACCTATGACAGCATCAGTTCCAGCGGCACGGTGACCATCGATAGCATAGGGAGCGTGGGTCAACCTGTTATCGGTTCATTCAGCGCGGTCGTCGCAGTCCTTACCGCGCCGAGCACCACCATGGCAATCTCAGGCACGTTCAATGTGAAGAGAGACAATTGATTTGAGCCGGGAGGGAAACAATGAACGCACAGAGAAAGATGACCGTACAATTTGTTGGTTTTATCCTGATCGTGCTGGCAATCCTTTTCGTTATTTCCGGCAAGCGCGTGATGCCGGTGCCCGGTGATGAACGGCACGCGCGCGCGCGTGACGTTGCTTCGTGCGGCGCCTGCCACGCTCCGGGCATGGCCGCGCCGCTCAAGCCTGGCCACCCTCCGAAGGAGCAGTGCCTTATATGCCACAAGCTTTCGAAGCAGCGCAATCAAATGTCAATCAAGTAATGTCAATCGGGCGGCGTTGATTTTGGCCGGGTTCATACCGTGGCGCTTACTCGATATGATGCATGTAATACTTAAATACTCATGATAATTCAGCTGTTCCCTTGACTTCCCGCTCAATTGGTGACAAGCTTTAAATATGCCCGGTGATTGCAGCGGTTATACAGAAGACCGCCGGGTAAGGAGGTGCGACATGCTGGTACGAACAGCGGAAGCCCTGTGGAAAGGCGATCTCAAGAAGGGCAAGGGTACTATGAAACTGGGAAGCGGGGCGCTCGAAGTCGGCTATTCCTTCGGGACGCGCTTCGAGAACGAGAGAGGCACAAATCCGGAAGAACTGATAGGAGCGGCGCATGCGGGCTGCTTCAGCATGGCCCTTTCCCTGATGCTGGGACAGGCCGGATACAAGGTGGAGTCCATCCACACTACAGCCCGGGTGTCTCTTGACAAGGTCGGCGAAGGGTTCAAAATAACGGCCATTACGCTGGAAACCGAAGGGCTGGTTCCCGGTATCGATGAAATTACGTTTCGGGAGAAGGCCGAGGCGGCTAAGAATGGATGCCCGGTGTCCGTGGCCCTGGCCGGCGTGGAGATCAAACTCCAGGCGAAGCTTCTGAAGCTTGCGGCATGAGCAAAGACGCGAGCCTGTTATCTGAAAATTGACGCGGAGGTTCCTTGTCCGCGTCTTTTTTTGTTCTTAAGAATACCGGTGAAGGTCATATATAAGACTTCTCTTGACAAACGTTCCCGACCCTTTATAATCCACCGATCATGTCCTCCGATCTTCAAGAAACAGCGCCGCCCTCGCCCCGGGAAGTCCGGATTGTGTTCGCCGGTCTCATGCTGGCGCTCGCCCTGGCGTCGCTTGACCAGAACATCGTTGCGGTGGCCCTGCCGAGGATCGTGAGCGACCTCGGCGGACTTCATCATCTTTCGTGGGTTGTCACCTCGTTTCTCGTGACCTCCACGGCCACGACTCCTCTTTACGGTAAGCTCTCCGACATGTACGGAAGGAAGCCGCTCTTCATCATTGCGATCGCCGTTTTCCTCGTCGGTTCCTGCCTCTGCGGCCTGTCGCGCTCCATGACCCAGCTTGTCGTCTTCCGGGGCATCCAGGGCCTGGGCGCGGGGGGCCTGATGGTGCTTGCCCAGACCACGATCGCGGACCTCGTGGCCCCGCGCGAGCGCGGCCGCTACCAGGGGCTTTTCGGCGCGGTCTTCGCAATTTCAAGCGTGGCCGGGCCGCTCCTGGGCGGGTTCATAACGAGCGCGTTGTCGTGGCGCTGGATCTTCTACGTGAACCTGCCCGTGGGCCTACCGGCCCTGGCCATGATCGCCTACGGGTTCCGCCGGCCGCATCACAAGGTTTCGCATCGCATCGATTACACGGCGGTCGCCCTTCTTACCTCGGCCACCGTGGCGCTGCTCCTCGTTCTCTCCTGGGGCGGCGTGCAGTATCCGTGGTCGTCGCCGCTTATTCTCGGTCTGGCCATGGCTTCCGTTGCGCTCATTGCGCTGCTCATCCGCACGGAGCGGCGCTCCGCGGAACCGGTGCTCTCGCCGCACATCTTTCACAACAGGACCGTGGTGATCGCCTCCACGGTGATGGGGCTCGCCTTCATGGGGATTTTCGGCGCTTTCGTGTTCCTGCCACTTTTCTTCCAGCTTGTCATGGGCATGGACCCTGCGAAGGCCGGGCTCATGCTCGCTCCCATGACCGGCGGCCTGATCGCGGCATCCGTTATCGGCGGCCGCCTTGTTTCCCGCACCGGCAGGTATAAGATATTTCCGGTCGTGGGCCTGGGCTGCGCGTCTCTTTCCTTCATCGTCGTCATGTGGGCGGCCGCGTCGGGCGGGGGGGTCGTCGTGATTGCCTCGTCGCTCGTCGTTCTCGGCTGCGGCTTCGGCCTGGTCATGCCCAATCTTGTTGTCGCTCTTCAGAACGCCGTGAACAGCCGCGAGCAGGGCGCGGCCACCGCGACCGCGGCGTTCTTCAGACAGCTCGGCGGCACCTTCGGCGTGGCCATGTCCGGCGCGATCATGACGGCCCAACTCCGGAGTTTGCATGCGGAAAAGTGGATAAGCAGTGTTAAGGGCGGCCGCGCGCTCATGGAGCAGGGGATACAGGAAATCGCCGCGCTCCCGCCCTCCCAGCACGAGATCGTTATCGCCGCATACCGCCATGCCATCAGCACCACGTTTCTCGTGGGTTCCGTCATCACGGCCCTCGCTTTTAGCCTCGTGCTCTTCCTCCCCGAGCATCCGCTGAGATCGCGCAGTTCCTCTCCTGATCCTGATGTATAATAAGCTATGATCGTAAAAGAGATTGTAGCAAAGTCCATCCTCTCTAAATCACAAATCTATGACTATGCCGTGAATGCCTATGTGGGGTGTCAGCACAATTGCGTATATTGCTACGCAAAATTCATGAAGAGATTTACCGGGCACCGTGAACCCTGGGGGGCCTTTGTCGATGTGAAGATAAACGCCGCTGAACTCCTGGCGGCCGAGGTCAGGAAGAAAAAAAGGGGGAGGGTCTGGTTGAGCGGGGTCTGCGATGCATACCAGCCGCTGGAAAAGAAGTATATGCTCACCAGGAGTTGCCTCGCAATTCTCGTGGAACAGGGCTGGCCGGTAACGATCCAGACAAAATCCCCCCTGGTCCTGCGGGACATCGAGCTTCTGAAGAAAGCCACGGACTCCGAGGTCGGGTTCACTATAACAACCTCGGATGAAAAAGTGCGGAGGATCTTCGAGCCGGGCGCGCCGCCCATAGCGAAGCGGGTTGAGGCCCTGGGTATTCTTCATGCGGAGGGGGTAAAGACCTTTGTCATGGTTGCGCCCCTGCTTCCTCATGCCGAAGGCCTTGTGGAACTTCTGAAGGGCAAGGTGGACCATGTGTTGATCGACAGGTACAATTATCATTATGCCGACCGGTTATATAAAAACCACGGAATGCAACGGGCCATGGATGAGGATTACTTTCTTGAAAAGGGCGAGGAATTGAGGGCCGGTTTTGAGAAAGCGGGGATGCCGTGCAGGATGGTGTATTGATCGAGGAGATCTTAAAGAGAACCTCCGTTGGTGCTATACTTGGGATATGTTCCGGCATCAAAGAAAGGAGCTTTACCATGAACGAACCAATACGCATCCCTCCGGAAGAGGCGCGCAAAAAAGTGACCGCGGGCGAAGCCCTTCTCGTGTGCGCTTACGAAGACGAGGAGAAGTTCAGAAAACTGCACCTGCAGGACGCCATTTCGCTGCGGGAATTCAAGGACCGGCTTCCGGTCCTGTCCCGGGAACAGCATATCATTTTTTACTGAGCCTGACCTGGAGAAGCGAGCGCTGCCGGTCGGGCGGCGGAATATCTGGAAAAGGGCTTTCCTAATGTGAAGGTCCTGTCCGGCGGAGTCGAGGCCTGGAAAAAGGCGGGCTTCAGCCTCGCGGAACCGGGGTAGCAGTACCTGTATATTTCAGTGAAAGGAGGGTTTACGTATGAAATTTCCGGGGAAGTACGCGGATCACGCGTATGCGCTGCTGCGCATCATGGCGGGCTTTATGTTCTCGTTCCACGGGGCCCAAAAGGTGCTCGGAATTATCACCGAGATGCAGCCGCCGATCGGCTCGCAGCTCTGGATCGGCGGGGTCATCGAACTTGTCGGAGGGCTGGCGATCATGCTGGGCCTGGGCACCCGCGTGGCAGCCTTCCTTTGCAGCGGCGAAATGGCGGTGGCTTATTTCCAGTTTCACTGGAAGTTCCAGACGGGAGCGGCATTCTTTCCCGGCGTGAATAAAGGGGAACTGGCCGTGCTGTACTGCTTTGTGTTCCTCCTCATTGCGAGCCGGGGCGGTGTTAAATGGAGCCTGGACAAAACGGGTTCATGAATGTGAATGGATGAGTGAGGAGAAGCAAAAACGGGAAGTCTGTCCTAAGGCCCGACCAGGCTGACATGCGGGAGTCTTTGAACGAGGTTCGCGATGCCGAACGATTCCATACTTTTACGCTGCACGTCGTGCAGAGCCATCAATCGCGTCCCCGCACAAAAGCTTGGAGAACAACCGCTCTGCGGGCAGTGCAAGGCCCCACTCACATATCCCTCTGCGCCGATTCACGCGACAACCGCGGAATTTGAACGTGAATTAAACGACTGGCCCGGCGCTGTGCTGGTTCAGTTCTGGGCCCGGGGGTGCGGGTATTGCCGCATGGTTGAACCGGTCGTGAACGACGTGGCCGCGTGGTACGCTGGAAGGCTGAAAGTCGTCCAAGTGGATGTGGAGGCGGAGCCGGCCCTTGCCCAGCGCTTCTCGGCAAAGGCCACGCCGACCTTTATCTTCTTTCGGAACGGGCGACAACTCGCACGGATGGACGGAGCGCCCCGGGAAAAGCTTGAACTGGCGCAGTGGGTGGAAAGGTTGATCAGGCAGTAGGTCTTCGCTTTTACCCCGGAGACTGGCCCGCTTCGAGCAGGCTGATGATCGGCTCATCGGGATGCGGCAAACCGGCAACTTTCCACGCGATAAGCGGGTTTATGAACTTCTCGGTCACGCAATCCTTCGGCTCATGGGCATTCTTGCAGATCGCGGCCACAATAGGGAAAAAGCTGAACTTCTTATAATGGTCACGGATGAACTGCAGGATGGCAAGGCTCTTTGGGGTAAGTTCCCCCAGCTTCGTTCTCTCCGCCAGCACCTGGGCCGTATCTTCATCCCAATCGTTAAAATTAATGAGATATCCGTCATTATCCACGGCTATCTTTTTCTGATTCAGTTCCCTGGCTTTCATGGAAATCACTCCTTTCAAGATAATTTTTACACTCTCTATTTCATATATAGCTCGCGATTTGGACTCTGTCAAGAGGGGCGACCGATGCTAACATATTGATATTGTGGAATTAATTTGCCTTGACAATATGAGTAACAAGTGTTACATTAATATCATAAGTTACACATATAGGAGGCGCCTAATGAAAAGATTGTTTAAGAAGATCACGGATACTCTGGCTGATGCGGCCCTGTTGGAAATGGGTGTTCCGGTAACCGCTGCGGTTGAGACTGCCGGGGCAATTCACGAAAGTTTCGAAGAGATATTCATGGAAGTGGCTTTTGCCGAGGCTGATGATTATGACGATATCCATGAAGATATTCTGAGAGGGCATCGGACGGACCGGGATGTCGTCCATCCGGACGATTGCCGTCGTGGCGAAAATGATCTGTGCTTTGTGTAATTTCTTCAGGCGATGCAGGACGCATAAATATGTTCTTACCCCGGAGGAAACGCTGTGGCGTCTAACACACCAGTTCAAGAATGGCTTTTGATCTTTTACCGTGTCCCGTCCCATCCGGTGAGCAACCGGATGAAGATCTGGCGCAAGCTCGCAAAGGCGGGCGCAGTGCAGCTCAAGGGCGCGGTCTATATCCTTCCCGCCACGGAAGAAAACGAGGAGTTTCTGCAATGGCTCATCGGTGAGGTGAAGACCATGAGCGGAGACGGCGCGTTCGTCAGGACCGCCGAGATAAGGACAATGACCGATGCGGACATTCGGAGGCTCTTTACCACGCAGGCGGACCAGGAGTACAACCGGCTTGAAAAGGCGCTTGATGTTCTTGAGCGGAAGGTCCAGAGCATCCGGAAGGGGACGAAAAGCGAGGAAGGAAAACTTCTCGCGGATCACGTCGCAAAGTTCACCAAAGAGTTCGAAGGTGTCGCCAAACGCGATTTTTTCAACTCTCCAACAGGCCGGATAATAAAAAAGCGAATTCAGACGCTGGAATACGGCTTGCGGGATGCAGGGGAAAAATCTCCCGATGAAGCAGCATCGATCACGGCAAGGAAAGCACAGGAATATCAGGGGAAAACCTGGGCTACGCGAAAGAACCCATTTATCGACCGCATGGCTTCAGCCTGGCTCATCAAACGGTTTATCGACCCGAAAGCCTCGTTCAGGTTCATTGACGAACGGGAGGGCTCTTCGCTCGAAAGTACCACCGTGTCTTTCGATATGCGCGGCGCGGTTTTTACCCACGTTGGCGAGCTCTGCACGTTCGAGGTTCTGGTCAAGTCCTTCGGGATCAAAGATAAGGCGGTCAAAAAGATCGCGGAGATAGTGCATGACCTTGATGTGAAGGACGAAAAATACAACAAGCCGGAAGCATCCGGCGTTGAGGAAATCCTCGCAGGCATTCGAAAGACGGCGCAGAATGACGCTGACGGACTCGCGCGGGGCATGGCGATGTTCGAGATGCTGTACCAGTCCAAATCCTGATTATTCGATAAAAAGGGAGACAGCCATGCAGGGTGAAAAGATTTCGTTCCGGGAGGCTTTGTTCTACTGGTTCAAACTCGGCTTCGTCAGCTTCGGCGGTCCCGCAGGCCAGATCGCCATGATGCACAAGGAAGTGGTGGAGAACAAGAAGTGGATGCAGGAAAGCCACTTCCTGCACGCACTGAACTTCTGCATGCTCCTTCCCGGGCCGGAAGCGCAGCAGCTTGCGACCTATATCGGATGGAAACTGAACGGCACGCGGGGCGCGCTTGCGGCAGGCATCCTGTTCGTATTGCCGTCCATCTTTATTTTGTGGGGGCTCAGCTGGGTTTATGTCGCGTTCGGGATGGTCCCATCCGTGGCTGCGCTCTTTTTCGGACTGAAGCCCGCAGTCGCGGCCATTGTCGCGGAAGCGGTCATCCGCATCGGCAAGAAGTCGCTCAAGAATAAAGCCATGGCAGCGCTTGCCGCGCTTTCGTTCATTGCCATCTATTTTCTGAATACGCCTTTCCCGGTAATTGTACTTTCTGCCGGCGTGATCGGATATGTACTGAACACGCGCCTGACCGGAGCTGCTCCTCCCGCGTCAAAAAATGGCGATGATTCAGCGGTTGTCGTAACAAACGGATGGCTTCGCGCTCTGAAAATCACGGCTGTCGGTCTTCTCCTGTGGTTCCTGCCAATCGTCATTCTCGGGCTTTGGCGGGGTTGGGACGACATCCTTGTAAACATCGGTATACTGTTCAGCAAAGCCGCTATCGTGACCTTCGGCGGAGCTTATGCCGTGCTTGGTTACATCAGCCAGCAGGCGGTGAACGTCCAGGGATGGCTTTTGCCTGAACAGATGATGGACGGTCTTGGTCTGGCCGAAACGACTCCCGGCCCGCTCATCATGGTGAATCAGTTCGTGGCTTATGTCGCCGCCTATACGCACGCACCCGGCCTTGCTCCCGCGCTCGCGGGCGCAATCGCGGGTTTGCTCGCGACCTGGGTCACGTTCACGCCGTCAATGCTCTGGATCTTCGTAGGAGCGCCGTACATCGAGTCTCTTCGCCGAAACACCAAGCTTGCTTCGGCGCTGGCGGCGATCACGGCTGCCGTGGTCGGTGTGGTCCTGAACCTTGCAGTGAACTTCACGCGCCACACGCTCTTCCCTGATACAGGCGGCTTTGCGTGGTACGCCCTTGTTGCCGCAATCGTCGCGTTCATCGGAATGACACGGTTCAAATGGGGCATGATCCCGGTGATCGCCGGGTCCGCGCTGGCTGGTTATATATGGAAAACAGTCCTTTAAGCATTTAACCGCAAGATAGATATGCGCTCTCCCTGTTGAGACCGGTTATGCAAACACCTATGTCGCCATTTTCCGCACTCTGCACAGTGGGTTTCTTTGCACGGCTCTCCTATGCCCTTGCAAGAAGCCCTGTGCTTCCGCTGTTCGCCCTATATCTC
>Ga0334722_10004779_pt1 | contig 13948 bp, 13 predicted proteins | sample C3_bottom_MG_FD_207210 | JGI IMG/M metagenome (GOLD analysis project Ga0334722, IMG submission 207210) | Sediment microbial communities from Yellowstone Lake, YNP, Wyoming, USA - C3_bottom | ecosystem: Environmental > Aquatic > Freshwater > Lake > Sediment | place: USA: Wyoming | collected...
CATTACCGGTGCTCGAAGTGCGGATGGAAAGGCTGGAAGGGCCGGGAGGATTTCTTGAGCGAACGAGCTTCGAAGAAAGAGCACTCCTCGGCCGAACATACTTCGTCGAGCCGGCATTCATCAGCCGGACGCTCCGTGACGCCCAGCAGAACAAACGTGTTCCGTGCTTTGCCCTCGTGCCGACAGCCGGTGATGGTGACTCTCGTCCCGATCTTCGAATCCTTACCTGTCGTTGTCTGCCCGGAGGCCGCGCCCAAGAAACTCGTGCCTGCATGTGTCGGTTGCGGGTTCCGAGCCTGATGCTACGACACGACGTTACCCACGACGCCGGGACAGCGTCTGTTCCAGAGCGAACACTCACTTGCCAGCGCGTTGCGTTTATCAACGGATGCTGACCCCTGCTGGAGTACGCGACATATGACGTTGTCGCTCAGATCTGCGCGCTTGAGCGGGCGTCGCTCATGTGCAAAGTGAGCGATCGCGGGATCGCATGTGAGCGGTATTCGACAATCACAGTAATCACTCAACGATCCAGAGATGGTCTGATCATTGGCCCGATGCGCGAACTCGCGGGCACGTTTATGCACTACGGAGGGTGGGCTGCCAAGCGAAGCAGCACACACCGTGCCACCGAAATGACATGACAGCCCGCCGTGCTGAGCACGGCAAAAGGAGCTGTAATGTCACACCGCACACTCGTCGCCGCCGTAGGTGTCTTTACGTTGATTTCGTTGTCGGCCGCTGTCACCGTCTACGCACAAGATGGCGTGCGGATTCCGATCGTCGCGGAACTACTCACACCCGTGGCCTCGCTGACTGGCGTCCTCGGAGTAGGAGGGGTGCAGGCGGATCCCGCCTTGTCACTGCAGGAGCCCAGTCCCGTGACAGCGCCGAGCGAAGTTCCTGCTGTTGTCAGCGTTACCGTGGGCGCCGACACGCAGATCGTTCCCGTTCCGTTGGGGCTGGTGTCGACACCGAATCAGATGACTCTTCCCGTGCCGTCTCGTCCCAATCCCGGACTGATGCTGGGACTCTACGCCACGACGGTTGTGATGCAGGGGCTGGACGCGCAGTCCACATTCGCAGGCCTCAAGAGCGGCGGCGTCGAGGCGAATGGCACGATGGGCGGCATCACGAAGAGCCGCGTCGGCTTCTACGCGGTCAAGGCGGCGGTCGCGACGGGCACGATTTTCGCTGCAAGACACATCGCCAAACGCAAGAAGGTAGGTGCCATCGTGATGCTCGTGGCGGTCAACTCGGCCTACGCGCTCGTGGCCGTGCACAACTACAAGGTCGCGGGCCGCGTCCGGTAGGAGGAAGTTCGAAGAACGCTCACCAACCGCTCAACGGGTGTGCGGTCGCGTATAATTGCCGCCGCATGCGCATATCGTGCGATCTCGACGGCGTTCTGGCGGACATGGATGGCGCGCTAGCCGCACTGGCCGAGGAGGAGTTTGGACTCTCGGCCGCGGGCCTGAAGAAGACGCGGGGCGACGACAAGAAGGCGCAGGACGGTAGCCCGAAGACGAAGGGCGAGGGACAGACGGACTCAGGGCGACCCGCTGATCCTGACTCCGGGTCGGAACTCCCCAGCGCAGCCGTGTTGTCGCGCCTGACTGCACGGCAGCAAGCGCGCCTGTGGCAGCGCGTGCGAGAGACGCGGAACTTCTGGGAATCGCTAAAGGAGCACGAGCCCGGCATCGTGCGCCGACTCCAGCACCTGGCCTACCAGCACAAGTGGGAAATCCTGTTTGTCACGCAGCGGCCAGCCACCGCGGGGCGAACCGCGCAGGTGCAGTCGCAGCGTTGGTTGCGACGACACGGATTCGATTTGCCGGCGGTCTACACGACGCAGGGATCGCGCGGGCCGATTGCCGCCTCGCTCACGCTCGACGCGCACATCGACGACCGGCTGGAGAACTGCGTGGACGTCGCGAGCGAGTCAAAGGCGTGGCCGCTGCTGGTCTGGCGGGATGAGGAGTCGTTCGCGCAGGTCTCGACGGGCGCGAAGAAGTTCAAGATCGTGACGGTGCGGACGGTTGCCGAGGCGCTGACGCGGCTGGAGGATTACGATCGCCGGGGCTGAAGCCCCGGCCTACATTCAGGCGAGGATCTCGCTCGTTGCCGGGCTGGGCGCCTTCGCTTGTCAGCTTCGGCGGCCCAAGGAGCCCGGCGATCCCAGGCTCGTCACGCCCAATGACCATACCCGGAGAGTCGTAAGAAATCAGTCCTGGACTGGTTGCTACATTATCCCGAACGGGAACATTGTGTCGTGTTGCTCACGCGACGCGAGCTCGACGAACCGTAATTGCGGTAATAAGTTCCCGTAAGGGAATTTTTGCTTGACTAGCTACGCGCCTTGTCGCACTATCTTCTCATGCCTCGGCATGAAGTTCCCGATCGGGATCTGACGATTGCATCATTCGTTCGCGCGCGGCGCCGAAGCGCCGGGCTGACGCAGCAGGAACTCGCCGACCTCGCAAGTGTCGGCAAGCGTTTCATCGTCGAACTGGAAGACGGCAAACAGACGGTCAGACTGGACAAAATCAACCAGGTCTTGAGGGCGTTCGGCAAGTGTCTGGGGCCGGTGGACCTCCCGAGAGACTCACCCGAACCCCTCACGACGGAGCGGTGATGGACAATCCTGATCGCAGTGAAGCTCAAGACGTCCCGCACGACGTCACACGCGACACCTCGCGCAGCGAGGACGGCGGGGCTGCCCCAACTGATCCGCCCGGAAGGCGCGCCGAAGTCCGCCTCGACGGGCAGCGCGTCGGGGAACTCACCGAGATCAGCGACACTCAGACACGCTTCGTGTACGACGCGGAATGGCTGACCCGGCCTGGTGCGGTGCCGGTCTCGTTGACATTGCCGCTGCGCACGGCGCCCTACAACTCCCAAGGGCTACACCCGTTCTTTGAGAATCTTCTGCCGGAAGGCTGGCTGCTTCAACTCTCCACGACTAAGCTCAAGATCTCGCCGGACGACGCCTTCGGCTTGTTGCTCGCGACGTGCGCTGACTGTGTCGGCGCGGTCGAGATTGTAACAATCAGTCCTGGACTGATTTTCGCGGCGGGCCACGAGAACGAGGCGGCGAGATGACCGCCTGTCTGATTTGCCTGCGCCCGCGCGAGGGGACCGGTCGATATCACACCCGATGCGTCCGGTCGCTCTTCGGCACACCCGACGTGCCGGCGCCAGTGGACATCGACCTCGCGCATCTTCACACGGCCGGTCTCGCGATGGTCGGCCGGACGACGCTATCTGGCGTGCAACCGAAGATCTCGGTCAAGCTGTCCGCCGACCGGCAGACGTTGCAGGTGGCCCTGGGCCCCGGTCGTTTCATCCTCAAGCCGCAATCCACGGCCTTTCCTGAACTTCCCGAGAACGAGCTGGTGACGATGCGCCTCGCCGAGCGTGCGGGCCTCAACATCCCACCGTGCGGCCTGCTCGCGCTATCCGACGGATCGACGGCCTACGTGACCCGCCGCTTCGATCGACTGGACTCGGGCGGGAAGTTGCGACAGGAGGACTTCTGCCAGTTGGCGGAACTCCCTCCCAAACGGAAGTACGACGGATCCGCGGAACTGTGCGCGCGACTCGTCAGGCGATACGCCACCGAGCCCGCGATCGAAAGTCTGCGACTGTTCCGCCAGATGGTCTTTTGCTGGTGGACAGGCAATGGCGATGCACATCTGAAGAACTTCTCCTTGCTGACCGGGACCGACGGCATCGTCCAGTTGTCGCCGGCTTACGATCTGCTGTGCACCCGTCTTGTGTTACCCGGTGATTATCTTGCCTTGCCGATTGGCGGCAAACAGGATGGGCTGCGGCGCACGCATTGGGAAGAGTACGGGAAGTACTGCGGTTTGCCGGCTCGCTCGATCGCGCGAGAACTTGCACGGATCGTCGCGCTCCAACAGAGTGCCATCGAGCTCGTGTCGCCATCGCCGCTCGGCGCGTCATCCCGCGAGCGCTACGTCGACCTGTTGCGCGAACGCGCCGCGAGCCTCGGCTGATTGTTTGTGAAGAATCAGTCCAGGACTGATTGATCCCGAACGTTCAGGATCAATCAGTCCAGGACTGATTATCTCGCGCGCAGAACTCCGCGGCGAGTCGCCTCACCTGGCCCGCCAGATACAGCGGTAGCGACAACACCTCCACGGACGTCGACGGGTCGCCCGGCAGCTTCAACACCTCAACGCCGGGCTTGCCCTGGTACAGCCGGATCGCGCGCGACCGTCGCTTCTCGCGGAGAAACTGAAACAACGATCGCAATGCCCCGCCTCGGGCCGCCTTGACCTCGAGCGGCAACACTTCGGATCCCTCGCTCAAGAGGTAGTCCACCTCGGCATTGGCGTTCGGCGCTTCACGGTGCCAGTAGAACAACGGCGTATCCTGAAACGGCGGGGCTGACGCCAGCAGTTCCTGGCCCACGAACTGCTCGGCCAACGCGCCTTCGTTGACGGCCAGCACGCCGCCGGCGGGGACGAGACCCAATCCGCACACCTGATTCACCAAACCCACGTCCATGAACAGCGATTTGAAGTGCTTGTCGCTCGCCTCAGCCCCCAACGGGACGCCATTCGCGGACGAGTGATGCACAAGGTGCACGGTCCTGCTTCGCGCCAGCAGATCGAGCGACGTGCGCACGTCCGCCGCGCGCCGGTCGGGGCTGATATTGACGTACTTGATCTTCCGACCCACGTTCTGCGCCACGTAGCGATACGCGCGCCGCAGCACATCCTGTTGTCCGCGCGTGCCGTACTTCGCAAAATCGTCCTGCATCGTCGCGACGACGGAATACTGAACGCGCTGGACATCGATCAACGGTGCCCGTCCGACGTAGGCGTCCACCGCGGCAGGCATGCCGCCAACGAGCAAGTACTGCCTTAACGTGTCCTCCAACTGTCGGTCCACCGCTTCGGTGATCATGTCCCCAAGGCAAAACGTGCGCAGGACGTCGGCCAACGCGTTGCCAACGCTCGCGCGAACGAATTCCTCGAACGACATGGGGTAGAGGAAGTAGTACTCGACCCGCCCGACGGGCATCGAGTGCGCGAAGTCGCTCAGTGCGAAATCGAGCAGCGACCCGACGGCGATGACGTGGAGGTCGGGCACGAGTTCGGCGAAATAGCGCAAGGCCGCCAGCGCGCGCGGACACGCCTGGATCTCGTCGAGGAATAGGAGATGACGGCCCGGGACCAGGCGCTGCCGCTTGAGAAGGGACAACTCCTGCAGCAGTCTCGTCGGATCAGGTTCGTCGAACACCGAGTGGAGGTGGTGCTCTCGTTCGAGGTCGATGGTGACGACGCCGTCGAACGCCGAGCGACCCCAGTGCTCAACGAGGTAGGTCTTTCCTACCTGTCGGGCGCCGCGCAGGACCAGCGGCTTACGTCCCGGCCGGTCGCGCCACGCTGACAGATCAATGGCAGCTTGTCTGGCTAACATGGATTGTATTTTAGCTATTTACTAGATATTTTACAATCCAAATACGGCCACAACCCTCCAGCCGAAAACCATTCCCGGACTAATTGAGCCATAGCCTATCCGCCGTCGCCCGACTTCGCTCTTCGAGCTTCGTCGCGGCTATGGCGGACTTCGCTCACCGGCACGACGAGTCCTTCCCTACCCTCGGGTTCGCTCGTCTGCGCGCTCGAGGCGCTTCAGCTTCTCCACGAGGGTGGTCCGCTTCAAGTTGAGTAACTTGGCGGCGGCGCCCTTGTTGCCGCCGGTCTTTTCGAGCGCGCGCCCAATCACCTCGCGCTCGAGCTTCTCGATGTAACCAGGCAGATCGAAGCCCTCTTCGGGGAGGGCGACCTCGATCGGCGCAATCGAGGCGCCCGCGGACTGCACGGCGGGCGGCAGATCGCGCACCTCAATCATGCGACGGCCGCCAGACAGGGCGACGGCGCGCTCGAGCGCATTCTCGAGCTCGCGCACGTTGCCTGGCCACGTGTGCGACATGAGGTGGCGAAGCGCGTCCTGGGAGATGGTCAGTTGCTGAGCGCTTTGGCCCTCGACAGGCTCGGGACCCCCGCTAAGGGAAACACCACGCCGGAGCCCTTCGACAAGCTCAGGGTTACGACGTTCCGAAACAGCGCCGCGAGAAACGTCAAGAGGCGGCAACGTCTCCGCGAAACGTCGTAAGAAATGCTGCACGAGCAGCGGGATGTCGTCCTTGCGATCGCGAAGCGGCGGCATCTGCACGGGGATGACGTTGAGGCGGTAGAACAGATCCTCGCGGAACGACCCTTGGGCGACCATCTTCTCGAGGTCGTTATTGGTGGCGGCAATGATGCGCACGTCAACCTTGATCACGCCGGTATCGCCGAGCCGCTGCACCTCGCGCCCCTGAATCACGCGCAGCAGCTTCATCTGCAGCGCGGGCGTCATGGTGCCCACCTCGTCCAGGAAGAGCGTCCCGCGGTTCGCTTCCTCGAAGCGGCCGGTCCGCGTCCCGACAGCGCCCGTAAAGGCCCCGCGGACGTGGCCGAAGAGCTCGGCCTCGAGCAGCGTCTCAGGAATCGCGCCGCAGTTGATGGCGACGAATCGCTGCGCCCGCCGTGGACTGTTGTGATGGATGGCGCGCGCGGCCATTTCTTTGCCGGTGCCGGTCTCGCCACTGATGAGAATGGTGCTGCTGGTCTGCGCCACGGTTTCGAGGAGCTCGAACAGCTCGCGCATCACGCGGCTTTTGCCGACGATGCCCTCGAACCGATAACGCTCTTCGAGCTGACGCCGCAGATACGCGTTTTCGGTGCGCAGGCGCCGCTGCTCGAGCGCGGTATGGATGATATGGAGGAGTTCGTCGAACTGAAACGGCTTCTGGATGAAATCTGTCGCGCCGCGCTTGATGGCTTCGACGGCATCTTTCACAGTGCCAAAGCCGGTGATGATGATGCCGATGATGTCGGGATAGAGCGCGCGTGCCTCGTCCAACACGCGCGTGCCATCGGCGTCGCCGCCCAGCCGCAGGTCGGTGATGATGATGTCGAAGGCGAACTCGGCGACGCGGGCGATGGCCTGCTCGCCGGAGCCGGCTTGCTCCACGTGGAAGCCGTGGTCGGTCAGCTGCTCGGCGACGGCCTCGCGCAGGGCGGCTTCGTCTTCGACGAGGAGGATGTGTTTTTCGGGCAAGGCGTCAGAATATTGACACAAGGGGCGGGAAGAGGCAATCAGTTCGCAGAGAAACCACTCCCGGAGTGGTTTCGCCCAAGTTACCGAACACCAGAAAACCACTCCGGGAGTGGTTTTCTCACGTTCCCATCACTTCTCGAGCCACTCGGATGAGTTCGTTCAGGCGGAAGGGTTTGGCGAGCCAGCGGCAGCCGGTTTCGGCAAGGAAGCGCTCGGCGTCGGTGCCAATCACGTCGCCGGTCACGAAGAGAATGCGCTCGGTCATCTCGGGATTGCTTGCGCGCAGGGCGCCAAACAACTGAATCCCATCCATGCGCGGCATCTTCAGATCGGAAATGATGAGGTCGTAGTGGCCGTCCTGGAGACGCAGGAGCGCCTCCTCGCCATCGCCCGCGCGATCGACGAGATAGCCCGCATCAGTGAACGACTCGGCCATCGCGGTCGCCAGCGCGGCTTCGTCCTCCACTAACAAGATAGACCGCGCATCAAGTCGAGGTGCGCCATCCTCTCCAGGCTGGCCCGGCGCCAGCGCCCGCAGATGGCCGCGCGCACTAAGTGACCCTCCCACGCTGTTCGATACCGATTCCGATGCCGATACCGACCCCGATTTCGATCCTTGCGATCCAGCCACGCCAGCTTTCAGCTTCATCCCGGTCGCCGGCAGCTCAATATAGAAACTCGCGCCGCGACCACCTTCCGATGTGAGCCACATGCGTCCGCCGTGCTCCTGCACGATGGCATACGCAACCGTCAGCCCAAGTCCGGTTCCCTTGCCCACCTCCTTGGTGGTGAAGAACGGGTCGAAGATCTTCGTCCGCACTTCCTCGGGCACGCCGGGCCCATCATCATTGACCTCGAGCACGATCGACTCGCGTTCGGCATCCTGCCAGGTCCTTACGACGAGCGTGCCGCGCCCGTTCGCGGTGAGCATGGCCTGCTCGGCATTGATGACGAGATTGAGCAACACCTGCTGGACCTGATGCGGGTCGGCAAAGACGTGAGGGATGCCGGCTGCCAGTGCGTCAATCACGGTGATGTTGGTCACTCGCTGCTCATACGATCGCAGCGCCAGCGTTTCGCGCACCACCTGATTGATATCGACCATCATCCTGGTGGTGTGCCGCTTGCGCGCGAAGGTCAGCAGGTTGCGGACGATGCGCGCGGCGCGCTCGGCTTCGCCGAGGATAGTCTCGAGGCCGCGGCGGGACTGGGGGTCGATGTCGCGCTGGGTGAGGCGTTCGGCCCAGGTGAGGATGGTGGCGAGCGGATTGTTGAGTTCGTGCGCGACGCCGGAGATGGTGGTGCCAAGGGCGGCCATCTTCTCGGCTTGGAGGAGTTGATTGTAGAGGTCGCGCGACTGATCTTCGATGCGCTTGCGGTCGCTGACGTCGCGGATGAGCGCCTCGATGCGGAGGGCGTCGATGCGGGGTGCGTCGCCGGCTGCCGAGCGGGCCGCCTCGGGGGTTGTCGAGCGGGGCGCCTCGTTAGCTTCCCCCCACGCGGCGGCGTGCGCGGGATTGTCGCGCCGAGCGTCGGCGGATCCCCAGGCGGCGGCGTGCGCGGTGACCTCGACCCACATGGTCGTGCCATCGGCCCGACGCAGACGCAGCAGGTAATCGGTGAGCGCGCCATCGCGCGTGAGGCGATCAAGGAACACGCCGCGCGCGGCCTCGTCTGTGAAGCGATCGGGGTCGAAGGGGCGGACGTTCTCGTCGGGCGTGTCGGCGGCGTAGCCGAAGATCAGGCGCAGGTAGGGGTTGGCCGTGAGCGTAGTCGAACGGCGGCGGTCAATCAGCCCGATGTACGCGCCCTCGTGGACCGAGTCGAAGAGCCGCGCGAACGCTTCGGAGCGGGGTTGATCCACGGGGGCGATTATACCCGCCGTCGCCTCGTCCGCACCTGACGGCTATGGCGCGGCAAGTTGGAAGACACCGCTCGGAAGGGATTGGGGGTTAGGGATTAGGGATTAGGGGTTGAAGCCATAGCCTAACCACTCCGGGAGTGGTTTCTGGCGACGGCCGCATACGCAGTTCACATAAAACGACACTATTCGTCGTTTTGTGTATACTAAATGGGTCGTGCAGCCGATTAGACAATTGTCGACGGTTCTGGCGGACCTCTCCGGAGACGAACACCTCGTGTTCGCGCTCGCCGATCTCGGAGGCGCGCTGCCGCGACTCGAACGCGGAGCGCTCACGGCCCTCGCTGGGAGGGCGGTCAATAATGGCGTCCTCAAGCGTGTCTGTCACGGCGTGTACTGCTTGCCAAAGGCTGTTCCTGCTGGCGATATTCTCTATCACGCGGCAGCCAGGCTCCGAGCGAGCCACTTCAATTATCTCAGCCTCGAATCGGTCCTCAGCGACGCCGGCGTCATATCTCAGGTGCCGACAAACTGGATCACGGTGATGTCGTCGGGCCGGAGCCATCGCGTTCGATGTGGCGATTTCGGCACCATCGAGTTCGTGCATACCAAGAAGCGACCGAACGACATCGCGGCAGATCTCACCTACGATTCGCGCTGCCATCTGTGGCGCGCATCGATCGCGCTGGCGCTGCGGGACATGAGGGCGGCGCGGCGCAGTATGGATCTGATCAACTGGGAGCGCGTGCATGAGTCTCTTTGATGCGCTCGTCGATCGTGCGCTGGCGGGCCAGTCGGATCTCGCGCCACTGCGCGCGGTTGTCGAGAAGGAACTCCTGCACCACGACATCCTCCGAGAGATGAGTACGGCCGGACTGCTCGCCGGGCTCACGTTTATCGGCGGCACCTGTTTGCGCGTCTGTTATGGATCAAATCGGCTGAGTGAGGACCTCGACTTCGCAGGTGGCCAGACCTTTCGACGGGAAAGACTCGACAGGCTCGGTGAGGTTCTCGTTCGGACGCTTGAGGAGAAGTACGGCCTTGTCGTCTCTGTCGCGGCGCCCGTCAAAGAAGCCGGGGCGGTCGACACGTGGAGAGTCAGGGTGACGACCCGACCCGATCGTCCAGATCTGCCCGCGCAACACATCCACGTCGACGTGTGTGCCGTGCCAAGTTACCAACAGCATCCAACGGTGCTGCGCCAGCCCTTTGGGGTCGATATGGGAACGGCTGGATTGATCGTTCAGGCCCAAAGCCGTCAGGAGATTCTGGCTGACAAGCTGATCGCGTTGGCGCTTCGGCCGAACCGCGTCAAGCATCGCGACTTATGGGACATCGCGTGGCTGACCCAACGGGGGCTGGAAGTTCCGCTCGATCTGGTGGCGGCCAAGATTGTCGACCATCGGCAAACGGCCGACACCTACGCGAACCGTCTGGCCGCACGGGTTCGACAGATTCGGGAAGACCCGAAGATGCATACCGCATTCGTGGCTGAGATTCGGCGCTTCCTGCCCGTGCGGGTCGTTGCAGACACGGTCGAAAAGCCCGAGTTCTGGACGTACCTGACTGAGCTCGTTGCCAGAGAGAGCGATCGCGTCTTGAACTATCTCGCGGGCGCGTCACCTGCGCCGCACTTCCGAATGTAGGTGTTCAGCTTTAGCCTAGCCATAGCTTAATCACTCCCGGAGTGATTGTTACCGAACGCGCGAAAATCAGTCCAGGACTGATTTCTCGCGCCGAAGATATACTTGCCGTTGAAAATCGATGCGAATCTCGTGCGACCTCGACGGTGTGCTGGCGGACATGGACGGCGCCCTGGGCGAGCTGGGGAAGGACCTGTTCGCTTCGGCGGATGCGGCGGCCGGCCTGTCAGCTGCGCGGTCAGCGGTTTCCATTTCCACCGTATCTACAGTGCCCTCCGCAGCTTCCGCGTTACCAGCTTCACAGGCGTCACCCGCGTCACCCGCGCGAACGTGGAGGGATCTCTCGGCCAGGCGACACACACGCCTGTGGCAACGCGTCCGGAAGGAGAGCAACTTCTGGGAGTCGCTCAAGGAGTGCGAGCCCGGCGAGGTGCGGCGCCTGCAGCAACTGGCGCAGCAGCATCGCTGGGAGGTCGTCTTTCTGACGCAGCGACCGGCGACCGAAGGGCGGACGCCGCAGGAGCAGTCGCAACGCTGGCTGCGCCGGCACGGATACGAACTGCCGGCGGTCTGCACGACACAAGGATCGCGCGGGCGGATCGTCGCGGTGCTCGCCGTTGATGCCCATATAGACGACAGGCTGGAGCACTGCGTCGAGGTGGCCAACGACTCGAAGGCGTGGCCGCTGCTGGTGTGGCGGGATGACGAGTCAATTGCGCGCGTGACGGCGAACGCCAAGAAGCAGGGAATTGCCGTCGTGCGGACAGTGGCGGACGCGCTCACCAGGCTCGCAGAGGTCAGCGCGGCGAGCTGACTGGAGAATTACAGCCGCTCGCCCGCACACCCGCTCGCCCGCACACCCGCTGCAGAAACCACTATCCGGAGTGGTTTCTTTTGCCATGTCGCGCTTCTCAGGAGTACGCAGATATTGCGGCGCGTTCGCACGCCGTTGGCAGATCGTCACCGAAACAACCACTCCGGGAGTGGTTTCCCATATTCGTGTATCGTGTACGGATGCCACCGCGATTCGCCTACTGGACAATCATCCTCGACGGCACGCCGACGTCCTTCCGCGCACGCGAGCGGGAGGAACTGCTGCCGACCTTCAACCAGTTGAAGAAGAAGGACCCGACCGCCATGATGAAGTGGTTCTCGGGCGGGACGCTTTGGGATTCGCCTGAGCAGGCGAGCGAGAAGCGGCGGCTGGCGCGCGAACAGCGATTCAACCAAGCGCAGGGCAGGGACGGGCGCGAACGGGGAGACGGGCGTCCTCGCGAAGGAAAGAAACTGGATCAGCCAGGCCCGCCAGCCCCTCCTCCGGCATCAGCAGAGGTCGTTCGCAAGCCGCGAACACTGCCGCGGCTGAAATCCGCAAACTCCGCTACTGGACTGCCCGCACGACCCAAAGGCTGGCGTCCAGGTGGCGATCACCGCGATCCCAAAGACAAGTACAAGCTGCCGCCCGGCGAGGCGCGCAAGCGCTGGAAGCGCAGAAACCTCGGGCCACCTAAAGCGAAATAGTTAGAATACGCGGCAGAGTGCACACAGACTCACGTTCCACGACCCACTCGCGACCCACCGACCCGATTGTCCGCGGGCTGCAGCGGTCGGAGCATCGCCTGCTGCTCATGCTTGGCGACACGGCCGCCGCCGCGCTGGCGCTCGCGGTGTCGCTCTGGGTCTGGAGTCTCACCACCGGCTTCGCGTTCGACCTGGCGTTTCTGAAGAAGTGGGCGGTGTTTGGCCTGCTCGTCCCGATCTGGGCGCTGGTCCTGGCGCCGGCACGACGTCTGCGACTCGCGCTCTCGTTCGGCCAGTCGTGGCGCGCGCTGCTCGGCGCGGTCGGCACGGTGGCGGTCGGATATTTACTGGCGTACTTCTACGCGCCGCGGGCGGTTCTGCCTCGACTCCCCGCCCTCTACTTCCTGTGGGAAGCGGTGCTGCTCACACTCGCGTGGCGCCTCTGCTACGTGTTTGCCCTCGCGCGCGGCGTGCTCCGGCGAAAGGCCATCTTCGTCGGCGAGACGTCTGCGGCCGAGCGGCTCACGGACATTCTCAAACGGCACGCGCCCGATGTTGAGGTGGTCGCGAGAATTGATCCTGGTGGATCCGCGCAGACAGCCACTGGGGCGATTCGGGCGATCTCCGGTGACGCTGGTGATGGGCGAGATGCGGGCGCAACGCTCGACGACCTCATCAGACGATATGGCGTGTCCGAGATCATTCTCGCCCCGCGCTTGCCGATGACGCCGGCGCTGGTGCAGGCACTCGTGCGCTGGCAGGAAGGCGGCATCGACGTCCTGCCGATGACGGCCGAATACGAGCACCTGCTGATGCGGGTGCCCATCGCCGACCTCGAGCCCGACTGGATGTTCTCGTCTTTGCCCGAATGGGTTCGCGTGCGGGACGCATCGCGCGCGATGAAGCGGTTGATCGACGTCGCGGGCGGCATCGCAGGAATGATATTGCTGGTGATTGCCACGCCCTTCATCGCGGCTCTCATCCTGTTGGATTCCGGACGCCCGGTCTTCTATCGACAGCGGCGCCTGCGCGCAGGTGGCGGCACGTTCGATTTGATCAAATTCCGGACGATGAAGCGGGAGGCGGAGGCGGATGGCCCTCGATGGGCGACGAGCGACGATCCGCGGGCGACGCGCGTGGGCCGATGGCTGCGCCGGATGCGGCTCGATGAACTGCCGCAGGTCTTGAGCGTGCTGCGCGGCGAGATGAGCATTGTGGGGCCGCGGCCCGAGCGCCCGGAAATCGCCGAGCAACTGGAGCGGCAGATTCCGTTCTATCGCACGCGGCTGATGGTGCGGCCAGGACTGACTGGCTGGGCGCAGGTCAACTCGCCCTACACGGACTCGGTTGAAGGCGCGGCGCTCAAGCTCGAGTACGACCTCTATTACATCAAGCATCGATCGCTGCTGTTCGATGCGTGGATCATGTTGCGGACCATCGGCACGATCTTCGCGATGGGAGGACGGTAGGTGAGTGGACGAAAGCTGGCGGCGGCGCTCGCGGCGATAGCCGTGCTCGCGTTCGTGCTGCCACCTCTGGCGGCAAACCAGGTGCATGCGCGCCGGATTGAGCGCTGCACGCAAGCGGTGGCGAGGCTGGCGGCTGCGTTCGAACCGTTTGCGGGACAGTACGACCGTCACGCGTATGTCTACTTCGGTCGCGGGGCGGCACCAGCAGTTACGCCGGATCTGAATTGGCCGGACAGCGCGGCACTCCCGCTGGCCGGATTGATTCAGCGTTTGGGGCCGAGCGGGTCAAACGCCGCCGCCGGCGCTGGCGTCAC
>Ga0334722_10004780_pt1 | contig 13948 bp, 12 predicted proteins | sample C3_bottom_MG_FD_207210 | JGI IMG/M metagenome (GOLD analysis project Ga0334722, IMG submission 207210) | Sediment microbial communities from Yellowstone Lake, YNP, Wyoming, USA - C3_bottom | ecosystem: Environmental > Aquatic > Freshwater > Lake > Sediment | place: USA: Wyoming | collected...
CGGTGCGGGCATCGGCCTGGCCATCGTCAAGCAGCTCGTCGAGGCGAGCGGCGGCCGGGTCGGGGTGGAGTCATCCGCGGCAGGGACACGCTTCTGGTTCAGCCTGCCGGGGTAGACGGCGCAGGGGCCCTGAGCAGCAGCCCCGGCGCTGTTGTTCAGGAGGCACCAAACGCGCCTTCGAGCATCGCGCAAGGCGCCCACGCCGATCCGCTCGCTCCGGCAAGCCATGCCGCTGAGCACGCTGCGCTGCCGACCGCGCGCCCCGAAGTGCCCTGCCACCGGGAAACGCCCCTCCGGAGGGGCAGAAATACGCGGTTTGGTGTCCCTGGAACAACGCGACGGTGACCGGCGCCACCGAGCCCGCGCCACCAGACCCGGGCCGACGGGGCCGCGGGCGTGCCTTGCTATACTCCGGCGGCCGTGGGGATGTAGCTCAGCTGGGAGAGCACCGCGTTCGCATCGCGGGGGTCAGGGGTTCGAGTCCCCTCATCTCCACCATCCCCGTTCGCCACCTGGTCGCCCCGCCGACGCCGGCGGGGCGTTGCGATTCAAGCGACGACGGGCGCCAGGCTCCCCACGACGCGGAGGATCGCGTCGGCGAGCTCGTCGATGTCGGATTCCGTGGCCGGGACGGCGATGGCGCCCATGCCGCGCGGGGCGAGGTAGAAGCCCTCGAGCAGGAGCCCGAGGAAGAGCCCCGATGCCGCGTCGTGGCCGGTCGCCACGGCCGACTCCGATGGACCCGCGAAGGCCTGGAAGAGCGAGGCCACGCCCTCGATCCGCGCCTCCGGTCCGGCCGCCCGGAAGCCATCCCCGACACGGGCGCGCAGGCGGTCGCCCAGGACCTCCAGCCGGGCGTAGCGGTCCGGCGTCATCTCGCGCAGCGTGGCCAGGCCGGCCGCCGCAGCGACGGGGTTGCCGTTGAACGTGCCCCCGTGGGTGAGCGCGCCCCTCCGGCGCGCGTCGAAGATGCCCATCACATCCGCCCGGCCCCCGAACGCCGCCAGCGGGTAGCCGCCGCCGATGATCTTGCCCAGCGTGGTCAGATCCGGGCGCACGCCGAAGACGCCCTGCGCCCCGTTGGGCCCGATCCGGAAGGCGATGATCTCGTCGAAGATCAGCAGCGCCCCGATCCGATCGCAGTACGAGCGAAGGAAGGCCAGGAAGCCGGGCTCGGCGGCGCGGATGCCGCCCGAGCCCTGGACGGGCTCGATGATGATCGCGGCCAGCTCACCTTCCCGGCCGCGCAGCGCGCGCTCCACGCCCTCGGGATCGCCCCAGGGCAGCGTCACCATCAGGCCGTCGATCGCTGCCGGGATGCCGGGTGTGCCGGCCATGGCGATGTCGTGGGTGCCGTGGTAGAAGCGCTCGAAGCGCGCCATGAGCGGGCGGCCGGTGAACGCCCGCGCCGCGCGCAGGGCGAACATCGTCGCCTCGGTGCCGGAGTTCGTGAAGCGCAGCAGCTCGACCGAGGGCAGACGGCGCCGGATCTCCTCGGCCAGCTCGATCTCCACCACGGTGGGCGCGGCGAAGGCGGAGCCCAGGCGCACCTGCTCCTCGACGGCGGCCACGACCGCGGGATGGGCATGGCCGAGGATCAGCGAGGTGTAGTTGCCCAGGAAGTCGCGGTAGACGTTGCCGTCCACGTCGCGGATGCGGATCCCCTCCCCGCTCGCGATGTACGGCGCGTAGGGCGGGAAGAAGACCGTGGTGCGCGTGGAGCCGCCGGGCAGTGACCGGGAGGCGCGCTCGAAGAGCTCCGCCGAACGCGGCGTCCGGGCGCGGTACTCGTCCAACCTCGACATGATCACCGCCTCGCTGCGAACTGGGTCAGTGGACATGCTAGCCCGTCTGGAGGATGAACCCCACGGCGTCATCGATCGAGCGCCGCCCGCAGCTCGGGCTCGTGGGCACGCAGCCAGCGCCGTGCGGCATCGGCCTCGGGCACGTGGTCGCGCACCAGGCGCCAGAAGCCGCTGCCGTGCCCGAACTCGCGCAGGTGCGCGAGCTCATGCACCACGACGTAGTCGAGGACCGCGGCCGGCGTCAGGACCAGGCGCCAGTTGAAGGAGACCGTGCCCCGCCGCGAGGCGCTGCCCCAGCGGCTGCGCTGGTCGCGCACGGCCAGGCCCCGTGGCTCGACGTCCAGGTCGCGGGCGCGCACGGCGACGCGCCGCTCGAGCGCGTCGCGGGCCTCGGCGCGCAGCCATGGCTCGAGGATGCCGGGGAGCGTCCGCCGGTCGTCGCGGGCGACCTCGACCCGCAGCGTCGGCTCGGCGGTGTCGTCGTGGACGATCCGCGTCCTCCGCCGCTCCCCGGGGAGTGGCGCCACGGTCAGTGCGTGGGCCAGGCCGCCGAGCGCGACCGGCCGCCCCTCCCCGAGTGCCGGCCGCGCGGCCAGGCGGGCGGCTTCGGCCAGGATCAGCGAGCGATGATGCCAGACCCAGTCGCGCCGGGCTTCGAGGAGCTCGGTCGCCCAGCGCTCGGGGGCGCGCGCGGGAAGCGTCACGACCAGCTCGCCGTCGGGCCGGATGTTCAGGCGGGCGTTCCTTGCGCGGGCCGAACGGCGCAGCGTGTAATCGGGCACGGGACGCGTCACACCCGGATGGTGCCACAGGCCGCCTGCGATATACTCCCGCTCCGGCACGGGGCTATAGCTCAGCTGGGAGAGCGTCTGCATGGCATGCAGAAGGTCCGGGGTTCGAGCCCCCGTAGCTCCACCAGAACCGTGGATCCTGTCCCCTCCACCCCTCGCCGGTCGGCTGGGGGTGCGCCGTTTCGAGGCCCGCCCGTGACCGAGTCCGGAACCGCAGACCGCACGCGCATCGAGCGCTACGAGCCGACGGCCATCGAGCCGCGCTGGCAGGCGCGCTGGGCGGAGCTCGGCATGCATCGGACCGACCTGCACGACGGGTCGCGACCGAAGTACTACCTGCTGACGATGTACCCATACCCATCGGGCGACATCCACATCGGACATTGGTACGTCAAGACGCAGACCGACGCGCTGGCGCGCTTCCGGCGGATGCATGGGTACAACGTCTTCTTCCCCATCGGCTTCGATGCTTTCGGGCTGCCGGCCGAGAACGCCGCCATCGCCCGGGGCATCCACCCCCGCGCGTGGACGGAGGCGAACATCGAGAACATGCGCCGCCAGCTGCGGATGATGGGCGCCACGTTCGACTGGGACAGCGAGGTCGTCACGTCCGACCCCGACTACTACCGCTGGAACCAGTGGCTGTTCCTGCGCTTCCTCGAGGCCGGCCTGGCCTACCGCACCACCGCGGCCGTCGACTGGTGTCCCAACGACGGGACCCTCGCCCGCGAGCAGGTCGAGGGCACCGACCGGCGCTGCTGGCGCTGCGGCGCCCGGGTGGAGAAGCGCGACCTCGAGCAATGGTTCCTGCGCACGACGAAGTACGCCGACGAGCTGCTCGACTTCAGCGGCATCGACTGGCCCGAGCCGATCCGCATCATGCAGACGAACTGGATCGGGCGCTCCGAGGGCGCGGAGATCGTCTTCACCACGGCGCCGGACGACCACCAGGCCGGCGGCGACGAGCTGCGCGTCTTCACCACGCGCCCGGACACGCTCTTCGGCGCCACCTTCATGGTCCTGGCGCCCGAACACGCGCTGGTCCAGAAGCTGACCCACCCTGCGCGCCGGGCGGAGGTCGAGGCGTACGTCGCGCGGGTGGAGGCGGAGACGGAGATCGAGCGGCTCTCGACCGAGCGCGAGAAGACCGGCGTGGCACTGGGCGCGGATGCGATCAACCCGGTCAACGGCGAGCGCATCCCGATCTGGATCGCGGACTACGTGCTGTCCGGTTACGGCACCGGCGCGATCATGGCCGTGCCGGCCCACGACGAACGCGACTTTGCGTTCGCCAAGAGATTCGGCCTACCCATCCGACGAGTGGTGGCCGCACCCGACACGCCTGACGACGCCGCGCTCGAGACCGCCTACGTGGCCCACGCCGCCGGCGAGCGCATGGTGAACTCCGGCCGCTTCACCGGCCTGCCGGCCGGCGAGGGTGGGCGGGCCATCGTCGAGACGCTCGCGGCCGACGGTCGCGCGAAACTCGCAGTGACCTACCGACTGCGCGACTGGCTCATCAGCCGCCAGCGCTACTGGGGCACGCCCATCCCGGTCATCCACTGCGACGCCTGCGGGATCGTGCCCGTCCCGGACGCCGACCTGCCGGTGCTGCTGCCCGAGACCGTCGACTACCGCGGCAGCGGCGAGAACCCGCTGCGGCGCGACCGTGCCTTCGTCGATGTCGCCTGTCCCCGCTGCAGCGGCGCGGCGCGGCGCGAGACGGACACGATGGACACCTTCATCGACTCTTCCTGGTACTGGTATCGCTACCTGTCGCCGCACCACGAGGGCGGCCCGGTGGACCGTGAGATGGTCGACCGCTGGAATCCCGTGGACCAGTACACCGGCGGCGCCGAGCATGCCGTGATGCACCTGCTCTACTCGCGCTTCTTCACCAAGGCCATGGCCGACGTCGGGGTCATCGGCGAGCGTGAGCCGTTCAAGCGGCTCTTCAACCAGGGCCAGGTCCTGGGCACCGACGGCGAGCGCATGAGCAAGTCGCGCGGAAACGTGCAGGACCCCGACGAGCTGGTGGCTCGCTACGGCGCCGACACGGTCCGGCTCTTCCTGATGTTCATGGGCCCCTGGGACCAGGGTGGCCTCTGGAACCCGACCGGGATCGGCGGCGTGCACCGCTTCCTGAACCGCGTGTGGACCGTGACGCTCGATCCGCACGGGCGGGCCGCCGGCGACCCGGCCGAGGCGGTAGGGGACGTGGGCGCCGCCGGGCTCGAGCTGCGCATCGCCGCGCATCGCACCGTGCAGGCGGTCAGCGCCGACTACGAGGGGCTGCGCTTCAACACGATGGTGGCGCGGCTCATGGAGCTGACCAACCTGCTGATGCGCTACCGCGGCACGGCCGTGGCCGGCGGCGCCGAGTGGGACGAGACGGTTCGGCTACTGCTGCTGATGCTCGCGCCGTCCGCCCCGCACATCGCCGAGGAGCTCTGGTCACGACGGCTGGCGGCGGCCGGCGAGCCGTGGCGCTCGATCCACGCCGAGCGCTGGCCCGAATGGGATGCGGGGCTCGTCGCGGCTCGCACGGTCGAGCTGCCCATCCAGGTCAACGGCAAGCTGCGCGACAAGGTGGAGCTGCCGGCCGGCCTGTCGCAGGCGGAGGTCGAGCGCATCGTCCTGGCACGGGAGAAGGTGCAAGCAGCGCTCGGGGGGAAGGCGCCCGACAAGGTCATCCACGTCGGCGGGCGCCTGGTCAACCTCGTCCTGCGGGGGTAGGGCGGGCCCGTACTGCGGCTACGCGTGCGGCGCGTCCTGCCGGCCCCGCGCGCACCTGCCGACCCGAATGTCAGTACTACTGTCGCGCGGTCGTCATTCTGGGGATCCCGGTCATGGGCGACCGGCGTCGGGCGACGTTGACGAGCGGGAGGCCAGTACCACTGGCAAAGCGTCCCTGAACGTGGGTGCGCAGGACCGGGGACGCCCGCCCTCGACCCGATCCGGTCGCTCCGTGCCAGTACTACTGACATCGGGTGCGACTCAAACGGTGAGCGCGGACGCCTCCCCTGGCGCCACCGCCACGGCCGCGACCTTGCGCCGCTCGCGGTGGCGGGCGGCCTTGGCGCGGTTGCCGCACGTGGTCATGTCGCACCACTTGCGGCGGCCGGTACGCGAGGAGTCGAAGAACGCCCAGCTGCAGCTGTCGTTGGCGCAGACGCGCAGCCGGTCGATCTTGCCCTCTCCGAGGTAGCGCGCGACGGACTCGGTGAGGCGGGCCATGGCGCCCTCGATCGGGTCGCCCTCGTGGCGATGGCCCATCGTGACGCCGTCGGCCGAGGGGACGAGGACGGTCACGTAGTGGGTGCGCAGGGCCCGGTTCACCTCGGCCAGCTCGCCGCGGGCCGGGGGGCGCCGGTCCACGCTCGCGTCCACGAGCTCGCGCATGGCCCGCCGCACGCGACGGACCTTCGCCAGCAGCTTCTCGCCGTACGCGGCATCGGAGGCGATGCGCGCCAGCTCGGCCCGCCGCGCGTCGGGATGCAGCAGGTTGTGCCCGATGAGCCACTCCAGCACCGACTCCGGCGTGGCCAGGTGGTCCTGCCATGAACCCTTCTCGAGCTCGAGCGTGTTGATGAAGTCGAGTCCCGTGTCGAGGCTCACCTGGTGGCCGTGGGGCACGGCGTGCGGGTCGATCGGGGTCTCGTGGTGGGCCGCGTGAAGCATCGCTAACCATTCTAAGGGGGTTGACAGGTTATCCGCAAGCGGCTAGACTCGCAGTAACCGTTGAAGACAAGCATAGCGGTTATCGGAAGGGAGGTGGCGAGATGGACGGACTGGTCCTCATCGCCGTGCTCGGGATCCTGCTCCTGGTCGACATCGCGGTCGTGGCGTTCGGCGCCGACTCCCGCGATCGGATGCAGGACGACCATCAGCGACGACTACCGGGAGGGATCTGAAGATGTGGCAGCTGTACCTCCTGCGGGCCAGGGATATCGCGGCCGACCGGGTGCGCGAGGCCGAGCGCGAGCGCCAGGTGCGCGAGCTGCGGCGTGCGGTCACGCAGGGTCCGCAGCGCATCACCCGCCGACCGACCGGCGACCGCGCCGACGGCTGACCAGGCCGCTCCCGGCGGGCTCTCGGGTATCCTGAGGGCCCGCCGTTTCGATTCCCGGAGGAGTCCCGTTGCCATCTGTCCCGCTGCGCCTGGGCGCGCTGAACTGGAACCAGTACGCGACCTGGGAGCAGCTCCTCGGGGCCGGCGTGCGCGCCGACCGGCTGGGCTACGACACGCTCTGGACGTGGGACCACCTCTATCCCATCGTCGGCTCGCACGAGGGCCCGATGTTCGAGGCCTGGCTCACCCTCGCCGCCTGGGCCCAGCGCACGGAGCGCATCCGCATCGGCCTGATGGTCGGGGCCAACACCTTCCGCAATCCGGCTGTCGTGGCCAAGATGGTCACCACCCTCGACCACCAGAGCGGCGGGCGGGCCATACTCGGCATCGGCGCGGCCTGGTTCGAGACCGAGCACGTCGCCTTCGGACTGCCCTTCGGCGAGGGCGCCCCGGAGCGGCTGCGCTGGCTGGCCGAGGCGTTGCCGGTCCTGCGCGGGATGCTCCGCGGCGAGACGCCCAGCGCGACCGGGCCGCACTACGCCATGAAGGACGTGCGCAACGACCCGCCGCCGATCCAGGAACGCCTGCCCATCGTGGTCGGCGGGGGTGGCGAGAAGGTCACGCTCAAGCTCGTGGCGCGCTACGCCGACGCATGCAACATCGGCGGCGGCCTGGCCGCGGTGACCCGCAAGGAGGCGATCCTGCGCCAGCACTGCGCGACGGTCGGCCGCGACGAGCGCGAGATCGAGCGCACGACGAACGTCGGCGTGGTCGTCATCCGCGACTCGGAGGCGGAGGCCCGGCGCGTCTTCGAGGCCATCTTCGAGCGCAACGGGCGGGCTCGCCCCTGGCACGACCAGCCGATCGGCACGCCCGAGCAGGTGGCCGAGAAGCTGGCCCCCTACCGCGACCTGGGCTACCACCACCTGCTCGCCGGCTTCCCCGCGCCGTACGACGAGGAGTCGATGACGCGCTTCCAGACCGACGTGCGTGCGCTGCTCGAGCGGGACGCCTGAAGGACCGTCGCCCGGCGCCGTCGCAGCTAAGCGGCTGATAAGCCGCGGCGTCTAGGATCCCGGCCAGACGTCCGCCGACACCCGAGTGCCCTGGGTGCCGTCGGACGTCCGCTCTCCCGTTCGAAGACCGCCCGCCGAGTCGCCCGCCACCCGCCCTCGCCGGCCGCCGAACGGCCCGCCGAACCTCCGCTTCATGCCGCCCGCGCGCGGCCGCCGGTTCGGCCCGCCGCCACGAGGCCAGCATGCCCGAGACGACCTTCGACTGGCGGCGGCTCGACGCGCCGCCGCAGCCACCCCCGCCCGCCGGCCCGACGCCGGCGACTCCTTCGCGGCGCGCCCTGGCCGGCGCGGCGATCGGCGTGGTGCTGGCGGTCCTCGCCGCGGGCGCCTACCTGGCGGCCACGGCGCCGGACCCGTCGGTCGTCATCGACGAGGCCGCGACCTCCACGGGCGACCCCGTCGAGGGGGCCACCGGAGGGCGGGTGGTCGTGGACGTCAGCGGTGCCGTGGCGCGGCCGGGGCTTGTCACGCTGCCCGCCGGCAGCCGCGTCGGTGACGCGATCGCCGCGGCGGGCGGCTTCGGACCGGGCGTCGACGTCCGCGCGGCCGCCTCGCTGAACCTCGCGGCGCCCCTCGCGGACGGCGCCCAGGTCGTGGTGCCGGAGCGAGGCGCGGGCGCGACATCGGGCACCAGTGCCGCCACCGTGGACGCGCAGACGCCCGGCAACGGACCGCTCGACCTCAACACCGCGTCCGAGGCTGAGCTCGAGGCGCTGCCCGGCATCGGCCCCGTCACCGCCGCGAAGATCGTGGCCGCGCGCGGCGAGGCGGCATTCACGAGCGTGGACGACCTCCGCGCGCGCAAGCTCGTCGGCCCGACCACCTTCGAGCGGATCCGCGACCTCGTGCGCGTCGGGGGATAAGCCATGCCCCGCGTGGGCTGGGTCGCCATCGGCGGCATCCTCGCGGCGCTCATCGCGGCGGGGGGCGAGGCACGGCCCGCGGTCGCGGCGTCCGGAGTCCTCGCCGGGGTCCTCGTCGGGGCGGCCGCGCTGCGGCGGCGGCGCGTCATGGGCATGGCCGCCGGCGCGATGCTCGTCCTGGTCCGCGTGGCACTCGGAACCCTGGGCGGTGGCGAGGTGCCCCCACCGCCTCTCGGCGCCGCGGCCGATTGGACCGCGACCGTCGTCTCGATCGGAGCGCCGGCGGAGGGGGAGCAGCGGGCGATCCTCGAGTTGCTCTCGCCGGCCCCGGGCCGTGCCTGGGGCCGCCTGCCACGCTACCCCGCCGTCATCCCCGGCGACCGGATCCGCTTCCGCGCCGCGCTCGAGCCGCTCCCCGTCGAGGGGGGTTTCGCGGCCTACCTGGCACGGGTCGGCGTCGCCGCCACGGTCGAGGTCCGCGCCCTCGAGGTGTCGCCTGGCACCGAGACCGGCTCGGCCGTCGAGCGATCCCGGCGCGCCGCCGGTGACGCCGCCGCCGCGGTCCTCCCCGAGCCCGAGGCCGGGCTGGCGGCGGGCATCGTGATCGGGCTCCGCGACCGCGTGGACCGGTCGGTGGCCGCCGACCTGACCACGGCCGGCCTCAGCCACGTGGTCGCCATCAGCGGCTGGAACATCGCCCTCGTCGGCGCCCTCGTCGCCGCCGCCCTGCGGCGCTGGTCGCGCCGGCGACGAACGCTGGCCACGATCGCCGTCATCGCCGGGTACACGGTCCTGGCGGGTGGCGGCGCCAGCGTCCTGCGGGCGGCGCTGATGGCCGCCGTCGTGCTCGGCACTCGCGAGGCCGGGCGTCCGGGCCGCGCCGCGGCGGCGCTCGGCGTGGCCGTCTGGGCGCTCCTGCTGGTCGATCCCGAGACGGTCACGGACCCGGGCTTCGCGTTGTCGGTCACGGCCACGGCCGGGCTGCTGGCCTGGGGCGGGTCACTGACCGAGGCCCTCCGGCCGCGCCTCCCGACCCGCGTGCCCGCATGGCTGTGCGAGTCGCTGGGTGTCTCGCTCGCGGCGCAGGCTGCGACCCTGCCGATCGTCCTCTTCGCGTTCGGGCGGGTCTCGTTCGTGGCTCCGCTCGCGAATCTCCTCGTGGCGCCGCTCGTCGCCCCGGCCATGGCCGTGGGAGCGGCCGCCGTCGCCATGGGCGGCCTCGTGGCGGCCGGCGCGCCCGCGGCGCTCGGCGTGCCGGTGGCGATCGCCGGCCGCATCACGCTCGGCGGCATCGTCGCCGTGGGACACGGCACGGCCGCCCTCCCCTTCGCCAGCCTGACCCTCGACGAGCGGACTGCTCCGCTGGCCGGACTGCTCGCCGCCGGCGCCCTCCTCGTGGTGGGGACGAGTCGGGGCCGGGCTGCCCTTGGCGCGCTGCGCTCCCTTGGCACGCTGCGCTCCGGGAAACACGGACGGCGCGCCGCCGCCCGCCCATCTGCCGGCCCCCGGGGGCCGTCGGGACACAGAGCGGCGAACGTCGTCCCGCGCGCGGCCCTGATCGGCCTCGCGGCGATCGTCGCCGCGGTCGCGCTCGGCGCCGCGGCGAGGCCGGACGGTCGCCTCCGACTCACCGTCCTCGACATCGGGCAGGGCGATGCGATCCTCCTGGAGGGCGACCGCGGTTCGCGCCTCCTGGTGGACTCGGGCCCCGATCCCGACCGGCTGCTGGTCCTGCTCGATGCCCGCCTGCCGCCGTGGGACCGGCGCATCGACCTGGTCGTGCTGACCCATCCCCACGAGGACCACGCCGCGGGCCTGGCACTCCTCCTGGCGCGGTATCGCGTCGACGCCGTGGCCGAGCCCGGGATGCGCGGGCCCGGTCCCGGATACACCGCCTACCGCGCCGCGCTGGCATCGCTGGGGCGGGCCAGCCGGCGCCTTGCGGCCGGCGACCACCTCGCGCTCGACGGCGCGACGATCGAGGTGCGCTGGCCGCCTCGCGACGGCGTGCCCGCCGAACCGCCGGATGCGGGCACGGGCATCAACAACGTGTCGCTCGTCCTCGACGTCCGCTTCGGGGCGCGGCGCCTCCTGCTCATGGGCGACGTCGAGGAGGAGATCGACCCGCAGCTCATCGCCGGCGGCGTTGTCGACGCGGGACGCCTCGACGTCCTCAAGGTCGCCCACCATGGCAGCCGCACTTCCTCGACGGCGGCCTTCCTCGACGCCGTGCGGCCGCGCGTGGCCATCGTCAGCGCCGGTGCCGGCAACCCGTACGGCCACCCCACGGCACAGACGCTCGAGCGGCTGCGCGCGGCGGGTGCGCGCACCTACCGCACCGATCGCGACGGCAGCGTCACCGTCGAGACCGACGGCCACGACCTGCGCGTCCGGGCCTCGGGCGGGCGCGAGGCGGCCACCGGGACGGCCCCGCAGCCGCTGGCCCTCTTCCGCTGCGGTGCGCCTAGAATCGCCGGGTGGCCATCCCCGACCGGCGTCAGTCCGCCGCGCTCCTCGCCGACCTCCGGCCCCCCGCCTGGCATCTCCGCCACGTCGCGGGCGTGGCCGAGATCGCCGCCTTCCTGGCCGATCGCCTCGCGGCGCGCGGTGTCGGGCTCGACCGTCGCCTGGTCGAGGCGGCGGCGCTCCTCCACGACGTAGACCGGCTCCTCGCCGCCGACGACCCGCTCCGCAAGCTCCCGCACGGGGACGCGGGCGCTCGCTGGCTGACCGAGCACGGCCATCGCGAGCTGGCGCGCGCGGTCGCGGCACACCCGGTGACCCGTCTCAGCGATGAGGCGCGCTTTCACCGCTGGGCCGGCCACGCCACGTGGGAGGAGAAGATCGTCGCCTACGCCGACAAGCGCTGCGGCCAGCACGTGGAGTCGCTGGCGAGCCGCTTCGCCGCCTGGGCCCGTCACCACCCCGAGCATGGCGCCGAGCTGGCCGTGGCGCGGGCGCGGGCCGCCCGTCTCGAGCGCGAGGTATGCGCCGCCGCCGGGGTCCGTCCGGACGAGATCCGTCGCCTGCGCTGGGTAGCGGCGGCCTGGCCACCCTCCGAGCGCGTCGCGTGACGGCCGGCCTGGCCTACCTCTGGGGCGAGGACGCCTTCGCCATCGAGCGCGGACTTGCCAGCCTGGCCAGCTCGCTCGGCGCGCCGGACGTCCCGCTCGAGACCTGGCGGGTGGATGGCCAGGAGGAGGCCGGCGCGGCGGGTGAGCGGCGCGCGGCCCGGCTCCTGGAGCGGATCGCCGAGCGCGTCGGGACGGCGCCGCTCTTCGGCGGGGGCACGCTCGTGGTGGTGCGCCAGCCGGGGCCGCTGCTGCGCGAGAAGACGACCCGGGAGCGGCTGCTGCGCCTGCTCGCCGAGGTCCCGCCCGGCAACGGCCTCGCCTTCACCGAGCTGAGCGATGGTTCGTCGCGACGCTCGAAGGCGTCCGACGGGCTGCGCGACGCGGTGGCCGCCGCGGGGGGACTGGTGCGCGAGTACCCGGCCCTCAAGCGTGAGGGGATGGAACGCTGGGTGACCGAGCGGGCGAGTGAGCTCGGGCTGCGCCTCGGCCCGGGGGCCGCACGGCTCCTCGCCGAACGCGTGGGCGCCTTCGTGCGCGAGGGCGACGTGGATCGCCGCCGGCAGTCGGAGCTGGCGAACGGCGAGCTGGAGAAGCTCGCCCTCTACCGGCCGGACGGCACGGCCACGCGCGAGGACGTCGCGGAGCTGGTGTCCGAGGCCGTGCCGGGCTCGACGTGGGCCTTCCTCGATGCGGTCGCGCTGCGACGCGGCGGCGAGGCGTCACGATTGGCGGAGCGGCTCCTGGCGGAGGGCAGCGTCCTCCAGGTCCTCGTCGCGCAGCTCCATCGCCGGCTGCGGGAGCTCGTCGTCGTGCGCGACCACCTCGCGGCGGGGACGCGCGCGGCGGAGCTGGTGCGGGTGCTGAAGGTCCAGCCGTTCCGGGCCGAGAAGCTCGTCGAGCAGGCCGGCGCCTGGGCCGCCGTGGAGCTGGACGCGGCACTCGAAGGACTGCTGGAGCTGGACCTCGCGAGCAAGGGCATCGCCCTCGACGGCGAGACGCGTGCGTACTCGGACGAGCGCGCGGCGCTGGCGCTCCAGGCGTGGATCGCGGGCTCGGTGGTCCGCGGTCGGTGAGGGTGGGGCGCGCTCGGCGCGCCCGGGGCGTCAGGCGGGCAGCGCGGCCGTTACTCGGCGGACGACCAGGCCTCTTCCTGCAGGACGCGGTCCGACTCGATGGCGAAGACGCAGCGGCCGTCGCCCAGGTCGAGGAGCTCGATCAGCTCCGGATCGATGTACAGCTGGTGGCAGTCCTCGCACAGGCCGCCGGGGATGCCGAAGCAGAGCCGCTCCGCGCCATCGTCGAGGCGGAAGGTCGTGTCGAAGCGCGTATTGATGAGCTGTCGCCCGCACTGGGGGCACCGCTCTCGTAGTCGCGACATTCTCCGACGACCTCACCTGACCCGACCGGACCGTACCGATCGCTGGTGAGGTCAGACTAGGCAGCGTTGACCGCAGGCCACATCACACGGAGGTACCGGTCGGTACTGGTACCTGCACGCCCCGCGCGACTACTGGACGCGCAGCAGGGTGGGTGCGTCGGACCACATCTTCTCGAGCTGGTAGTAGTCGCGCTCCGGTGGCGCGAAGACGTGCACGATGACCGCGCCGAAGTCGAGCAGCACCCAGTGAGCGCCGGGCAGCCCCTCCCGGCCGATGGGCAGGAAGCCGTCGTCCTTGAGGCCCTCGACGATGCCGTCGGCGATGGCGCCGAGCTGGCGCTCCGAGCCGCCCGAGCAGATGACGAGGTAGTCGGCGAGGGTGGTCAGCTCGGCGACGCCGATGAGCACGATGTCCGAGGCCTTCTTGTCCGCAGCGAGGTCCACGACGCGCCGCGCCAGGGCGAGCACGGCGCGGTCGTCCAGCGCCGGACCGACCGCTCGCGCCGGCGTCTCACGGGCGGGCAGGCCGGGCCGCCGGCCCGTTGGTGCGCGCCGGGGGGTCATCTCGCCGGTCATCGGTCCTTGCTCCAGGGCTCGGGTGCGTAGAGGTCGTGGTCGTGGATGTAGGCCTCGACGGCGGGGGGCACGAGGTAGCGGATGGAGCGCCCCTCCCCCACCAGCCGGCGGATGCGCGAGGCCGAGTGGCCCAGATCCGGACCGTCGAGGAAGAGGATTCGCTCCTCCTGGCCGGGGAAGTGCTCGCTCACCCAGGCACGCCCGGGGGTCCGGAACCCGGGGCGTGGCACGGCGCCGATGCGCACCAGCTCGAGCAGCCGCCGGGGCTCGCGCCAGGTGGGCAGCTCGACGAGCGCCTCGACCGAGAGGAGCC
>Ga0334722_10004782_pt1 | contig 13947 bp, 15 predicted proteins | sample C3_bottom_MG_FD_207210 | JGI IMG/M metagenome (GOLD analysis project Ga0334722, IMG submission 207210) | Sediment microbial communities from Yellowstone Lake, YNP, Wyoming, USA - C3_bottom | ecosystem: Environmental > Aquatic > Freshwater > Lake > Sediment | place: USA: Wyoming | collected...
CCAGACCTAAAACAAAAAACAACGAATAAATAAACCCTTTACCCGGAGAACGCTGAGCATAACCACCGGTATAGCCGATAATTAACGGAATCATGCCTAAAATACAAGGGGTAAAGCTGGTGGCAATCCCACCAAGAAAAACGATAACTAAAGCTAAAATCTTGGAATCCCCCAGTAACCCCGGAAGCTTATCCGCAAGTTTTTCGGCAAAAGACTTTTTCTGGCTCGGCGCGTTTAATTTAGGGGTTTTTTTTTCCGTTAAAGCCACTTTATCCATCTGGGCTTTTAATTCTTCTTTGGTGAGACCACCGACAAACATCGGCATTTGATTCCCCTGGTTATCAACCCAGGGAACAATATTCCCGTTTTGGTCAATCACAATAAATGTCGGTACATACTGAATACCAAACTGCGCTGCTAACTGCTGGCTGTCGGAACGGCTGGTTTCAGCTACAATTACCTGCATCCTTCCTTCATACTCTTTTTTTAACTCCTGCACCACCGGTGCCATCTGAGCACAGGTAGGTCAAGTTGCTCCCGCAAATTCAAGCAAAAACGGTTCATGGTTCTTGAGCGCCGCATTATACTGGTCTACTACATTGCCCCCATTAGCTGGAGAACTTAATTCACGGTTAGTAGCGTAGTAAACTCCTAAAGCTAAAACGGCAATCACAATTACCACGATAACAGCAATTGTTCCCTTTTTATCCATCTCCACCCCGCCCATTAATTATTTTTTTTAATTATACCATAATTTATTTTTTCTGTGACTAAAAATTTTACCCCGGTTTCCCAGGGCAAAATTTAATCCTTGCTAAAATAACTATAGATTTTGGTTAAATTAACGTCTTTGCCAGCTAAAATTACTTCATTATTATAGAGAACCACCGGCAGACTTAACTTTCGTTCTTTTAAAGCTGTTAGTACCTCCGGATAATCCGCAATTTCAGGGGTGAAGATGTTAACATACTTAAAATTAAACCTTCCAGGAAACTCATCTTCTAACATTTCTTTAATCGAACAAAAAATTTGGTCCTCCCCTGGAGAACAATCTCCCCCTCAACCGCATGATTTTAAATAATTAATTACAGTAACCAGATTGTCCATATCACCACTCCCTAATACTGCTGGCTTTCGCCGTAATATTTATCTTTTAATTTTAAAGCCATGTTAACCAGCCAAAGCATTACCGGCACCTCAATAAGAGGACCAATGACGGCCGCAAACGCCTGACCAGAGTTTAAACCAAAGGTGGCTACTGCCACCGCTATCGCCAGCTCAAAATTGTTGCTGGCAGCGGTAAACGATAAAGTTGTGGTTCGGGCATAGCCAAAACCAGCTTTTGCGGAAATGTAAAAGGAAATAAAGAACATTAAAACAAAGTAAGCAATTAAAGGAATAGCTACTCTAACCACATCCATGGGAAGTTTAACAATGTACTGTCCTTTTAAAGAAAACATCACCACAATGGTAAAAAGTAAAGCATATAAAGCAGTAGGGCTTAATTTAGGGATAAACTTGGTTTCGTACCATTCCCGCCCTTTGGATTGCAAAAGCGAAAACCGGGTAATTACTCCGGCCAAGAAGGGGATGCCCAGGTATATAAAAACGCTTTTAGCGATTTCCGCCATGGAAATATCAATAACTACCCCCTTGGTATCGTACCCAAGCCAGCCTGGAACAACTTTGATAAAGAAATAAGCATAAGTTGAATAGAAAAAGACTTGAAAGAGCGAGTTTAACGCCACCAGCGCCGCTGCATATTCGGAGTCCCCTTTGGCTAAGGCATTCCAGAGGATAACCATAGCTATGCAGCGGGCAAGGCCAATTAAAACTAAGCCCATAAAATATTCGGGATAATTGTGGAGGAAAATATAAGCTAAAACAAACATTAACACCGGCCCGATAATCCAGTTCTGCAGGATAGAAAATAAGAAAATTTTACTGCCACCCCGGAAGATTTTGTTTACCTCTTCGTACCGCACTTTGGCCAGAGGCGGATACATCATCCAGATAAGGCCTATAGCAATGGGAATAGACGTTGTCCCAATACTTAAACGGTCTAAAAGATCAGCAATCCCGGGAAAGAAATAACCAAGGGCAACTCCCAAAACCATAGCCAGTAAAATCCAAACCGTTAAATACCGATCAACAAACGAAAGTTTAGCGGAAGTTTGACTCATAACTCCTCTCCTTCCTCACAGACTTCTTTTTTAAATCCTAAAAATTCGCATAAATCCGGTTGTTCTCTAAGAGGCGAAGGTTTTACCGGAGTCTCCAATAATTTACTAATCTTCCCCAAGAATCCTCCCAGCTCCTTTTCTAAAAGTTGCACCGCCTCAGGAGTGGCATAATAAAAAATCAGTTTCCCCTGTTTTTCGTTTTTAATAAGTCCCGCTTGCTTTAAAACTTTTAAATGGTGCGAAACCGCTGGCTGCGATAAACCCAAAAGAGAAATTGCCTCACACACCCCCATTTCTCGCCGGGTTAACTCCAAAAAAAGCCTTAGTCGATGGGCATCCGCTAAAGCTTTTAAAATATTAATAAGTTCTTCCAATAAACTCCCCCCAATTTATATTTAAATATTTAAATATAACTTGAAAGTAGTTTAACATAGGACAAATTTCCCTGTCAATAAAAATTTGGTAAATCATAGGTGTCAGGTGGTCGGTAAAAATTGTAGGTCCGACTTCAGTCGGCTTAAGTGGTGTCGTTGTGGTTGTTGGGTATTGGCGAGCAATACTCTGGAATAGGTATCCAGAAAAATTTAAAAGCGCACCCGAGTGCGCCCACATTTATAATGGCAACAGGAGTTGCCTTAATGGTGGTAAGTGGTAAGTCGGAAGTGGTAGGTAAAAGAATTAATACAGACCACCCACCACCAACCACTGACCACTGTTCCCGTAGGGCCGGCTCCTGCCGGCAATAATATTACGCGCACCGAAGTGTGCCCTACTATTTAAACCGTTTTTTTAGTTCCTCCGCAATATCGCCAAGAGCAATATCTTTGGCTGCCAGTAATACCAGTAAATGATAAACTAAATCGGAAGTTTCATAAATTAATTCCCCTTTATCTTCATTTTTAGCGGCTATCACCGTCTCCACCGCTTCTTCCCCGACTTTTTGGGCAATTTTATCAATGCCATTAGTAAATAACTTTGCCGTATAAGAGCCTTCCGGAAGTTTTTCTTTGCGGTTAATAATCACCTGCCAAAGTTTAGCTAATACCTCGCCTATATTTTCTATTCCGTTTTCCGGCCCCATCAGGGTTCGGTAAAAACAGCTGTAGTTTCCCGTATGACAGGCCACTCCTTTTTGCTTAACTTTAACCAGTAGGCAGTCAGCATCACAGTCATAGCGAATTTCCACAATTTCCTGGGTATTACCGGAGGTTTCCCCTTTATGCCATAAAGCATTACGGGAACGGCTGTAAAACCAGGTTTGACCGGTCTCCAGGGATTTTTTTAGGCTTTCTTCATTCATATACGCTACCATTAAAACTTCTTTGGTATTTATATCCTGCACTACCACCGGTATTAAACCGCGCTCGTCAAATTTAAGCTCCATATTCCGCATCCCCCAATCTAACCGGTATCCCCCGCTCCTTTAGATACCTTTTTACCTCATTTATCGAAAATTTCCCGAAGTGAAAAACCGAAGCTGCTAAAAGGGCATCGGCACCGCCATAAGCTACCCCTTCGTAAAAATGGGACAGCTCCCCTACTCCGCCGGAAGCAATAACCGGAATTTTTACGGCATCAGCAATTGCCCTGGTAAGTTCTAAGTCATATCCGTCCTTAGTCCCATCCCGGTCCATACTTGTCAGCAAAATCTCCCCGGCTCCGAGCTTTTCAACTTTTTGGGCCCAGGCTACCGCATCTAATCCGGTAGGAGTTCTCCCCCCGTGGATATAAACTTCAAAACCCCCGGCACTTCTTCTTTTGGCATCAATAGCCACTACAATACACTGGCTGCCAAACTTTAGGGCCGCCTCCCGAATAAGCTCGGGGTTTTTTACGGCGGCGGAATTTATTGAAACTTTGTCTGCCCCGGATGCTAAAAGAGTCCGGATATCCTCAATACTTCCTATCCCCCCGCCGATCGTAAACGGTATGGAAAGCGTCGTAGCCGTCCGCTGAGCTACCTCGACCATAGTTTTTCGCCCTTCATGCGAGGCAGTAATATCCAAAAATACCACTTCATCAGCTCCTGCCCGGTCATAAAAAGCCGCCAGCTCCACCGGATCTCCAGCGTCCACCAGGTTTAAAAAATTTACTCCTTTTACCACCCGTCCTTTATTTACATCAAGACAGGGAATAATCCGCACCGTTAACATTATTACTCTCCTTCCAGTAGGCGTATGCCTTCCTTTAAATCAATCTTTCCTTCTAATATTGCTTTACCGGCAATAACCCCGTAAATTTTGTTTTCTCCAAGTTCGCGCCAGCGTTTTAAATCATTAAGGCCCGAAATCCCGCCGGAAGCAACAACTTTTAAACCGGTTGCCTCATAGAGCTTTAAAGTTTCGGTAAAATTAGGGCCGGTTAAGCTACCATCCCGGGAAATATCGGTATAAATTATAGTAGTAACCCCCAGCGCTTTAACTTTACGAGCAAGCTCTACCGCCCGGTAATTAGACCTCTCCACCCAGCCTTTAATAGCTACCCAGCCGTTCCTGGCATCAATCCCTACTGCCACTTTTTCCTGGCTTATCTTAAGCATCGCCTCTAAAAGCTCAGGGTTAGTAACCGCCACCGTACCAATAATCACTCGCTTGACCCCAAGGTCGATTAGTTCCTGAAAACTTTCTCTGCTTCTAATCCCGCCTCCGACTTCTACCGGTACAGATACGTTTTTTATTATTTGGGCAATAACCTCAAAGTTTTCGCTTTCTCCAAAAAAAGCCCGGTCTAAATCAACGATATGGATTAACTTTGCCCCTGCTTCCTGGTATTTTAACGCCAGTTCCACCGGGGAAAGAGGATATTCTTTTTTTCTCGCCAATTCTCCCTGGGTTAACCGCACCACTTTTTTCCCCATTAAATCAATTGCCGGTATTAAAATCATAGCATCTCCCTCAAATTCTTAAGTATTTGCCGCCCCACCGACCCGCTTTTTTCCGGATGAAACTGAAAACCAAAAATGTTCCCCCGTTTTACAACTGCCGGAAACTTTTCCCCGTATTCAGCATAAGCTACGACGTACTTTGAATCAGTTTTAGCATAGTAAGAGTGGACAAAATAAACATAATAATCGTTTAAGTTTTTAAAGAGGCTGTCGTTAACCTCCTTAGGTAAAAGTTTATTCCACCCCATATGGGGTATTTTGGGAGCCTTTTGCAAACGAACCACTTCCCCGGGGATAAGGTCTAAGCCCTCATACTCCCCATCCTCATAGCTTTTAGTAAATAAAAGCTGCATGCCAAGGCATATCCCTAAGATTGGCCGGCCTAACCCTGCCCGCTCTTTTAATACCGAAAACAAACCTTTTTCTTGTAGGTTTTTTACCGCATCGCGAAAAGCCCCAACCCCGGGTAAGATTACTATATCCTCCTCTAAAATTCTTTTGGGGTCAGAAGTTATTGAGGGGTTGTAACCTAAATCCGTAAGCGCTTTGGTTACACTTAAGAGATTACCCATTTCATAATCCACTACTACCGTCACTTCTTAAATCACCCCTTTAGTCGATGGAAGAACGTCTCCCTCTAAAGTAACCGCCATTTTTAAGGTGCGCCCCACCCCTTTAAAAATAGCCTCAGCCTTATGGTGTAAGTTCTTACCCGCAAATTCCCTGACATGTAACGTAATCCCAGCTTTTTGCACCAACGCCCGGAAAAATTCTTCCACCATCTGATAATTAAATTTTCCGGCTAAAACCGGTGGAAACTCGGCCTCAAAGGCAAGATATGGACGACCGGAAATATCAACCGCTACCAGCATTAAAGCTTCATCCATCGGATAAAAGCCCGAAGCAAAGCGGGCAATTCCCTTTTTATCCCCTAAAGCTTTAGAAAACGCTTCCCCCAAAACCAGACCAATATCTTCCACCGTATGGTGGTCATCCACCTCTAAATCCCCCTGACAGGAAAGGGTTAAATTAAACCCGCTAAATTTACAAAAAAGCGTCAGCAGGTGGTCAAAAAAGCCAATACCACTTGCGCCGGAAAATTCCCCTTTACCGTCTAAAGTTAATTCTACCTTGATTGAAGTTTCCAAAGTCGTGCGTTCTACCCTTGCCCACCGCATAAGATTTCCTCCAGTATTTTTATTAGTTGCCGGTTTTCCTCCGGGGTGCCAACGGTAATCCGCAAATAATTCGTAAGCACTCCCCCCAGATACCGCACCAAAATCCCCTTTTTAATTAGTGCTTCATGAATTTCCTGGGCTTTATCTCCAAAATTAGCCAAGAGAAAATTAGCATGACTTTCTACCGGCTTTAAGCCTAAAGTTAAAAACTTCTTAAATAATTTTTCTCTTTCGAGAATGATTTCCTTAATTTCTTTCTGGAAAATATCTTCCCGCTCTAATACTACTTCTCCTGCTAACTGCGTAAAAGCATTGACATTATAAGGGTTTTTCACTTTAATAACTTCGGAAATGACCTCAGGAGCAGCAATTAAGTATCCTAAGCGAAGTCCCGCCAGCGCTCGGGCTTTAGAAAAAGTCCTCATAATAATTAAATTTTTATATTTTGGCAGTAATTCAATCGCCGAAAGCCCGGAAAACTCCACATACGCTTCATCCACCACCAGTAAATGGTCGTAAGCCAAAAGCTTTTCCAGCGTATCTAAATCTACCAGCCTCCCCGTAGGATTATTAGGGTTTGCCAGAAATATTAGGTGAGGCTTAGATTTTTCAATGGTTTCTATTGTTTTTTCGAAATTAAAGCTAAAATCATCATTAAAAGGTACTTCCATAAAACTAGTCTCGGTAACTAATGCATGGTGTTTAAACATGACAAAGGAAGGAGAAAAACTAAGAGCCAAACGGTCTTTTCCGCCAAAGGCCAAGTAAAGATTTAAGATTAGTTCATCCGAGCCATTACCTAAAACAATATTTTCCGGCAAAACCCCAAGCTTCTGGGAAAGTTTTACCCGAAGATTAGAAGCTAAAGGATCCGGATACAAAGGAAAACTCTTGGCATTAATTCTGGTATAAATTTCTTTTAGTAACTCTTCGGCAAAGGGATAAGGATTTTCATTGGCATCAAGTTTAATGTTATAGGGTACCAAATGGGGTTCGTAGGGTTTAAGTTTTGCTAAACTTTCTTTAAAATACCGCGGTCTATTCATCTAAAAGCCTCACTTTCACCGAAAGGGCATGGGCAAAAAGCCCTTCCGTTTCGGCAAGTTTTATCACATCAATAGCATCTTCCAAAAAGCCATCCCGGGAATAGTAGATTACACTGCTTTTCTTTAAAAAGTTATCTACCGAAAGCGGTGAAGAAAAGCGGCTGGAACCGGAGGTGGGCAGCACATGGTTCGGTCCTGCCAGATAGTCCCCCAAAGGCTCCGGGCTAAAGCTTCCTAAAAAGATAGCCCCAGCATTTTTAACTTTACTTAAATAACTAAAAGGGTTTTCCAGCATTAACTCTAAATGCTCCGGTGCTAAGTGGTTGGCCAAAGAAAAGGCTTCCTCTTCACTTTTTACCACCACAATGCCCCCACAACTTTCTAAGGCTTTTACCGTAATCTCCCACCGGGGTAATTTTTTTAGATACTCTTCTACTTTTTGGGAAGTCTTTTCGGCAAGCTCAAGGTCCCAGGTAATAACTACTCCCGCAGCTAAAGGATCGTGTTCGGCCTGGGACAGCATATCTGCCGCCAGGTAAGCTGGTTTTGCCGTTTTGTCAGCAATCACCACTACCTCACTGGGACCCGCCAGCATATCGATATTAACCATTCCGTACACCAGTTTTTTGGCTAACGTTACATAGATATTTCCCGGGCCAGTGATTACATCTACTTTAGGAATAGTATTCGTGCCAAAGGCTAAAGCCGCAATCGCATGGGCCCCACCAATCCGGTAGATTTCTGTAACCCCCGCTTCCCGGGCAGCTACTAAAACATAGGGATTCATCCGCTCCCCCTTCTGGGGAGAGACCATCACAATTCTTTTTACTCCGGCAACTTTTGCCGGTACCGCATTCATCACCACCGACGAAGGATACGAAGCTGTCCCGCCCGGAACATATATCCCGGCAACCTCTACCGGTGTATAAACCTGCCCCAAAATATTTCCTGAATCCTCGGTATTAAACCAGCTTTTTGGGAGCTGTTTTTGGTGAAAGGCCCAAACTCTATCTCTTGCTTTTCTAAGACTTTTTAGAAATTCACCGTCAACCTCCTGATAAGCTTTTTCAATTTCTTCATCGCTTACTTTTAGATTAGCAATATCTCCCCTAAATCCGTCAAACTTTTGGGCATAGTTAAGCAGTGCTTCATCGCCTTTTTCTTGAATTGCCGCAATTATTTCTTTTACCGTTAATTCTAAATCACTCTCTAACCCTTTTCGCCGGTTAAATTTTTCTAAAAGCTCTTCTTTACTTAAAATTAATTTCACTTTATTCGCCTCCAAAGTTTTTTTTCAGGGCTTTAATCAGCGCTTTTACTTCCCGGTCATAAACTCTGGCGGTTACCCGATTGGCCACCAGTCTTGCGGTAATATCCATTATCTTGGTTACTTCAATTAAGTTATTTTCCCGTAAAGTCCGTCCGGTCGAAACTAAATCTACAATTACATCCGCGAGACCCACCAGTGGTGCTAATTCTACATTTCCGTGCATTTTTATAACTTCGGCTCTAACCCCCAGGCCTTTAAAAAACCGGCGGGTAACTTCTGGAAATTTGCTTGCCACTTTTATTTCCGTAAGTTTTCCTAAATCATGCACTTTGGGATTGTCCCGGGGGGCAGCCACCGCAAAATGACATTTACCATACTTTAAATCTAATAACTCAAATATATCCCGCCGCTGTTCTTCAATTACGTCTTTACCCACAATCCCTAAATCAGCAGCACCATACTCCACAAAAGTTGGAATATCAGTAGGACGGCAGATAATAAAAGTATAAAATTCATCTTGAATGACAAGCTTGCGACTTTCCATAAGAATTTCTTCCCTTTTAAGCAATCCGGCTTTATATAAAAGGCTTACCGTAGCCGGAAATAAATTCCCTTTAGGGAGCGCAAAAGTTAAACCTTTTTTCATTTTTAATGCCTCACTTTATTAAGTTAAAGTATTAAATTAGTAATATACTAAAATATTAAGATTAAAAAAATTATTTGTCAATACTATTAGCAATACTTTCCATAATTCTCTCTAATCCTAAGGCAAAACCAAACGCCGGAGTATCCCAGCCAAACTTCCGTAAAAGAGAGTCGTACCGCCCCCCACCGCCTAACGGATAGCCAAGATAAGGGGTATAAGCTTCAAAAACCAGGCCTGTGTAGTAATTTAAATCCCGTACTAAAGAAAAATCAAGCTTTATTTCTTTTATCCCGGCATTATTTAATTGCTCTACAATTTCTTCTAATTCTAAAAAGGCACTTTTAGCTTGCTGGTTGTTGATTAATTTTTTGGCCTTTTTTAAAATTGCTTTGCCGCCCCTTTGCTGCAGTAATTCCACCAAATTTTCCCTGATTTTTATGTTTTTCCCGGCTCTTTCTAAAATTCCTTCTAAAGCTACAAAATCTTTTTGGTTTAAAGCATTTTTTATCTCTTGATAGTGATTGTGCAATTCATACTCTTCAATAAGCCCTGTCAGGATATCCACGTGGCCAAGGGATATTTCCAGGTTTTTGACTCTTGCCTGCCGTAAGTAAAAAACCATAAGCTTAATTAAAGCTGCTTCTAAGGAAGAGGTTACATCACCAAATACTTCAATCCCGAGTTGTTTAAACTCTCTAAGTTTATTTCTGCCGGCAAAATTTCCGGAAAAAACCGTTGCCGCGTAAAATATCTTTAAAGGAAGGTCCTGGTGTTTAAGCCTGGTGGAAACAACCCGAGCAATTGGAGTAGTCATATCACCCCTCAAAGCTAACAGTTCTCCCGTCCGGTCAACAAATTTTACTAAATCAGTCTCTGCTGATACCCGCAAGGTTTCGTAGTACTCAAAAGTTGGCGTTACAATCTCTACAAATCCTTCTTTTTCTACCAGCTCCACAAATAAATTTTCTAAGTGTCTACGCATCCTGGCCTCATTAGGCAAGTAATCTCTTACTCCCATTGGCAGTTCCTTAAAATTTTCCATTATAATTTCCCTTCTTCCTTAAGCCTGTTTAACATTAACCGGTAGCCCGAAGCCCCGTAGTTCAAGCAGCGTTTAACCCTGCTAATTGTTGCGGTACTGGCTCCAGTTTTCTGCACAATTTCCTGATAAGTTTTATCGGCTTCCAGCATTTTAGCCACTTCCCAGCGCTGGGCTAAAGCTTTCAACTCCGCAATGGTACAGATATCTTCAAAAAAGGCATAACATTCATCTATTGTTTTAAGAGATAGAATTGCTTCAAACAAACTATCCAACGCCGGTTCCCGTAATTTTCCCTCATATTTAAACATCACAACACCCCGCACGCTTTTCTTATTTTAATACTTTAATATACTAAAATATTCTTGTCAATATACTTTTAGGGACGGTTCTGAAAGGGTGCATTTTCTTTTTATTTTTAATTTAGCAAAAATACTCCCTGACAGAACCGTCCCTTACGGTACCCTTTTCCTTCCTGAAAATTTACGGTATATTAATAGATGAAACTTGTAATGGAGGTTTTGCCCATGAACAATAAAGCCTTAGCCCTTTTTTCCGGAGGTCTTGACAGTATTTTAGCGATAAAAGTTGCCGAAAAAGCAGGAGCAGAGGTCACCGCTCTTCACTTTATAAATCCTTTTGTCTCCGAAGAAGCAGTCACCCACGTCCAAAAAAAAGCACTTGAACTGGGAGTGCCCCTAATCTTAGAGCCGCTGGGACAAGATTACTTAGAGGTTATTTTAAAGCCAAAATACGGCTACGGCAAAGCCATGAATCCGTGTGTAGATTGTAAAGCTTTTATGTTTAAAAAAGCAAAAGAACTTTTGCCCAAATACAATGCTTCTTTCTTAATAAACGGAGAAGTTTTGGGCCAACGCCCCAAATCCCAGATGCGTCACTCAATGCAGCAAACCGTCAAAGAAGCCGGGGTAGAAGATATTTTAGTGCGGCCGTTAACCGCAAAAAACCTCCCCCCTACCTTGCCGGAGCGCCTGGGGATAATTGACCGGGAAAAACTTCTGGGCTTTTCCGGCCGAAACCGTAAGCCCCAGATGGCTTTAGCCCGGGAACTCGGAATTGAGGATTATCCGACCCCGGCCGGCGGCTGTCTTTTAACTCAAGTGGAGTATGGCAAAAAACTTTTAGACCTAATAAAGTACGACCTGTATAATTTAGACGAAATCAAGCGGTTAAATATTGGCCGACAGTTTCGTTTAAGCCCGGGCGCAAAGCTGATCGTTGGCCGTAATCACGAAGAAAATGAAGCCCTAAAAGCCTTGGCCAAAGATAGCGATATCCTGATGCGGGTACTGGATTATAAAGGCCCCCTGGCAGTCATTACCGGCAAAGACATCTCCTATGTAGCCATAAAAACTGCTGCCCAAATTACCGCCCGCTATGCCGACTGCCCTAAAGATAATAAAGTTAGTGTAGTTTTTTACCGGGCATCCACGCCGGAAAATAAAGAAGCCATAGAAGTATTGCCTATGGCTTCGGTAATTGTCAGTAAATTTAGGATAGAATAGTTATGATTTCAATGCTTTTTGACCGATGTCGGTGCGGTAGTGCATGCCTTCAAAATTTACAGCCTTAACCCCTTCATACGCAAGTTCTAAGGCTTTTTTAAGGTCATCGCCTACTGCCGTTATGTTTAAAACCCGCCCGCCGGCAGTGACAATTTCATCACCGTTAAAAGCTGTTCCAGCGTGAAAAGCTACCACTCCTGCCGGCAGTCGGTCTAACCCCTGGATAACTTTACCGGTTTCATATTTTCCTGGATAGCCACCAGAAGCTAAGACCACCGTCGCACAGGCTTTTGGCAGAAATTCTACTTTGATCTCCGAAAGCCTTTTTTCTACTACCGCCAGCATTATTTCTAATAAATCGGTCTTTAAAAGGGGCAGGATAACCTGGGTTTCGGGGTCCCCAAACCGGGCATTAAATTCTAATACCTTTGGCCCGTCCTTTGTTAAGATTAACCCTGCATACAAAACTCCCTGATAGGTAATACCGCGGTTTTTGAGTCCTCTTAAAGTAGGAATAAATATTTCAGCTGCCACACGCCTGGCAATTTCGGAGGTATATATAGGAGCCGGAGCATAGGCACCCATGCCCCCGGTGTTGGGCCCCTGGTCGTTATTAAAAACCCGTTTATGATCCTGAGCGGCTACCATCGGTACCACCGTTTTTCCATCGGTAAAGGCAAGAACGCTTACCTCCTGCCCTTCTAAATATTCCTCAATTACCACCCGATTCCCCGCCGCCCCAAAGATTCGCTTAATAAAAATATCTTCTAAAGCGCTGACTGCTTCCTCTAATTCCTGACAAACGTAAACCCCTTTTCCAGCAGCAAGCCCATCGGCTTTTATAACAATCGGCACGCCTTTTTGGTAAATAAACTCCCGGGCGTCGTTTAAATTATCAAAGGTTTCATAAAAAGCAGTAGGAATATTGTTCTCCCGCATCAGTTCTTTGGCAAAGCTTTTACTCCCCTCAATTTGGGCAGCATCCCGGTTTGGCCCAAAAACCTTTAACCCATGCTCCTGAAAATAATCGGCAATTCCCAAAGTTAAGGGAAGTTCCGGTCCTACTACTGTAAGATCTACATTTTCGCGAACTGCTATTTCTAAAAGGCCCGGGAGGTTGTCCACTTCCACCGGAATTACCCGCGCCTCCTTAGAAATTCCGGCATTCCCGGGAGCTGCCAAAACCGAGGTAACCTTAGGACTTTCTTTTAGCTTTTTTACTATAGCATGCTCCCGACCGCCAGCCCCCACTACCATTACTTTCACCAAAACCCCTCCTAATGTAGAAAATGCCGTATCCCCGAAAATACAAGAGTTAAACCGCACTTCCTTGCTTCTTCAATAACTTCCTCATCCCTTACAGATCCCCCCGGTTCTACTACTACCGTAACCCCAGCTCTCGCTAACTCTACAATGGAGTCGCCAAAGGGGAAGAAGGCATCGGAAACTGTAACTGCCCCCGAAGCTTTTTCACCGGCTTTATTAAGAGCAATTTTTACCGCATCCACCCGGCTGGTTTGTCCTCCACCAGCCCCTAAAAGCATTTTATCTTTCACAATGACAATAGCATTGGATTTAATATACTTAACCACTTTTAAACCAAAAATAATATCCGAAAGCTTTTCTTCTGTTAACGCTTCTCCCGTCTTAACCTCTAATTCCTCATAAAGCTTTGTATCTCTTTCCTGGAAAAGTAGGCCCCCGGTAATTTGCCGCCACATTACTTGATTTCCTGGAGCCGGTTTTACTTTTATGACCCGTAAATTTTTCTTTTCTTTTAAAATTTCTAAAGCCCCCTCGGTGTACCCAGGAGCAAGAATTACTTCATAAAAATGCTGAACTAAAAGGGAAGCTAAAGCCTCATTTACCTTACCGTTAAACGCTACAATTCCCCCAAAAGCCGACACCGGGTCACTCATATAAGCCTTTTCATAAGCTTCAATCAGGTCTTTCCCCTCAGCCGCCCCACAGGGCACCGTATGTTTAATAATTACCGCTGCCGGTTCCGAAAATTCAAAGACCAGGTTATAAGCGGCATCGGCATCAAGGTAGTTATTGTAGCTCATGGCTTTGCCATTTAAGATTTCAGCATCAACAATCCCTGGGGAGGTTCCCGCCACCCGGTAGACTGCTCCCCGCTGGTGAGGGTTTTCCCCATAGCGAAGCTGCTCTAAC
>Ga0334722_10004783_pt1 | contig 13943 bp, 14 predicted proteins | sample C3_bottom_MG_FD_207210 | JGI IMG/M metagenome (GOLD analysis project Ga0334722, IMG submission 207210) | Sediment microbial communities from Yellowstone Lake, YNP, Wyoming, USA - C3_bottom | ecosystem: Environmental > Aquatic > Freshwater > Lake > Sediment | place: USA: Wyoming | collected...
ATCGGTGCAGCGCTCATGATCGGGAGAGGTCATTATTGCTTCTCCGCCAAAGCCAACGACCGCATCGGCAATTTCTTGATCGCAGGTGGCGATATAGACTTTGTCCAGAGTCTTGCTCATCGCCGATCGCCGATAAACATGCTCTATCATGGAAAAGCCCAAAATCCGGGCTAAAGGCTTGCCGGGAAATCGAGACGACCCCATTCGAGCCGGAATCACGCCAATTACTTTCATGCTTCTGCAAAACTTTCTCTTATCGCTACTACTTTCTCAACGCCTTGGCTTAAGAACAGCGTATCGAGACTGAAAGCAATGAACCTATAGCCCTGGTTAATCCTATCTATGACTTCGTTTGCATCAGGTTGGACAACATGTATGCCTGCCGTTACCTTTAACTCTTTTGCCGTTCTATGTAATTTATCCATGGCTGCCGCCATTTTAGGGTTATCGAATTGACCGGGAGTGCCTAAGGAGGCGGATAAATCATAGGGACCGACGAAAAAAGCATCGACGCCTTCTACGCTTACGATAGCCTCGATATTATTTACAGCTTGAATATGTTCTATCTGCACGACAACAACGCTGTTTTTCGATAACCATTCAGCGTAGCTATCAAATGAAACACCGTATCCCTGCGCGCGCCCCAGCCCAACCCCGCGATTGCCGACCGGCGGATACCTAACTGCTTTAACAGCTGCAATTGCCTCTTCTCGCGTGTTTACGTTAGGAACGATAACACCGTGAGCGCCCGCATCCATTACTCGCTTAATTAAGACCGGGTTGTTTTCTGAAACTCTAACCAGAGGCGCAGCGCCCGCCAGCTCGATAACTTGAATCAAAGTTTGAGCTTGATCAAGAGTAATAGCACTGTGCTCCATATCAACTGTTAGCCAATCAAAACCGGCGGCCGCCATTATCTCGGGGATTGCTGAGTGAGCAAGCGTAATCCAGCTCCCAAGGGTGAGCTTGTTCGAGCTTAAACATTGTTTGAGTTGGGTCTTTCTCAAATCGGCCCTCCCGCTTACAGCCGGACAAATGGCGTAGATTCACTGTAACTGTTCAGATATTGAACATTTTAATGCAAGTAACTGCGAACGTCAATTTTGAGTTGCCCGTGTTCGTTGACACTCCGACTTCAGCTTTCTAATCGGCCCTGCAACACGTCGGCGATGGCTCCCAGATCACTGTAGACCTCGATATCGTTTCGACCAAAAGACAAACCGCTGTCTCGGCCGATAAACGTAAGGCCGGCCGAAGTCGCTACCTGAAGATCGGTAACCGAATCACCGATAAAAACAACCTCCCCCGGCAATAGTTTCTCGCGCTTTAACACGCGTTGAACAGCATCGCTTTTAGCGCATGGCGGGTCTCCAAAAACATCTTTAAAAAACCTATCGATAGAGCGGGCCGTCAATATTTCTACCAGCTCACCTTGGGGTGTCGCCGACGACAGGTAGAGCGGTACTTTTGTGAAAAACTGATTCAGGAACCGCTTGGCGCCAGGTACGTCGGGGGCATCGATTACCTCTTTTTTAACCAGCCCGGAATAGCGCCGCGCCATCTCATTTACACTCTTTTCGTCCCCCGGTTTTTGCATCAGCTCAAAAACATAATGCCTGAATTTCATCATCCTCGATCGAGACTGATTGGCTAAATGAAAAGCCATCATTTCTTCAGCGTATACCGGATACAAGGAGAAGAGGCGTTCATAAGCTTGTGTTTTTATATCATTTGACTCAACGATCACACCGTCAAAATCCAATATTAGAGCGTGAACTTCAGATCACCTTGATTTTCTTAAATCCCGCGATAAGATTCTCGACTGATTCCATTTCCATTTGCCGCCTGCATTCCCTTGTATACGATCCGATGTGAGGGGTTAATATAACCTGAGGGTATTTAACCAGCGGCCCGCTATAAGGCTCTTGCTCAAAAACATCCAGCCACGCGCCGGCTACCGTTCCGTTTTCAAGCCCGGCTATCAGGTGTTTTTCGCTGAGTAATCCGCCCCGCGCGCCATTTAGTAAAAAGACGCCTTTTTTCATAATCTGAAATTCTCGAGCCCCTAAGACCTCCCGGTCGCCGCTGAGATGCAACGTGATTATGTCGGCTGTTGGAAGCGCGTCGTCAAGATCGACCAAGGGGACCCCATCCGCTTCCCCATCCAGAGCCGGGTCGACGGCTATGAGTTTAGCCCCGAAAGCTTTTAATATGGCTGCTACTTTTCTGCCGATATGGCCGAATCCTATTATTAGTACTACCTTACCATCAAGCTCCAGACCAATCTTCTTCGACCAATTTCCTTGATGAAGATCTGTGTTCATTTGGGGAGCCTGCCTGATCAAATTCAAGATCATTCCAACCGCTAATTCGGCAACCGCCGTTGTGGGACCAGAAGGCGTGTAGTAAAACTCGATGCCAAATTCCTGCGCGGCTTGCACATCGACATTCGATATCCCCGAACCGCACCTGGAAATTACTCTAAGGCTGGATTCTTGCAACACTTCTCTATCAAGAGTTTCAAGACCGGCAATTATGCCCGACACTTCCCGCAATAGACCTTTTAGCTCCCCTTTGGTCAATTTTCTGCCAAACGGGTTGTCCACTACTTCAAAACCGGCGTCCAAAAGTTTATTGGTCGGCTCCGGATCGAGCGCTGAAAATGTGGACGGACCTATTAATATCTTGTGCTTCATTTCTCTTTCGCGCTTGATAATTTAAGTATCAAATAAGATGTGATCATGTGATCCAGTATCATATGAACATCCTCAACGGGGCCGTATTCGCCTCTGTTGCTTTTTGCATGTATAACATAATCGCATAATCCGGATAGTGCGCCGCCGTCAAATCCCACCAGGCCAACGGTCTTGCCTTTAAGTTCCTTTGCGTACTTAGCCGCTTCCACCACATTGGGGCTATTTCCGCTGGCTGAAATAGCGACAAGAACATCTCCGGGCTGAAAAAGCTCTGCCATCTGAATGGAGAATATTTTATCGTATCCGTAGTCGTTGCCGACCGCCGTCAAAAACGCAACATTATCGGTTAAGCTTAATGTTTTAAAACTTTTGACGCTTGCCTTGCGTCCAACTTCCGTCAGATCCTGAGCAAAATGGGAGGCCGTGGCAGCGCTGCCGCCGTTTCCAACAAAGAAGATCGTCGCGCCGCCTTCTCTTGCCTCGAGAAAACAATCCGCGACATCGCTCACGGACTTAGGGGCAATTGCGGACAATAGCTCGCTCAAATAAGCCGCGTATAAGCTAAAATAACCGTCATCCTTGTTTTCTTGAAATATTTTTTCTAATTGGTTCATTTCGTCTCGTTTCTAATCCGGATTTACTATATTAAATGCTTGTCTCCATTCAGGATCCGCATAGTAAATACGATAAACTAATTTCATGGTATGTAAGGCATCCGCGCTGTTGCCGTGCACTAATTTTTTGCCGCCGCCAATAGTGTCGGCAAATTCAAATATTTCATCCCGCCATGAATTATCCTCAAGATAAGTGACTGTCTCTTCTTTATCCGTACCGGTAACTAACGCACATCTCTGCCCTATGGTCAGCTTTTCTTCTCCATAGCTTTTCGAGCCAGATAGAATTCCGCTCAATTCCAAATAACCTTCGGAAAAAGCTATTTCCAGCGAAAAACGATGCTGCCATTGTGTGGCACTGGAATGAAGTGTCGCTATTCTTCCTTTTTTGTCCCGCATGATCGCATAAGCATTATCTTCGACATCAAGGTTCCAGTAACGATTTGAAATGAAGCTCTTTACTTCAGTAAATTCACTGCAAAATAATCTCATCAGGTCTACCATATGGATGCCCTGATCAAGAAGTATTCCCCCGCCTGAAAACTTTCGCTCTGCGCGCCACTCTCCGACAAAAGGAACGATGTTGCTTTTTCCATATACTCCGCGCAAATTTAATATGTCGCCCAACTTGCCGGATTTTACTAACTTAAGCGCATCCCGCACAGAATCATGATATCGATGGTTGAATCCATATTTCAAAATTAAACCAGGATGTTTTTTTTCAACCTCAATTACTCTTTCGATATCCGAAACAGTCCGGCCCGGCGGCTTTTCACAGAAGACATGTAAGCCCTTTTCAAGTCCGGCAATAGTCACTTCAGCCGCTAAATAATTTGGTAAACTTACAAATAGAACGTCAAGCGGTTCTTTTAAAAGATGGACATAATCCAAATAATATCTTGCGCCATCCTCCATCACACCCGATTTTGAAAAAGTTTGGTCGCAAACAGCAACTGTCTTTAGGTTTGGATGTCGATCGATAAACTGGCGCCGTCTTTTTCCCACAACCCCATATCCCGCTATGCCAACTTTCAACTGGGGCATCAATACACCCTCCCTTAACTGAGCTAATCCAATTTTGTTATCTAAGATCGAGCAGACGCTTGTTGAGCTCTCACGGAGATCCCGGTGCGGTCAACCCCCTGCGTACATAGATACGATTGTCACCTTGTCCGCCCCGTCGCTCAAACCCGGCCTTTTCAAGCATCTCCACAAGTTTTTCAGCTTCGTCTCTGTCTTCGTTAACTTCCAAAAGAATACTGCGCAGCTGGGGGTGGTTAAGAGTTTCCTGCGCGCCCTTCATTATCTGATACTCCGTTCCGTCAACATCTATCTTTATGTGGTTGGGCTCAGCCAGAGCGAAGCGGCGTTTGAATTCGTCAAGACGATAGCTTATCGTCGGCAAGGTAAAAACAGGCTCATAAAAATCGCCGCGTTGGTCGATCGGCTCGCCTAAAGAGTGGAGCGCCCCGCCGCTCGTCAGGTTCTCGTAATTGAAGTTGGCCAGAGATTCGGAGTCGGACAGCGCTATCGGCAGCGGTGTAATCGCTCCGGCCTTGTTTAAAAAGATGTTCTTGCAGAGCTGCGGGAAGGTAACAAACCCCGGCTCAAACGCAAAGATTCTGGCTTGCCCTTTGAGCCAGGCGTGAGCCACAAGTGAATAGGCGCCGACGTTCGCCCCGATATCGTAAAAGACATCCCCCGGCTCGAACCATGTTTCGATCCACTCGATCGTTTCCGGCTCTTTTCGGCAAGAATGGACCCGGACGTCATGTTCGATCCACGAATCGACCGCTAAAAGAATGGGGTACCGGTCGTAGTCAAGACGTTTAACTACGACCGATTCTTCTCTTATGAGCAGCCATAGCTTTGCGGGCAGAAGGCGGGTTGCCCAAACACCTGCTTTAACCGCCGCCTTGATGATCTTTTGCTTCACTGACTCTCCCTAGATGAGCACACTGTAGGTCTTTAATCCAAATTGCCGACTACGCGCTCCCCCGTTGCCCACCCTTTGTAGCTGGGGTTAATGATTTTGTATATAGCGTAAAAAATATTCGCGATTCGCCCGCGCCCGCGGAAATTCGGCAGTCGATTCACCAGAGCCTTGCTTCGCTGCAGGCTCCTCATAAATGCAGCGATCTCGTGCGGGTTGAATAAATCTCGGTGGCCTTCGAATAGTTCAAGAGCATAGTCGAGATATCCATAAAGAACGCAGATAGAAAGCGTCCTTAAAAGCTTCGATTTCATATTCTCCGGCCCACTTTGAGCGCCTACGACGCTTGACAGCGCTTCGGGCGTGCGCAAGTATAAAGCGTCCCCAAAAATCATCTGGCCTTTTGACTTGCCGTACATCTTGCCGGCGTCTCTCTTCCAATAGCAGGGCCGTAAATCGAAGAGCTGAAAACCAAGCCCCCGGAGAAACCGATCGACCTCCGCGAAGAGCGGTTGATCCTTATAGATCGGCGCGAACTCCACTTCTATCTCCAGACCGAAGACGGACCGGGTCAATACTTCCTCGGCGCCCATAAGAATAAAAAGCTCGCTACCCTGAGTGTCCAGTTTAATAAAATCGACGTCTACCAATCCTTGGGCTTTAAGCTGATTGTCCAGCGTATCGACATCCAGTTTAAGCGTTTTCAAGACGTCAAAACGTTCGGGTTCCGGAAACCTATCGAGGAAAGAGCGGTCTGGTTCCAGAAGTGAGGCGGCCCCGCCGCTCCTTGTCAGATAGAAATTTACCGATGCCTTTTCTTTATACAGGCCCGTATTAAGATAGATAGTCGCCTGCTTGCCTGTTTGCTTCGTTAACGCCTTATATTCTTCTTCGTCTGGTTCAAAGCCAATAATGTCCAGGTGCTCTAACGCTTGCCGCCAGTTTGGCTGCAAACCGCCTCTGGCTCCAACATCGACCAGCACAAGCGGCGATTCTTCGTAATACCGCTCAAACTCTGAACTTAAGAAAACATTCATCCGCTCCTCCAGGCAACGGGCTTCCGACAACCCAACAATCAGAGCTGGTTTTTTAGCGCACTACCAAGGAGATAGAAGCCAACCCTCAAATGTTCATTTCTTGAACGTTATCTTAACTAAAGCAGGCTGTACGAGTCAAGCTGGGGAGAGATCAGGAACCGCTCAGATTATTTCGGGCACGGTCTCTTTGAAAAGCGCCAATCCCTCCTTCATTTTCGGCAAGGAACGATTAAAAACCTTGATAAACTTGTCGCTTGATAAGGACAGATCCGGTTGGCGCGGGACGGTGAAGGCGCCCGGATCGAGCGGGATCGGGGTGACATTCTCCAGGCTAAAACCGAAGGCCTCCGCCATAGACGCACCGAAATCGTATTTCGAGACCCGCTCGGAGCCCGCGATATTGATGACGCCGGTAAAATCCGACTTCGCGACCAACTCCAGCGCCGGGGCCAGGTGATCGACTTCGATAGGCGTGTAATAGTAATCGGTAAAGAGCTTGATCGGCGCTTTATCCCGCAAAGATTTGTACATCCATTCACCGAAATTGGGACGGTTAATCCCCCGGCACCAGCCGTAAAAGTTGGTCCGGATAACGGCGGTGTCGGCGTGGTTCTCAAGACAGACCCTTTCCGCCTCCAGCTTGGTGCGACCGTAGTTATTGACCGGCGCCGGTCTGTCGTCTTCAGTATTGAACGGTTTGCCCCCGTCGAATAAATGGTCCGTGGAGACATGAATGAGACGTCTATCCGTCCCGGCGATCGCTTTGGCCAGATTTTTGGCGGTCACGACATTCACCCGCGAAGCCAGTTCCGGCTCGTTCTCGCATTTGTCGATGTCAACTAGAGCTACAGTGTTTATGACTATATCGGGCATGGTCTCGGCAACCAGCGTTCCGACAAACAATGGGTCTGCCAAATCACCGAAGATAAAATCGACCGGCGGCGATACAGCCGGTTGGCTTAGCGACGTCGCTACAACTTCCCAGCCGGGCGCTCCCAGGAAATACCTTATTAAGTTTGAGCCGAGCAGCCCGTTGCCGCCGGTTATCAGGAGTCTCATTGTCGAATACTATTGCTCATTTATTGAACGTCATCTTAATGGAGGGCTGAACCACAGTCAATCTCAACTCCGAAGATCGATGGTAGACGTGCGGGCGCCGGGGGTATCGCCTGCCGCTTCAGCGGCAAGCAGCCGCCTAAACCTGGTAAGCGCCATGCCGTCAAGAAACGGCTCTATTTCGCCCTTTATCCGATCCTCCAAGTAGGCTTGATACGCCTTATCATCGGTCCGGTATATGAGCTCTTGGACCCGCGCTATCAATTCTTCGCTCCCGAAGGCTACCAAGCCGGAAATGGAGCTGTAATAAGCGCTCTCATATTTCCGCGTCGGGTCAAAATAGATGGCTTTCGCCCCGGCCCCCAACGCTTCAAGCGTCGTCGACGTAAAGGGAAAGGAAACAGTTACGTCGGCTATCGCGATAACCTCGGAGGCATTAAATCTATGGCCGGTAAAGAAGACACGCGGATGACCGGCCAGCCTTTCGTACTCGGCTTCGATCCCGTACGATCCATGAATGCCGGAAGTCAGATTCGAGGCCTGGCGCAAAGCGCGGTTTTTCTTTTCTTTCCAAACCACGAATAAATCCGGGTCGGCTTCGAGCAACTTCTCAACCCCGCGCAAAAAAGCGACTCCGGCCTCATAAGTCGTCAGCGACGCGTTATTGTAAGTGCTGTCAAAAACAGCGACCACCTTTTGACCGGGCTTATGACCGGCCTCCCGCAAACGGGAGGCCAATCCAGAGGCTATTTTGCCTTCTTTAATGAGTCGAACATGCTCGGACCAGAAACATCCTAAGACATGAAAGCGACCTATGCTTGGCTGGTGCTGGTTCCACCAACGGACATTGCGCTCACTCCAGCAAACCAGATTATCGTAGAGGAGGTAGCCCCAAAACTGGTGCCGGTAAGGCACTTGGTCTTTTGGTGTAACGCCGTCTCCCGTATTAACGGTGTCGGTATAATACCAAGTGCGCACCCCCGCCTTGTTCAACAGTACGTTCCGGCCGACATGGCGGATACCGAAATCAGCGTAAGTCACAAAATCTTTCAGATCGTACCGGCGCAAGAATCCGCTCCAGAGCCAATAATCTCTGGCCAGATAAGCGCCGGCCCGGCAGGCCCAATCCTGGTAAACCGCCAAAGACGCCAATACCGCCACGCTTGTTCCGACTAATGATAAATAAGTCTTCAACGTGCCCGGCGTTCCCATGTCGCCCAAGGCCAAGCCTCGTTCTTTAAGGTATTCAACCTGCTCGGCGGATAGCGACGCCAGCGGAACAAAGATGGTGTTGTCTCTTCTAACCCTTTTGTTGTCCAATAAAAAATCGACGCCCCGGATCGGATTGGCGAATTCCCGGTCGGGGGAGATGACCGCGATCGCGAATTCGCGCTCGATCTTTTCAGCCCCCGGCTGCCGGAATAGAAGCGACAGCGTCGCGGCGATAAGAGTCTGCCCGACGATTACAGCGGTCTTTAGCTTCTCCCGTATCTCGAGCCAGAGAGGGGCCGAATCGGAGTCGACAAATTTTATTTCCTTCTCCCCTATGGCCTCCCGGGCGCGCTCGGCCAAAAGGTCGCGGTAGAAGCGACTCTGGTAATAAAAGAGGAGATTCTTTTTGAAAGCTAAATGAATTTTGTCGCTGGCGTAGAGCCCGGCCAGCCTGTTACCAAGCCAACCGGCGGGAACCGTCTCTTCATAGACGCGGTCCGTCTCGGCAAAGGCCCTATCAGCCGCGGGGTTGGCGCTAAAATAGACGGGCTCTTTAAGGGTAACGGCTTTGAGCCGACCCGACCCCTCAAGGCGCCCGACCAGCTTGCTAACAGACACATCGGTGTCAAGATAGTAAAGCTCCCGGCGTGAGAGATAGCCCAGACGAATAATGCGGAATAGATGGCGACGTCTGATTCGCTCAAAGACGATCGCAGTCATTATCAATGCTCACTTGCTATAAAATTCTTCTTTAAAAAGGCCCAGTCGTATGAGATCATCAAACTTACCATCGACATATACTTCCTTGCGGAACGTACCTTCGATTTTGAACCCAAGCTTCTTCTGCAACTCAAGACTGGCGATGTTAGCGGCGACGCAACCGGCAATCACTTTTCGCAAACCCAAGCGATTGAAGGCGTAATCGAGAACCAAACTCCAAGCCTCATAACCGTAGCCCATGCCCCAATACTCCTTAGCGCCGATCATGATGCCTGTGTCGGCTGTGCGGTGGACCCAGTTTATACGGTGAAGAGTGACGTTGCCGACATGCCGATCTGTCTTGACATCGCAAATCGCTAAGATAATGTTGGTGCCACTGCCGGCAAAGCCCTCAAGATACCGGCGCAATGTCGATGGGGTCGAAGGGAACCTGCCTGTTTCCAGATAGCGGGTCACTTCGCGATCGTTCAACCAGCCAAGATATGGGTCGGCAATATCGGCTTCCTCAATCGGCCTCAAGTAGGTTTTTGTTCCTCGTAAAAAAGCTTCCCGCATGGCTTTCCCCATTGTTCAATAAATGAACATTATATAATTTCGGAGTTATTGTCAAGAAACTTGAGCGGCGGACTTCTAACCAAATGTTTTCTGAATCACAAAAGCTTCGGCAAATAAGAACCCTGATTCCGAGCCTCTAACTTTTCCTAATGCCTTTAAAACTTCCCTTGATCTGGGGTGCGGATCCGGTCTGGATTCCCCCTTGTATGTTTCCATTGCTTGAATCTTGCGATCCACGTCTTCCTCCGCTACTTCAATGTAGATATTGGGCTCCCATTGAACAGGCCGGAGGTAACCGGTGCTACTGGGAACTTCACCGCATAGAATCGAAATATGACTATCAACCGCCGGCCTCGCTGCAACTGCCGCGGCCTCGTGGCAATACTGATGATCGATGTTTGTGCAATAACGATGGTGCGTCAACAATAAGTCAGGATCGACTCGTTTGATTATTTCCTCCAACCACTGCACCACTTCCAGCATGCTATGCTTATCCATCTCGTTGTCTTTAAACTCCCCAAGGTAGATCTGGTGAGGTAAAACCCCCAAAACCTTCATTGCGCTCTGGCAATTTTCTCTCAATTCCTCTAAGTCGGCGTCCAACAAAGTCTGCTCTTGCACATTCCGACGGCTGTGTATCCCCGTAGCCGGAATGGCCACATGAATATCCGCGCCAAGCCTGCTTAATTTTGAAATAGTAGCTCCCGCCGCTAAGGTTTCATCATCGGGATGCGCAAAAAAAGTCAAAATCCTTTTGGACTGTGCCGGTTCTATCATTCTTCGGTCTCCTTAAGGATCTTAGTAATACGAACATCTGCTTCAATAGAATCGTTTCGTAAAGCGGGCCTAAAGAGTTCCAACTTAAAACTGCCATAACGAATGAATGCTGTAGGATATTCGGAGGCATCCAACATGCGAACGTGGTCGAATATCTCATCAAGGGTTTTCAGTTCAATAGGGATGGCGCTCTGTTCCGGCCTTCGTCTTTCAAAGACTCTTACCGTGCCTTCCTGCTCCTTTGGCTCCGGTTCTGTTGTAATTATTTCCAAGATCATCTCGGCCACCAACTTGGAAGATCTTATAAATATCTCCTCAGCCAGGCCTTCCAAAGACAAATAGCGTTTTAGATAGATAGGACCTGCATCGAGTTCCCCTGTCATCCGCAGGGCTGATACCTTAGTTTCCGTATGTCCGTTAGCAATAAGGTTTTGTATAGGACTCCCCCCCCGACCATAGGGCAAGTCTGTCTCATGAAAACAGACGGATTCAGTGATATCCAAAATCTCAGAGGGAACAATGTAGCTCCAGTGCGGAAAAAACACGTACCGGGGTTTAAGTTTCCGAACCAATTCTGTCGTTAAGTCTTCGGCTTTGGTTATCAAGTGCCAATTGCCGGGGTAATGTGCGATAGTTTCTTTATAAGCCCTGATATTCCAGGGTCTAATTGTTGCAACAAGGTATGTTTTATTATTCATAAAGCAAATTCACACCATCGCCGGCTCTTACTTCTTAGGAAGTTACTATATCCCAAGAGAGCGGCGACCCCTTCTTTAGGTCTTTTGCGGCCTTGCGTCCCAGGACCTCCGCTAAATGCTTAGGCGGCAATCCCTGCGCCGGCCTGATAGAGCGGATATTTTCCGCCGTAAACACCTCGCCTGCCTTCATGTCTCGCACAACAAACAAAGACCGGCGAAATTTCCTGATCTCAATTTCATCCGATTTCATTTCGTAGCTCTCTTGCCCCAAAGCCTTCTCGGCTGTCCGGATCGCCTCAACCATAGCTTTCAGCTCATGCGGTTCAAGCGAAAAAGCGCTGTCCGGACCCTTGGTCTCCCTCGAAAGAGTAAAATGCTTTTCGACAACGCAGGCGCCGATAGAGACCGCGGCTACCGGCACGGTAGTTCCAAGCGTATGATCGGATAGGCCGACAGGCACTCCGAATGCGGCCGCTAAATGAGGTATGGCGGCCAAATTCATATCTTCGGGCGGGGCCGGATAGGCGCTAGTGCACTTGAGCAGGATTATTCCGCCTGCGCCTCCGCCGCGAGCCGCCTCAACCGCTTCCTCTATCTCCTGAAGCGTGGCCATACCGGTGGATATTATCAGGGGCTTGCCGGTCGCTGCCATTTTTTCTATCAGCGGGATGTCAACCAGCTCAAATGAGGCAACCTTGTGCGCGGGAACATCCATATCTTCTAAAAAATCGACGGCGGTCGAATCAAAGGCGGCTGAAAACAGGGTCAGCCCCAGATCTTCGGCGACCGCCTTTAGCTTGGGCTGCCATTCCCAGGGCATATAGGCTTCGCCGTATAAGTCATAAAGCGAACGCCCGGCCCACGGCAAATCGCCGCCGACCCTAAACAGTTCCGAATCGACATCGATGGTCATCGTATCGGGCGTATAGGTTTGAAGCTTAACGGCGTCGACACCGCATTCCCCGGCCGCTTTAACCAGCCCGACTGCCTGATCAAAGCTTCGGTTGTGATTTGCCGATAGCTCGGCGACTATATACGCCGGCCGACCGTCGCCGATTAAGCGGCCATCGATTTCAACTATCGGTTTATCCATGATGTTCAGCTCCCTCTTTCCCTTCCGTTAAAAATAACCTTGGTTGCCAAAGAGGAACAGCGTGAAAACCTTCGCCGTCATCTATGAGCTCATGAATAAAACGCCGAAACCGGATCTGCTTGAAGCCGCCCTCCGGCCAACCGACGCTTCGGCCCAACGCCGCCAAAACCGACCACTCCGCGTCCCTGAAACCGCAAAAAGCTCTGGCCGCGACCAGGCTCGAAAACCTGGTATTTATTTCCAGCAACCGGACGCCATCAGCGCCTTTTCGCACCTGGATATTGGCGCTGCCTTTAAGGTCAATCGAACCCGCGATGGTTTCGGCATATTCGCGGACTTCTGAATCATCCGATGTTTCAGCAAACCAAGAACAGCCTATGACGCCTAATTGGCGCTTGAAAATAATAGCCGACCTAAATCCCAAGCAAGCGTAAACGCCAACTGAAAACTCCCCGCCGGTTGAGTCAATAAATTGCTGGACCAGCGGCCAACCCGTTTCCTTTATTTTCTTTTCTAACTGGGTCCGGCTGTCAACAATATGCAGCGAACGAGACCCCCGAGACCGGCGCGATTTAACTACAACCGGAAACCCGACCCGCTCGATTAGTTTGTTGACCGCTTCCCGGTCGCCGCCGTCCGCATACGCGGCCAGCGCGACTTTTCCCTCAAGAGCTCTCATGCAATTTAATTTATCTCCATAAGTCTCGACCCAGGAAGTATGTTGACATACTATGGCGGTTCCGCACTGCAACTTCGGGTAGCTATTCAGTCCGCCTAAAACAGCGATTTCAGCCTCGGAAGCAGGAACAACCGCGTCAATACTAAAATCGCGACACAATCGATCTAAGCGCCTAACGTAATTTGCTTGGTTTTTAGCGGCTGGAACCACATGATAAGAATCGACAAAAGCGCCGCCTATGCCTGTGTCGCTTAAATCACAACCATGAAGTTCAATCGGCTCTTCACAAAAGCGTAAGGCTTTGATTATGGCTTGGCCAAAATCGCCGCCGGCCGCGGTTACAAGAACGCGTAAGGGCTTTGAATTCACCTGGTAAGAACCTCTGTCAAATAGGGCTTGTCGGGATTATTGATGAGTGTATCTCTAATTATTAGATCCGCATCATATCCAACTTGATGAAGAGCAGCTTTTCCGGATTTTAAATCCAACTCCCCGTAGCAGGCAACGCCGGCCGCGTTTCTGGGCTGCCCTACTGAACCAGGATTCACAATAAGCCTGCCTTTCCAATGCTTGACCATTGGATAATGAGTGTGTCCGAGTAATATAATATCATCTAAGCTATCATTGAATAGCGACCAATCCGCAAAATCCGGGTAGACCCTCGCTTCCAGCTGGTCCCACGGCGCTCCATGAAACATCGCGATGCTAACCGATTCAAGACTTGTTCGTCGTTGCATGGGCAGTGATTTTATCAATGAAAGACTTTTCTTTGATAAGCTTTTCCGCGAACGTTCCAGCGCGGTTCCATAGGCATCATTATATTCTGTTCCCGGCGTATTCCCCAACTCAATGCAGTTAAGCAGCACATCATCA
>Ga0334722_10004784_pt1 | contig 13943 bp, 22 predicted proteins | sample C3_bottom_MG_FD_207210 | JGI IMG/M metagenome (GOLD analysis project Ga0334722, IMG submission 207210) | Sediment microbial communities from Yellowstone Lake, YNP, Wyoming, USA - C3_bottom | ecosystem: Environmental > Aquatic > Freshwater > Lake > Sediment | place: USA: Wyoming | collected...
GAACTTAGCTGCTCCAAGTCTTCTTTTTCCTGGAGGTAGAGGAGTGCTTAGCAAAGTCCTTATGCATGGAAGCTGTAAGTATACTATTCCTTCGTTCTTTTTCTCAGTATTCTGAAATTTCTTTTCTTCTACATCTAGCACTTCATCGATATATCTTAAAGCGAACGAGACTTCAGAACTTTTAGATATCTTAGGTATAACTATCTGAGGATTCTCTGACTCTTTTAAGATATCTTCTAAAGTCATACTAGTAGATTTTACTATCACAGCTGCTCTTTTTGTCTCTGGATGGATAGTATAAGGTATCCTAGCAAGTCTTCTTATATCTCCGACAACTTTAGTATCAAGATATTTCAGCTTTGTTTTCTTCTCATTCTCAAATCGAGACACTAGCAACGAGACTACTTTGGAGATTGCTTCTTTTGGATGTTTTAATTGAGTCTCCGGGAAGAAGATATATAGATGAAAACCTCTTCTGCCAGAGAATATTATCATAGGCTCTATCTTTATTGAACGTAGAAATTCAGCTAACGATTTAACTTCTAGCCAGCAATCCTCTAAAGATCCTTGCTCCGCATCGAAATCAAGGAATATTCTATCTATTATGGGCTCTTTAAACTCTTCATCTTTGAACTTATACACAGCTATGTAGCATGGCTTGTTCTCTCTAGTGCATTGAAGCACAAATTCAAAAAAATCATTGAGAGATTTGAGCATACGCCTTGCTGGATCACCTGCTTCTCTTGGAAATGTATATAGCAAGGCATAGAGCTCATCCAGATTTCTGGTTATTTCTTGAGAGTTCATCTTTTCCGACATAGCCCCAGTCCCTCTCTAAATATAATGAGATTTCTTCTCTACTTAGATAAGGCCAGACATATCTAATTACTCTTCTTTCTTCCGAATCTTTACCTGGAAGTATTAAGAGTATATGCTTAAGATTATACATCAATGATGCTCCGCCATAAGGTTTGTATGGGTCATATGGATTAATTGGAGACTTGCCTACATGATGAGTGATAAATATCGGTATCTCTAATATAGTAGAGATCTCTTCTAATCTAGCAAACATGCCATTAATCAAAGCTGCTCTTGCAGGAAGATTCTGTGTTCCACTTCCGAAAACTCTTTTTATTGGCATAGTGAATGAGTCTATAGCCATAGCAGATGCGTCTAGAAATTCTGCCATCTTCAAAGCTGGTGTCTCTTCTGCTGGAGAAGTGAACATTATAGTAGCTTCCATCTTTTTCTCTTTTGCTTCTAAGGTTATGCTTAATCCTAAGAAGCTCATTAAAGATTCTAAAGTTCTTAGCTGGATGAACTCTGACCTTGCATCCTGGCCAAATCTTTTAGTAAATATCGATTCGCTTCTTGCTATAGCTTCTACTGTATAGAAGCCTTCGGTGTCTACATATAGTGCCGGTTTCTTTGTGTCTGCAGAGATTTTGTATAGCATTTGTGATACGAACATTGTCTTGCCTACTTTACTAGGTCCTATGACTCCAATAATTCCAGCAGGTATAGGTGCTAATTCGTCAAGCTCTTTTATTCCAGAGCTATAAGTTTTCTGAGTAATCGGCTTTTGATGCAAGAATGATTCTAGTATCTTAGTGCTTGTAGTTGGATCTGCTTTAAGCAATGTAGCGATAATATGCTTGCATATTCTATGTCTATAAGTGAAGTCTGGACATGTGCATGAGTATGAGCCATCTTGACCTAGCTTAACAATATAAGACTCTACTTCTGCTACTATGGAGTCTTTCTGTGTCCTTATACGAACTTTATCAATTAAAGGTATTGCAGAGCTTAGTCTTTCATAGCTTGTTACTCCCTTCCGAGATAGGAGTAGTAATAATGCTACTACAGACGAAGATTCATCTCCCATATTCACCACCTTGAGACGAGACTAGTTTATATGGACAAAAATCTTTGAAGTTACAAAACTTACATTCCCAAGTATATCTTGGAATGTTGGAAGAGTTTACGAGCTCAGCTATATCCTGAGGATCTAACTTTGTCTTAATGCTGAAGCTTCTTATGCCATCTGGAGAAATATAAAGAAGCACCGCATCATGGCTGTCACAGATTGTCAAGTAGATCTGCATCCTTAATGTATGATGCTCTCTTTGTATAGAAAGCTCTGAATATTTAACATCAAGCACTGTTCTGTCGCTATTATTTATATAATCTGGACTTCCTGCTACTACGAATTCTTGAAACTCTTTAACACACGGCTCTTTTGGTCTAATGAATCCTAACGATCCAAGGTAATTCTCTAAGCCGTTTTCAACAATCTCTCCTATGATCACTGAAGGCTTAAATGAGGTCTCTAGATCGACTTTTGGAAGGATGTTGAGATATGCTTTTTTCATTGGACATTGTACTAGCTCATGAGCGAAGTATACAGGTTTATTATACTTCTCTGATAGCATTTTTCTTTTAAGCTCTCTAATGTCTCTATACTTGAATATCATGCTATCTCCTATGGTAGCTACTAGCTTAGCTGAAAGTAAGTTACTTGACAACTTTATCACCACGTAGATTGAATCCTAAGTCTTGTATGAATTTCTCGTCTACTGTTATGTTAAGCTTCTTCACTTTATTTAAGTAGTAATCTATGTCTTTGATAGACGTGAATCCGTAGATCGAGATCATTGTATCTATGAACTTTATGATATCTTCTCTGCTCATATCAGTAGAAGTCTTTGAAGATGATTCCTGGTTAGCTTCTTTTACTTCATTCTGCGGAATATTCTGCTGCATATTCTGGCTTGTAAGTCTAGAAGCTTCCTCGCTAGAAAGATATCCTACTTTCCATCTTTTCACAGTTCTTCCACTTTTAGTAGTTGAGGCTCCCAAGTACTTAAGAAGAAGATAATCTCCGATCTTAGCTCCTGTCTGTGTCAGTATTCTATATAATATCGCATTTACAGGAAGTCTGTATTGAACTCCGTCTGCAAGATTCACTACTATATAGATTTTAGACCCAGGTCTCCAAGGATTATCTATTATGTCTGCAATCCTTACTATAACTTCTTGATTCTCTTCTAAACTAAGCTTTGATGGAAGTCCTCCTTCTTTCATCCTTGCTTCTAAAGCTTCTTTTAAGGCTTTAAGATATGTCTCGTCCATAGAGGTCACCTTTATCCTGATTTTAGCATCTTCTCTAGTATTTTCTGCACTTCGTCTTCAGGTATTCTTAGTCTTCCGCTTGGCAAAATTATAGGCGATATCCAGCCTCTTTTGATCCATCTATATAGCGTAATCTTAGATACTTTCAGTATTTCGCAGGTCTCTTCTACTGTATAAAGCCGAGACTCTATCTCTTTTGAAGTTTTACTCATTTATTCATCCCTATATTTAATATAGTATCACATGTTAATAAATATTTCCTTTCGTTGTATATTATACTCAGAAAGATACTTTTATTAACAAGTGAAACTATATTTAATACAGGGATAAACTCATGGTGAATATTCTTCAAGTAAAGGTAGATCCGGAAGAACTTAAAGTAAAGGATAAACTTGAAAAGATGTATGAGCTTAATAAGAAGTATCTAGAATCTCTAGGTGAGCCACTTAGCATTCCTTTAGACACTAGAGAAGGACAAGAGAAGCTGAGAAGACTTTTCTGGTATGCCATAGAAGAAATGTTCGAAGCAGTAAATGCATTGAAAAATAGCAGAGACTGGGTAAAAACAGAGTATGAACTCGATCTATGGAAAATCTACGACGAAGTTGCTGACGCTCTAGGGTTCTTCATAACTATTTCTAGATACTTGAACTTAGATGCTGATAAGCTTTTTGAGATATATCTAAGGAAATGGAAAGTAAATCAGTTCAGAGTACAATCAGAATACTGAGGTGCTTTGTATGAGAATATATGTAGGCATGAAAGAGCTATTATCAGAAACAGTTAGAGAAGTATTCTCTAGAGGACAGCTGACATTTGATCCAACAGTGCAAGGAACAAAAGTTCCTAGAGAAGAGTATGAGATGAAAGAGATAATAGGATATGCATACAAGCTTACTTCATGGGAAGATATGAAAGAAGCTTTAGATTGGTGGAGAGACAAGTTCAATAAGAAGTTCATAACTTACGAGAATGCTAGGAAATGGGCTGAAGAAATGGCAAAACCTATTAATCCAGACACTTGGTGGAAAGGAACTATGGAGGATTACTGGAACAAGTTCTCTGCTTACGGTAAACTAGGAAAGTTTGAATATACTTATGGAGAAAGAATATATCCGTATTTAGCTCAACTGATAGAAAATATAAAGAAGAATCCTCATGGAAGAGGTAATTTCATTAGTGTCTGGTATCCTCACGATGCAAGTATACCATGGAGAAAACCTTGCACTATTGGATATCAATTCATCTGGAGAGAGCCAAAAGGGTATGTAATAGTATATCAAAGAAGCTGCGATCTAGTGAACTTCTTTCCTCTAGATGTAGCTAAAGCAATATTGTTTGGAGAGAAAGTATTCTCGTCTGCTGGACTTACATTGACACATCTAGTACATTTCATTGGATCATTGCATGCATATAAAGTTGATGTTCCAGAGGAACTTCAATGGTAGCTGGTGTAACTATGAATCTTAAAGAAACGTATATATACCTCTTAAAAAGCGCTGCTCTAAGTAATAATTGCGGATCCAGCAACGTAGTTATCTCTAATATAGATCCTAAGATGGAAAGAATTCCTGCAATAGAGCCTTTGTCATATATTTTAATAGATGATAAGTTCAAATCAATTTTTAGCAGCTACTATGAACCATATCTTAACTTAATAAGACAAGGGAAAGTTGTGAAACTTCCCGGAAAAGCATGTGTGGAGTCAGTAAAGTTTGATGGATCTTTAGACATCAGCTTTCGAAGAGCAAGACTTTTTCCAACGACTTATATCGATTTCTTAGCAATAGAGAAATTAGCAGAAGATCTTGGTGCTAAGGAGCTAAATCTTCATTTCTCTAGAATGTCGAATAATCTAGTTGCTCCATACTTTAAAGCAGTACTAGACATTTTAGGAATAAAAGAAGTATCTAGCTCTTGTATTAAGACTATAGAAGATAAGACAAGAATGTATTATGACATAGTGGAGCTAAAGTATATTCCTAGGATGGGACATTTCTTGAAGCTTGCAGCATTTTACTTCGCTCATGTTAAAAGAATCATCTCTAGGCAAGAAGCTAGAATGCTATATTACTATCTTCGGTACAAGAACTCTTTAGACTCAAAACCATTAAAAGGTGAAGAATATGGAGAATCAGTCTATCATAAAATCATATCTTCAATCAGGAGCAATAACTCTTAGCAAAGATAGCTATAAAAATGCTAGGTATATTGACTTTGTCAGCAAACTTCTATCATGTAATAAATGCGCTCTCAAAGCTTCACATCCCTGGCCTGCTAGTGGCAATCTAGATTCCAAAGTAATGATAGTCGGAGAAGCTCCATCTCCAAATAGAGGTAGCTTCGAGAACTTTAATGAAAAAAGTAAGAATATAGTAGATCTTCTATTGAAAGAGATTAATTTAAGCAGGAATGACGTGTATATTACTAACACTATCAAGTGCAGTTTCTCCAAATTAACTAAAGATATGAAAGAGACATTAACGAAAAGTTGTATTGACTATTTAGTACAAGAAATAGATATAGTGCATCCAAAAATAGTAATAGCTCTTGGAGGAACTGCAGAGAGAGCTTTGACTTATATAAAGAATTACATCAGAGCAGATTTCATACTTCTTCATTTCCCTCATCCTATGACGGTATTTTATGGATCTATCGATCTTCAGACGTATCTTAAGCAGGTGAAGAAAAAATGGATGCTAGTAAAATACTTGATTTAAACTATTTTACAGAGCAAGGAGCTACTAAAGTTAAGATAATCGAAAAAGGCAAGCCTAAGAAAGTAGTTATACTTCCTGCTCCTTTCAGACCATATTTTTTCATTAGGAAAAATGACTTAGATAAAGTCTCAAACGTAATCCGAGATGCTACTTTTATTGAAGATGTAGATGCTGTAAATATAGCTGGAGAGAAAGTAGTTAAAATAAATGCTTCTACACCTAAGCAGATGAAAGATCTAAGAGAAACTTTTAGCTCTATAGGAGTAGAAGTCTATGAAGGAGATATTCCTTATGGCAGAAGAGTAATGATAGACAAGGACATAAAAGTAGCATACCCTGAAAGAATAGCTGCTATAGACATAGAAGTAGATGCAACAAAAGGGTTTCCAGATATACAGAATCCTGAAGGAAGAATCCTTGCAATAAGTGTATATGATGGTAATGAAGAAATATTCCTTAGTGAAGACGATGAAGTAAACATGCTAAAAAGCTTCAATAAGTTGCTGCCTAACTATGATGTAATCATTGGATGGAATAGTGCTGGATTTGATTATCCATATTTAGTGAACAGAGCAAAAAAGCTTGGAGTATTTATCGATGAAGAGATGTTTCAGCATATAGATCTTTTTGGCATATACTCGACATACTTCAGAAGAGACATTACAGACTTCAAGCTTAAGACTATAGCTTATAAAGTATTAGGAGATAAAGTCCCTATTGGAGCTTTACTTGATTTTGAAAAACCAGGAGAGATAGCGAAACTTACAGAATTTTTCTATAAAGATAAGAACAAGCTTAAGCTATACAATATGGATCAGACAAAAGCAGTATGGCATATTGCAGAACAGACAGGAATCATTCAGACTTATATTACTCAATGTCGTCTAGCAAATGTTCTTCCATGGCATCGAGATCTGAGTGAAAAGATGATAGCTAACAGGAAATATATTTCATATAACAAGATGATCGAGAACTTAGTGCTTAAGAAAGCTTTAGCTTCTAGACCAAGAATTGTATTTCCAAGTAAGCAGTATCTAAATGAAGACTTAGAAGACCTGGGAGAGGATGCTTCTACTTATGAAGGAGGCTTAGTGTTTGATCCTCAAGCAGGATTATGGAATAATGTTGTAGTTCTTGATTTCGCTTCTATGTATCCTAGAGTAATTATGACATTTAACATATCTTATGACACATGGACTCCGAATCCAGGAGAGAAAGATATCTTAGCTCCTTCAGGAGGGTTTATAGCTTCTAGAGAAGGCTTCCTTCCACAAGTTCTGAGAGAATTAGAGCAATACAGAGCTATGGCAAAGAAACTTGTAGATGCTTATCCTCCAGGCTCCATAGAGAGACTGCTTTGGAATGCAAGACAGTTTGCATTCAAGCTTCTATTAGTCTCTGCATATGGAGTTGCTGGGTTTAAATATTCAAGACTTTATAGAGTAGAGATAGCTGAAAGTATTACTGGGTATACTAGAGACGCAATCTTGAAAGCAAAAGAGTTTATAGAGTCTAGAGGCTGGAAATTGCTTTATGGAGACACTGATTCTTTATTCATATATAATCCAGGAATAACTTCATTCGAGAAAGCTATAGATAAAGCTGTAAATGAGCTTATTCCAGAGCTTAATAGCTACATCAGAAAGTATGAGAGTAATAGATGGAGAGTTCCTGAAAGCAGAATTGTCATCGAGTTCAAAGCGGATAGAGTATTTAGTAAGCTTAAGCTTCTATCGGTGAAGAAAAGATACTACGGCTTAGTTGGATGGGAAGACGAGTTTCTTGAAGAGCCATATATACTTATAAAAGGATTGGAAGCAAGAAGAGGAGATTGGCCTGAGCTTGTAAAAGAAATACAGTCTAAAGTTATAGAGCTATACTTAAAGGAGTCTTTAGATAAAGCTTTGGACTATGTCGAGGAAATGAAGAAGAAAGTGCTTAATGGAGAAGTTGAGCTAGAGAAGCTTGCAATACGTAAGCATTTGTCTAAGAGTGTCGAAGAATACAAGCATAAGTCTCCTCATATAGAAGCTGCTAAGATGCTTTTAAAAATGAATTATCCTGTAAGACCTGGAGACAGGTTAGAATACATCTATTTGGATGATAAAGTTATTCCAGTCACTCCTGAACTTAAGTTGTCAAAAGCAGCATTAGAAAAATGGTGGAATAAGTACGCGAAGCCTGTAATAGAACGTTTAGAGCTTGAGAAGAACTATAAATCGATTATAGATTTTGTAAAAGGAGGTGAAGATATATGACTCAAGTAATTGTAAATAGTAAAGAGTATGAACTAACAGGAGAAAGAATAGCTCGAGTGATAGAGCTTTTAGGGTTAGATGTAGTCATTAAAGATATAGATATAGGAGATTACCTTGTAGAGAAAGATGAAAAAGCTATTCCAATAAAAAGAATGTCTTATAAACAGTTCTTGCAAAGCTATATTAGCAAAGAGATATATTCTTTAATATATAGTCTTATAGGCACAGATGGATTGATAATAGTAGAGATCGAGGACCTAAATGATATAGCTAGCAATCTTTATTCATATAAGCTATTCTCTGAAGCATCTATAAAAAGCTCTATGAAGTATAAAGTGCCTGTATTTGTTACTCACATGCTTCTAACTTCATGGATAATTTATTATATTGCTACAGAAGAGATAGATTCTAAACCAAGAAAAGAGACTAAAATATACACTAGCAACTCACGAGAGCTAGCTTTAAGTATGCTTATGAAGATACCCGGAATCGGACCAAAGACTGCTGCGAGGATACTTGCTACATTCAAAAGTCTGAAGAACTTAGCAAATGCTGATATAGATAGCATGATGAAAGTAGATCGTCTTGGGAAGGAAAAAGCTGCTCTTATACATGAAGTTTTCAATGCATCATTTGACCAAGATTAAAGTAATTAAATACTTCTTACTCTTATGGATTCTTTTTGGAATTAAGAAGGAAGACTATTGCTGCTAAAGCAAGGAATACTGCTGTGCTTGCAAATATGAGTATTAAAGAATCTCTGAATGTCCGATTTAGACCTTCTTTGCTGTAAGGTCTTTCTAAAGTCATAAGAAGATCGTTCAGAGAATATATAGTCAGATAAGAAGATACTATGATTATAATGATCAATGATGCTAGCACTGTAGTTATTGACACTTGCATTTTCGTTATACCTCAGTGTTAGCTATTATCCTATTCACTGTTACTTCTATAAGATCTCCATGTTTCAATCCAGTAGCTTTCACAATCTTTCGTGGTATAGTGATTTCTAATACTTCTCCTCTACTTCTGACTCGAGCTATAAAATTTTTTGGTAAAGCTTGCTCCACTTTTAGCTTCACCCTTAATATAATTATATATTCACATATTTATAAACTTTTCTATATTTGTCTGTAGTGATACATTTATAAATTTGAGATGCAATTATATTATTCAAGGTGCTAAACATATGAGCAATGAATCAGGAAAAATGACAGCTAAAGAGAAAATAATTCTCTTCTTGGAGAATAACAAAGGACAGAAGTTTGTAGTTAAAAGCATAGCAGAAGCAGTAGGAGTATCTCCTAAAGCAGTAAGAAGAGTAATACGATGGCTTAAACAGAAAGTTCCAGAGTCAGTGAAGGTTGATAAAGAGGAAAGAGAAGTTACAGTAATATACTTAGGTTTGCCTAAGAATCAATCTGAGAGTCAAGAGAAACCAGAGATTCAGAAACAATCATTAGAAAATACTCAAGAAGAACCTGCTGAGAAGAAAGAATCTGATAATCTGGATTTAGAAGAGAAATACTTGGAAGAAAGTAAGAAAGAAGAGAACGACGAGACAACTAAGCTTCTTGATATCTTAGAAGAAGGCTATGAGAAGGACGAGTTTTGATCTTTCACTATTTCTCTTTTTTTCTTTGAAAATTTCATAAATCTAGCATTTTGATCAAAAGGGTAAACTTTATATATGTGGAAATTCATATATAATATTAGGGTGTAAACATGAGCATAAAAGAAACAAAAACAGAAACAAAGCCTCCCGACTATATGATGTGGGTCGGGGGGAAATACTATACTTTACAAACATTTGTTGAAGAAGCAAAAAAGATGGGCATAAGTAGAAGAGTGCCAATGGTGCCAGATCTGAAGTTCGGAGAGACAAGAATATTCTTAGTATCTAACGTAGATGAAAATGACCCTTGTGTCTCTATTAGAGTAGTGCAGCATAAGACTTCAATTGACTCTTTGAAGAGGTATAGGACATTCAGGATAGAGAAGAAATGTGTTCCAACGCCCAAGGTGTTTGGATACTTCATTCCTACAGCTATATTAGTTCCTGGAGAGGCGTTTACAAGAATAGCAGAGAAGTATAGCGCGTTCCTTGTTACAATACCTGAGGATCAAGCACCTAAAGTTCCTCAACGTGGATGTGGAAAGCTTAAGTATCGAGGAATATATCTAGTTGACGGCCTTGCAATAGACTTCGTCTATAGAGCTTTAAACTACAACCCTGATGATAGAGTGAAAAACATAATAGTTAGCGGATCTACATTAAATGTGTTAGATCCACCTATACCAGTTCCGCAACTAGTAAGGTTCAGAGGACTGAAGAAAGTAAATGGAGACGCTATAATTTCGGGAAGACCGTTTGAAGAATGGCTGGTGAGAGAATGAGTTCAGCAAAAACTTCGGCAAAGTGGAGAAGTATAAAAGTTCCAGACTATTTATTAGAGAAGATAGACGCTATTTCTAAAAGAGAGAAACGTGCTAGATGGCAAGTACTTTTTGATTCTTTATCTTACTACGAAGCTCAGAAAAAGAAACCAACGATTAAAGGAGAACTTCCTAAGCTAGAGAAAGTGTCTTGGTATATTTCTAAACTTGCTCAAGCTGTAGCATGGTATGTTGTTACTCAGGATGAAGAGAATTACCAGCTAACACTCAAAACAATTTCAGACATAGGCTTGAGGCTTAATATTGATGTAAAAGAGCTAGAAGGAGTTCTAGAGACATTCAAGAACACTAGAAAGAAGACAAGCAAGCATAGAGTACTAGTAATGAAAGCACTTAAAGACACTATAACATCTATGATACTTAAGCTAGCATCTGAAGAAGAAAGTAGTAATACTAGTAGTGGAGGGAATAATACATGACTAAAGATGCATCTATATCAGTTAAAGTTCCTTCTGGGCTTGTCTCGACAGTAGATTCTCTTGCTAAGAAAATGGGGATAACTAGATCAGAGCTTGTAAGAAAAGCTATCATACGTTATATTGTAGAAGAAGAATTCGAGGCTTCTGAAAATAAAGATAAGGAAAGTGAAGGATAATGTTCGAAGTATGTGCTGATGTTAAGTATGAGGATGTCAGAGATAAAGCTTTAAGGTATATGTCAGATTATGAACTAGAATGCGTAGCATGGACTTTATTTAATGCTAAAGCTATAGATGAACTATCAGCAAGCGAAAAGAAAGCACAAAGAAAGATGGGTCAAAGTTACTATCATAAAGGTGAAATTCCATGATAGACGAATTCGAGTTCAAATTAGATACTTCCGAAGCTAGATATACTAACTTCTTTAGAGCAGAATTTAAGCATTGTCTAAAAACATACGAACTTAGAGATTTCGAGATGCCTGAAGTAGGGGAATATATGATTCATGCTATAACTAATGGAAGCATAGGTTTTAATGCTAACACTCTACCTATCACTACTCTATATGTCTGCTTCGAGAAGCATCAAAGAGGAATGCAATGGAACACTTGGACTATCTCTATAGTATATGACGATTACATTAAACGTTCTATTTATAAAGTTTGCAATATAAAGCTTCAATATCGTAGGAAGCCGAAAGAGAGAAATGAAACTATTGTTATAGACATCGATGATCAGGAAGATGAGCTAAGACTCTAAGGTGAGGAATCATGTATGTAGAAGAAAATAAAGGAAAAATATACTATCTAGGATATTTGCCTGTAGTTATCTCTAATATGAGTTTTGGACTTTGAAAGTAGGTGCATAAAGCAATGAAAGTAGAGAGTGTAGAGCTTGCAGAGGATCAATACTTCGGAAGGTATTTTATTGTAGTAGTAGATTCTGATGCTTCTGAGGCATTAAAGCTCAATTTAAAGCTACTAGAAGCTTTTGGCTTTCCGATATTAGTAGAATGGAAAGGAAAGATCGACATATCATCTGATAAGATAGCTGATCTCTTAGCTGAGATTTTGATTAAAAGTGGAATAAGACTGGATCTAGAAGAAGGATACAGTGTAGTAAAAGCTATCGAGGAAGATAGAGATGAAAGTTAGCATAAGATTTTTAGGAATTTTAGAAGATCTAGCACACTTTACTTTCGGTCTTCTATCATCTCTTTCTGTAGTAATAAGTCCAGTGCTTACAGTAATCTCGTTCTTGATCTTTATTTTTTATGAATTCGACCAAGACTATAGGCTTCAAGATTACGCGTATCAAGAAATATGTCAATTCGGGTTCGGATTCGGTGTAGGTATTATTATTCTTCTTCTTATAGCTTTCCATATGAGGTGATCACTGTCTCTATTCATAAAGATGTCTGAATAGAGAAAGAGGTGGTCAATCTCATGGGCAGAAGAAGAGGTAGAACTAAGTTAGTAAGCATAAAGATAGATGAAGACACATTGCTCAGGCTAGATACTTTAAGCAGAGAAATGGAAAGATGTAGGAGTGATCTAATAAGAGCTGCTATAATTCAATACATCGCATCTAGATCCAGGATGCTCCCAAGGGTAATAATTATTCGAGATTAAGAGGATTTAAATTCACATTCAGCGATCTCTGAACTGGAAATCTAATAAAAAAATGGTGAATGATGAGGGTATAATTTCACAGTCTTCCGATCTTTCGCAGCGTCTACTATACTAGTCTTCATGGATTGCATCATCTTCTTACTTCATACTTCTTAAATCTTTATCTCTCCATTTAAATACTTCTTTATTAATATCTTCACAGTCTCTGAAAGTGTTCTTCCTTCGCTATAGCATTTACTTTTAAATTCTTTATGCATCTCATCCTCTAGTTCAATGAAGAAATGTTTCATATTTTTATCACCTATATAAATATATATGTATCCTAGTATATAAAGGGATCTGCGAATCATTATTTATTTCATTCTTCATCAGAGAATCTTTACTAGCATGACTTATATAAAGAGGCTTCAAGTATAAGAGTCGTAGCAGACAATCCTCAATAGCAAATCATAAAGCTTCAAGCATCGACTGAGCCTAGAATCGGGATAATATGAGTAAAAATAAGGTTCAAGATCTCGATCGAGAATCGGGATCAATAAAGAAGTCTAAAGAAGGAGATTAAAAAAAGGCTATATTGGGAGAGAGATATACCTAGAGCTTCTTACTTCTCTACGAGCTCTACTATCAGGTTATCCTCTGCAACTTGTTCAGGATTCACATTACTCTCAGGCTTTGGTTCTTCTTTCTTAGGCTCTTCGGCTTTGGTCTCTTCAGGGGAGCTTGTTCCGGAGTACACGTATACTAGCACGTTCCCTTTCTTGTGCCATGTAAGGCTCTTGTTGAATGCCCTTATCTCCCTTAGAGCTTTCCTTATTCTCTTGCTGTCTACGCCTAGAGACTCTTTAAAGTCCTTCACTGTGAGCTCCTGCCCTATATGAGAGGATAGGAGCTGGTATATTCCCTTCCAAAGATCTTCCTTGGATAGGGTTTGGGTTTGAGTTTTGTTCTTTGCCATATTTCTCCACCCATTTTTTTATTCTCACTTAATATTATATATCTACTAGTATATAAACTTAACTCTGTATATAACTCATATTATATAATATAATAATGAGTAAGATATAGGCGTTATAACCAGGATCTTTTGTATGTAAAAATTATACACTATACTATGAACATATTATATATCAAAATTATACATTCTACTATCTATATCTCGTATATAAAAATTTTATATTCCAAAATGAACATTCAATATATAAAAATTGTACATACAAAAAAATAAAAATGAAATATAAAATGAATAAACAAAATTTTTACAAACAACAAATCGCCGAATTTTTGTAGTGTCACAATATATAATTACATATGTAATTATATATTGTG
>Ga0334722_10004785_pt1 | contig 13941 bp, 12 predicted proteins | sample C3_bottom_MG_FD_207210 | JGI IMG/M metagenome (GOLD analysis project Ga0334722, IMG submission 207210) | Sediment microbial communities from Yellowstone Lake, YNP, Wyoming, USA - C3_bottom | ecosystem: Environmental > Aquatic > Freshwater > Lake > Sediment | place: USA: Wyoming | collected...
CGAGCGTCTTCTGGATGATGCTGCGCTCAAGCCCCGTAATCAGCGAGGTAAGGAAGACGATGACCCCCACCCCCATCACCACGCCGCCAAGCATGAACAGGGTCTGGGTCCGCCCCTCCCGCAGAAAGCGCAGTGCCAGCAGCCATTCAATGCGCACGGGGGTTTCCACCGGGTGAACGTTCCCGTGTCGTTGCCTGCACGCTGATCCTGCTGCCGGCGGTCAGGTTAGCCGAGTCGGCCAGCACCATCTCCCCCTCTTTGAGGCCGCTTGTTATTTCGCTTGCACCGTTGCCGCGAATGCCGAGCACAACATTCTGGCGCACCGCCTTCCCCTCGCGGGCAACCAGTACCCAGGGGGCGGTCGAGGCATTCCGAACCGTTTCCGAAGGAACGGTCAGCACCTTGGGGCGCCGGGCGACTTCAATTTCCAGGGAAACCGTCATATCAGGCACGAGATACGCCGGGGCATCGCTGACGTCGCAACGGGCTTCGAACGTGCCCCTCTGCGGGTCTACTGCGGGTACGACCGTTGTTAGTCGGGCGGGAAAACTTTGGTCGGGGTAGGCATCCGCAGACCCGACTGCGGCCTGTCCGACCCGGAGCAGTCCAAGATTTTTTTCGTCCACCTGTGCGGTGATCCGGGTCCGCCCCGGCCTGGACAGCACCAGCAGCGCCCCCCCCGCCTGCACGACATCACCGCTTTCCACTTTCCGGGCAATGACCGTCCCGTCACCCGGGGCGGTAATGACTGTCCGGGCAAGCCGTTCCCGGGCTGCGGCCACCGCTGCCCGCGCTTGATCAAGCCGGGCCTTGGCCAGCTTGATATCGCTCCCCTGCGGGTGACTGTTGCTCAACTGCAGTTTTTCCCGTTCCACCACGCTGGCAGCGACATCGCGCGCCCGTACGGCCTCATCCAGATCGGCCCGGCTGGCAATCCCGGCATCGAACAGCTTCTTCACCCGCTCGTAGGCATTGAGTGCCTGTCGCTTCGTCGCTTCGGCTTCCGCCAACTTCTGCCGGTTAACCGGCCCATCAATCGCCCCGATCTGGGCAAGGCGCTCTTCAAGCTCACGCACCACCGCCTGCGCCTGCTCCAATGCCGCACGCGCCTCTTCGTCCCGCAAACGTATGAGCACATCCCCTGCCTTGACCCGATCCCCGGAATCCACATACACCCGGGCAACCGTGCCAAGCACTTGACTTCCCACCTCAACGCGGGCCAATGACGTGACTCTGCCGGTCGTCACGACCGTCTGCAACAGATCCCGCCGTTCAACCGGATACCCCTGCACGGTTTTGCCCCGCAGCTGCATGCCCACCAAAACCGCTACCGCCACTATCAGCACACCGCCTGCAATTAGCAGACGAAATGAAAACCGAGATGCTGTCATTCCGTACCTCTCATGGTAACTCCGCTCGCACCGATGCCGTGAACTGCACACTACTCCTGTGGGGTTATCGTTGCCCTGTCGGGGCTGGACGACGTGATACGACACATCCCCTGCCCACCTAACGCTTGGTTAGGTAAACAGGGGACGAGCCCGTGGAGAACACTGAATCCGGAGAGGCGCGACAGCGAGAGTTACTCGATCTTCGCACGCATCTCCACGGGAAGCGATTCCCTCAGCAGCTCAACCTTCTTTTGCATCCTCCGCCACGCGATTATCCCCCAGACGACCACGGCGAACATCATGACATGCTTCACCGCCAGGGCCGGAACCTGTAGTTTGTCGGCGGCATTGGCCCATTCAAAGCTGGTATAGAATATGGTGCGGGGCACCCCGCCCAAGATGACCCACCAGAGGGCGAACCTGAACAGCTTTACCATATGGCGGTTGGTCTTCAGGAAGAAGAGCGTCGCCTCGGGGGTGTTCATGGAGGCCTGGATGCGCATGATCGCATGCAGGGCGAAGCCGCTCCCCACCAACAGACCGGTGGCCATGTCGTGAAAATAATTGTTCATCATGATGGCTACACCGAGCCCGGGGCCTATCTGCATAATGTGCTGTCCTTTGTGGTATCGAATCCCTGCCGCTTAGTTACCCTTTTTCGCCGCCGTCGGGGCAAAATGCGTGTAGTAGTGCGTATGCTGATCGATTGCCCGCTGGTCCCATTCGAAACGGGCCTCAATCACCATCTTTCCCGTTTTGTCGATAAAGCCGCACTTTTCACCCACTTTAACCGGCGCCAGGCCGTTGACAAATATGGAACCAGCGTCGAATTGCGGTTTGATTACCATATTCCCCTGTTTGTCCATATAGCCGGCCTTGCCCTTCACCATCATCGGTGCAAGCCCTTCGGTGAAAATGGTTGGCGAAGAAAACTCCTGATCGATGACCGGTTTTCCGGTTTTGTCTATCAATTGCCAGGTATCTTTCTTCTTTACCGCAGCAATGCCATCGCTGAAGTTTGTCGCTTCATTGTATTGTGCAGGGATCACCATGGTGCCGCTATGGTCGATAAAACCCACCAGGCCGAATTTGCCGTTAATCTTCACCATGGCGAGTCCATCGCGAAACATGGCGGCCTGAAAGAATTGTTCCGGTATCACCACTTTGCCGGTCTTGTCGATATAGCCATACTTGCTCCCCATTTTAACGGCGGCAAGCCCTTCGGAAAACGGGGCGGCATCAACATACTGGGGCTTGATGACAAAGGTGCCCTTAGCATCGATATAACCGGCTTTTGCAGCTTTCTCCTCGGTCGCAAACGCTGATGCCAGCCCCTCGGTATAGGCGAAGGTGGACAGGTAATCGAAGCTGGTGACCGCCTTGCCGGTTTGGTCGATGTAGCCCCACTTCTCTCCCTTCTTTACCGATGCCCTGCCATTCAGGAATATCGATGCCTGATCGAAACTGGGAGGGATGACCATCGTCCCGTTGGCATCGATGAAGCCATACTTGCCATTGACATAGACTGCGGCAAGCCCTTCGGAAAAGAGGCCAGCCGCGTCGAACTGCGGGGGAATGACGGTCGTTCCGCCCCGGTCACAGTAGCCGTACTTACCGTTAAATTTCACCAGCAGCCGCAGCGCATTATCCAGCACGACCTTTTTTTCTTCCCGTTGACAGGCAATGCAGAGCGTCAGTAATGCCAGTGTGATAATGAGTAATCGTTTCATTTGTTCTCCCTGTTGGGTACGTCAGGCATCCGCCCGTAAGGCTTTGCAACTCTCAGCCTGCTTTTATAACGGCACTGAACATTTTATCAAACTCGTCTTCCGCAAGGCTTTTATAGTATTCCGACCGCCCTGCCACCATCAGACAACGCACGCCATCCTGTTCCCGTACGGCGCCGACGATTTCTCTGCGATAGAAGAGCAGCCGCCAGATGACTCCGATAGTGGCAATGGCAAAACCGGCATACAGAATGGAAAGGCCACGCTGTTTGACAACATAGAAACGGACCCAGAACGGCATTTCACGCAGTTCCAGGCGATAGCCGGCAAACTCCAGGGCACCGTTTTTGGGTACCAATCCCTCGGCGATCTTCTTCCCATCACGTTCTACGGCGATGAAAAACATCGGGTTGTTGAACTCCATGGAGCGGGTGGCCCGCTTCCCGTTGTCCAGCACGTAATCGGGGTAAAAGGTTGCCGTATAGGTGAAGGGACCAAGGGCAAACCGGTCCGGCTTCATCTTGAGGACGTCGAGTTTTATGTAGGCGCCCTGAATCTCTTTGCCGCCGGCATCCTTGAGCACAAACAGCGGGGAAACGCCAAGATGATTGAATACAAATGACGAATGCTCGGTAGAGTATGGCCGATTGATGTCGACTTCATGGGTTGCGCCACTCGTGTCGACCAACAGCACGCTGATACCGGTCGGCGTGTTTTGGACAACGCGGGGGACGATACTCTTCACCGTGAACGTGGTAGTGGGAGGAGAGCCGATCACCGGCAGCTTCGGCAATGGTGACGTATTGTAGCGGTTAAGCTCCCCTTGAAATGTTTCACCCTGGGCAAGGTCGATATAGCCGATAAACTCGGTATACACGCTGATCACTCCGCCGAGCAGAATCAGAAAAAAGCTGACATGAAACAGCATGAATGCGATCGGGGACCAGCGGTTCTTTACCCCGTAGAATCCGGACGCATCACCCAACGTGGTGAACCCGCGCTCCCTGAGGCGGGCCATAACCGCTTCGTTCCCCAGACCGTCCGGCACGGGATATGACCTGCGATACGGATAGCCCCCCGCGGTCACGGGATCGGTGATTTTCGCATCAGACAGCGTGACCCGGCTTTTGATGATGGGCCAGCGCTGCCACAGTACCAGCGACAGGTTAAGAAAAAACAGCAGCCAGAGGGTAATCGTGATCGGTGAGGAGTAGATCGTAGTCAACTCAAGCGCATCCAGGAATGCCACCAAGTCGGGAGATTTTTTTTGCCACGCCAGATAAGCGGTTTTCAGCAGGCTCTTCTGGGGCACCCAGAGACCGATGGCAAAAATCAGGCTGAGCAGGCAGATAAGCACGATGGTGAAGCGGAGTGAACTGAGGTATTTAAGTAATGTCTTGAGCATTGGCCTTGAGAGGCTGAAGATTGAAGGCTGAGGCACAAGCAGCCCCCCAACCTTCGACCTCCAGACATATTCCTTCAGAATTCAGTAGGTATCGCGCTTTCTTCCCCAGCCACGTTTCTATCGGACCTGGAAAACATGCAGGCTGGTATTGACAACCAGGTTGACGCCGAAAAAGCAGATGATAACGCTGCTCATGGCCGCTATCACCAGCCAGGCCAGCCGGTTCTCCCGCCAGCCGAACGTCACCCGCAGGTGAATGGTGATGCCGTAGATGCACCAGGAGATCAGGGACCAGGTTTCAACGGGATCCCAGGCCCAATAGCTTCCCCAGAGGTTTTTCGCCCAGATGGCCCCGGCACAGATCATGATGGTGTCGGTGATAAAACCGAACACCACATAGCGGAACATCAACTCATCCAGACGCCCCACCGAGGGGAACCGGTCATAGGTCGGATTCGGCTCCGCAAGCGCTTCACTCTTCTTTTTCAGCAGAAAGAGGACCCCTGCGGCCATGGCCAGGGCATAGGCACCAAAGGAGAGCCAGGCAAAATAGACATGGATGTACAGCCAGATCGTTTTGAGACTCGCGGCCATGGGGGTCAAGCCCGGATTCTGCATGTAGCCGTAGCCCAGCATGACAACAACCAGCGGCGTGGTGGCAACGGCCAGCCCCTGCAACATCTTGTTCTGCCAGCCGACATAGAGGGTTCCGGCCATGATGAACCACCCCCCCATCATGGTGTACTCATAATGACCGGACCAGGGGAGATGCCCCGTTGCGTGAAAGCGGGCGGCAATCGCCGCGGTATGGGCAAGAAAACCGATGGTAACCAGGCCCGTTACTTTCGGCATGACGCGAGGATTCTTAAAAACAAAGGAGTAGACGCCCCCACCGGTAGCCAATGAGTAAATCACCAACGCAACCCAGTAAAAAACCATTTCCCAGAATGCCATTTTTCCGCTCCTTGGGCTAGCGACTGAGGATTGGAGCCCCCAGCCTTAAACCCTCTCAAGCTGTCGTTAGTTTATCCTTCAACCCGTGCACTGCTCCCTTATCGGACGACCAGATCGCGCACCCAGCGGCAACCTCGTCCAGCCAAACCCGCTGCGGGCGGACAGCAATTCTCATCAGCAGACCGATGGCCGCCATAATGCCGCCCAGAAACAAGAGCTCCTTGTGCCTTCTATGGATGACATGAATCTCGGACCATTGCCCCATCTTGGCGCAGGAGAGGGTGTAATCACCCGCCACCACCTGTTGATCGACCTGAAACACCATATCGGTTACAACCTTCTCACCACCCCGGGTGATAACCACCAACAGCGTGCTTTTTTCCGGTTGGTAATAGACACCGCCCCCCAGAACCACGCCTTGGAACAGACCATAAAAACTGTAGTCGCCGCGCTTCTGCACCAGCGGATTGAGCGTCACCAGTTCATCGAACAGGGGAACCCCGGAATCTTTGTGCTTGATGACGATCTGGGGCTGAAACACCAGCTTAGTCATGGAAATTTCAAAGGCGCCATGGCTGACCGGTTGCCCGGGTATAAGCGTAAACTTCTGCGGCTTGCCGTCCTCCGTAATCAGAGCGATTTCTGTGGCCCCTTTCGGATAGGTGCTGTCCGGAATTGTTTGACTGATGATCTGCATCCTCGGCAATGAGGCGATGCTGGTCGCCAGAAGCCCTTTCTTGACGAAACGGTATGACTCAACCTTGTTCAGGCTGGTTGCCGGGCCCATACCGTCCAGCAGCACCCCGGAGAACTGGCGGAGATTATCCCAGCAGCCAACGGCAAGCAGAATAAGCAGCCCCGCGTACATAGCCGTAGTGCCGAGATATCCGAAATCACGCCTCTCTCCGTAGCTGCCATCGGCAGTAAAAGCATAACCGGCTCTTACCAGGGCTGCCCGCACATCGTCGGCGGATGCTGGCAGCAATTCATTCTGGTCCGGTCTGCAGCATGTCCCATACCTGACAGGCTTTCTCATTACGGCAAGATAGCGCAGCAGACGGCAGGCAACAAAAAATGTAAAGCAGATATTATTTACAAGCAGCAGTTTGGCGGGCTCTGAAAAGGGAAACTGAAGGTGAGTTTTTATGCTCAAAATTACCAGAAACGGGAGAATAAGAAAAAACAGCATGGACCACGGCGAGACCAATAATAATCGAGAAAACTTCGATCCGGCTATCATAGGGTAAGGTCTTTCCTCTAGTACTGTCAAATGCGGGTTCTTAACGCTGCGAATACTAGTGATTCATAGCAAATGTCATTGAAAAAAGGAACATAAAAGACGCTCTGTGCCGCCATTTACCTGCCAGGAACCTTTCAAGGCGACGGTCACGGTGGCGACTGTTTTTTCAATTCATCATGCTGGTTCAGACCGGCCAGTTCCATCATGCCGTTCGCTGAACGGGAGAACGTCAGGCGCATGTCGGTAGTATAACGGTCATTTTCCACCCGGTAGACCAGCACGACACTCTTGTCGGGACGCATGGCAGCGCTGATTTGTCGTGGCTGTTTCAGTACGCCGACCCTCTGGCGCGTCTGCTGAAATTTGGCTACGAATTGGCTTTCCGTACCTATTTTCTGAAACCCGGCGGATGCCCCTTTATAAATGCCGGAAAAATCACCCGCTTCCAACAGGGCCAGGACTCGTACAGCTGCAGCTTCCGCATCCGCCTTGTCTTTGGCAGGCACTGCTTGCGCGCCCCCCTTATCCTGAGACGGCTCCTGAGTTGCCGTTTTTTCCTGGGGTGACGCCGCAGGTGTGGCAGATTTGTCCTTTTTTGAGTTGCAGCCGCCAAAAGTGACTATAAGAACCACTAGTAACGCACATTTTGTGAAATTCGTGACATTCATTTCTGACTCCCTAAAACAGAATTGGGGGTGTGCCGTATTTGAAAGCACGGCCGAATACTATCATGCAAGCCTTTGCAACCGTCAACCGCTTAACTGAAAAATAGTGCGCGGCCCCTTGCATAGCGACACATTATCAAAAAAGGCCGGCACCCGAGTGCCGGCCTGCAATACAAATTCAACAGGAAGGAGAGGGGGTTTCCCCCCTCTCCAATTCAGAGGGCCGTTAGTAGGTAACCGGACGGTTGATACGCTTATTGAAGCCGTAGTGACCGCCACCTTTGCCGCCCGTTGATGTAGCTGAGGCACGACCGGCTTCTGCACCATGGTCATCGCAGCCGCCCCAGGTACCGTAGGCTGCAACCGAAGGTCCACCTTCGCCGGTTACGGAAGGACCTTGTATCCCGTAAGCAGGTCCGGCCTGAATCTGTGCATCAGTACCAATACCCGGGTTGGTGTAGCAGCCAGCGCCGGCTCTGGAGACGTTATTTCCGCCGACAGGAGTCTGGGTCCAGATGACCTGTTCCCAGTTGGTGTCGTTTGAAATACCGCCAGTAGTGAAGCTGTACGTAAAGGTGCTGTTGGTGACCGGGCCGGCAGTCGTGCCGCCGGTGAAGCCACCCAGAGTACCCGGAACGTGCATGATGTTGCCAAGGCCCGGCAGGAAGCGCTGTACCTTGGTGGTGTTGCCCATGCCATCGACATAGGCGCCGCCTTTAACGGAAGGATCTACCGTAAGGGTGGTATTCGCCGTGCCCGGGGAGTTTTTCGCCGAACCGTGGATGCCGCCATAAGCATTGCCGATGCCGGAGTTGTGGCAGTTGTTGCACTGGATGCCGAAAATGTTGCCGAAGTCGGGATCCTGCTCACCGGTATAGGTAGCAGCCTGCACACCGCCCGGGGCTTTGGTGAAGTTGAGCGGGAAGCCCGGGGCGAATGCCGGAGTCGAGCTGTATGCGCTTCTCGGGCCTTCGAAGCGGCTGGCGAACTGGGTGCCGTCGGTCGCCTTGCCGGTGGTGTAGCCGTTGAACGGAATGGTGTTGCCGACGCCGTTGCAGCGGCCGGAGGCATCATATTCGCCGGCGTGCGGGCCGGTGGTGCCGGTAGCATTGTACACGCTGCCGTAGCGCTTGTAGCTGTGGCAGTTGAAGCAGACCAGGAACGGAGCATTCGGGTTCTTGAGGGTAACTGTGCCGGCGGGGCCGGGGTTGGGAGTGTTGAGAGCCGTATTTTTCTCGTAGGCATCCTGAGTATGACGCTCGTCAGTGCCGATGCTGTTGCGCAGCAGGTACTCGTTGTTGGAGCCGTGGGCACCGATGGCTACCGTGTTCAGCACACCGGCAGCGTTGGTGGCAACACCCGGCTTCCACTGGCCAACGGTGTGACAGTCGCCGCAGTGGAGGGTGGAGTCGTCGCCAAGGGAGGCATTGCCGGTACGCGGAGCTGCTTCGCCGCCGTTGTTGGCCAGCGGAACATAGAGAGCGTTGAAAGCGGGGTTCGTCGCCAGCTCGCTGACACCCGTTGTAGCGTTGACCGAATCGTAAATGGTGGAACGCTTGCCCCACAGGGTGGCGGAAGAGTTGGCGGCAAACGCGGCCGGATTGGCAATCTGGCGAGCACCGGCAGTTCTGGTGCGGCCGGAGTAGCGTGGTCCTTTTACGGCGTGGTGCGAGTTGTTGGTGGTATCGAACTGATTGTCAACGTTCACAACTCCCGGACGCTGCATCTTGTCGTAACGGTTGGAGATGGTGTCGCCGAACGGGTTGCGTGCGGAAGCGGTTTTGCCGGCAGCAGCAAGACCGTTGCTGTTGATGAATGCCTGGATCTGGATGCTCATCGGTGACGTGGCGCCGTTGGCATCATGGCAGCTCATGCAGAAGTTATCCATGTTCGAGTGGTTCGGCGCGGCCGGATCCCACTGGTAATCAGAGTCGTTGTCAGCGTGGCGCAGATGGATTTTGGCATCGGCCATATGCTTGGTGGTATCCACAACGACCTTGCCGTTTGCTACCTTGCCCTCAAGATGGCAGGCGGCGCAGTGGGCATCGTTCAGTGTTACCCCGGTAACGTGATGCGACCACTTGGTGAACTCGACCGTAATGGCGCGCACACCATTGTTGTCGTTAACATAGGTGCCCTTGTCGGTCCTGTCCTGCGGGAAGGAGTGGCAAGCGACGCAGCTCCCGCCGATAAAGGGGGCGTTGAGGGGGTCGTGGGGATTGTGGCAGGTGCCGCAGTTGCCCGGATTTGCAACGGATGCGGGTTTCAGGTACGAATTTGCGTGTTGCGCCTGAATGTCGGCGTCATTGCCGAATGCCGTGTTGGTGCCGGTATGGCAGACGCTGCAGCGGTCAGTCGGGCTGGGGAACGGAATCGGGCCAACGCCGTTGTGCTGGGCGCCGCCGCCGTGACAGCCCTGGCAGCCGACTTCATCCCTGTTATGCGGCGAAGCAAGAAAGCCTGCAACAATGTTGCGGCCCGAAAGGGGATCTACAGAAACTGCGTGGCAGACCTTGCAGGCGGCTTCGGGAACTTTCGCCACCTCACCGGGACTGGTCCCCTCTTTGCTGGACGAGCCGCAGCCGTTTAACAATGCGGCCATTGACATCGTGCCTAACAGCATCAGACTAAACTTCTTGATACTCATAGCTTTCCTCCTTGGTATGGTTTGGAAATCAATACGTTCCCGGCAGGTGGCACTTCAGGCAGACCTTGCCGTTTGACCTGTCCTTGAGATTTCCGGATTTCCAGTTTCTCGGATGCGGCCGCACCTTGCCGCTGGAGTGGCACTTGATGCAGACATCCCCTTCGGGATGACACACCGCGCACGACTGCAGGTTGCGGCGCGCTTCGGTCGCGTGGTCAGCCTTCCAGTTGGGAGCAACGTACTGCTGACTCTCTTCACCCAGCGGGTTGTGCGATCTGATCTTCAGCGAACCCTTGGGAAAGCGGCTGTGGCAGGCGGTGCAGTATTTCTGGTCGTGGCAACGGAAGCACTGCTGCTGGTTGTCCTTCGCCTTCAGCGGATGGATGCTGATGAAATCGCTGCGGTGGCTCTTTGGATGTGAGTCGCGGCCAAAATTCTCTTTTTCCAGGTTGGTGCCGTTCAGCAGGCCACCCTGGTGGCAATCAAGACACCAGGACTGGTCATGGCACTGATTGCAGTTGGCGCCGGCCTTGCCGGCCAGAACACGGTGCCCGCGCATCCAGTCGCTGTCATGATTGGGGGAAACCCCTTCTCCTTTATGACACGCGCTGCACTCTTTGATTTCCATCTTCGAGTATTCGGCATGGGCAATTTTTTTGTCGGCGTAGGAGCGTTGCTGCAGGAAGACAAGTCCAAAACCGATTAAAGCCAGTATAAAAAACGTTTTCTTCACGGATGTCCCCCCTTTCTAAAAATCGTAGTTGAAGGCAACGCGGCCGGTCCAGTCGTCCTTGTAACGGGCGTTCACGTTGTCCTCAACCCGCACGGAAGCCGACATATTGTCCTTGATCTTGTACTTGCCGCCCAACCAGTACTTGCGAGCGGTTTCCTCAGCGGTCACCTTGTCGCGCTCGTACACGTCAAAGTGAATGCCGCCGGCAACCTCGATTTTCTTGGTCGCCTCATACGACACCTCGGCGATGCCACCGTTCAGGCGACCGCCATAACCACTGCGATGATCGTAGTTCAGGGACACCTGCAGATGTTCGATCGGCCTGATGCGGCAGCCGATTTCGATGACATCGGCATCGGCGCCTTCGTAATCCTGCTTGCTGTAGCCGGCATTGACAGAAATTTTGTCGTTGATGGTGTAGTCGGCCCGGAAAACGCCTTCCTGGTAACGGCTGACCGCAAATACTGAAAAAATCGAAGTAGAGTCAAACGTCGGATAACTCTGGTACCATTCACCGGTCAGCACCAGATCAGCGGTGGGGAAGTACTTGACCCCGGCCAGCACCTCGCTGAACGTCTCGCTCGGAATGTCGAAGCGGGTATTGCCATAGACCTTGAGCGAATTGAACAGATACTGTTTGAAGGATGCCCCGAGCTGGTCGCGGGCAATGCCGTCCTTGTCGAACTTCATGAAGTAGCTGACTTCGGCGTCGGTGTTGCGGTATCCGGCAAGATAAGCGGCAACTCCAAAGGCAAAGTCGTGGGAGCGAGTGGCCTCGCCGTCCAGGTCGAAGATGACGTTACGGCCACCCATGACCGAAAAGGCCACCGGACCGATATTTTTCAATTCGACCTTGCCGCCGTCGATCAGGGCGCTGCCCGCCGCATAATTGACGAACTGGCGACCCAGCCTCACATCCACCTTATCGAACAGGTTGGAATAATCTCCATACAGATAATAGAGACGGCCGTTCAGCCCCTGGCCGTTGCGGATGTCCTGGGTAATCCGGCCATATCCCTGGAACGACAGCTTATTGTCCTTGTCGATTTTGGTAACGGACAGACTCAGATATTCGCCGAATTCGGCTTGCTTCTTCTCGGTGAAAATGTCGTTGAACCATGTGAACTGGGTTGAACTTCTGCCATGTACTTCTGCCGACCAAGCAACTGCCGAGGGCAGCAACAGCGCCATGCCGGCGAACAGACAGAGTAATCGTTTAAAAGCCATCAGAAACCTCCTTTCGCTGTAATCGCACTTCCTGCAGCCTGCATCCTAAGTGTCTTGCGTACTAAAAGAGAGCCTCCTTTCAGTCAGGGGCGCGGGTCCCCCGGCAAAACGTCTTTACAAAGGTATTGATCATCTCGCGCCGCAGCGGCACTAACCCTGACGTGACACCCAGCGTCCCCTCGATATGAAAAAAACCAAAAGCCTGTGAATGAAAAGCCCGTGCCACATATTCCGGATTGAGATCCTGCCGAATCAAACCGCGGTCTTGAGCATCACGAAAAAAATCCGTGAAAACACTAAACAAGCGCTTCAAAAACGAGCCATATACCTGCTGCATGGTTTCCGGTGCAAACACAACCTCGTTGTTAAGCACCCGAATCCAGCCCCGATTCGCCTCTAACCGTTCGATAAAACAAATAAATAATGTCTCCAATGCTTCTTCGTATGGCAGCATTTTCAGCTGGGGAACCAGCTCCGCCATCACCGGCATGGAAGAAAATGACCGCAGAACTTCGGCAAACAGTGTTTCTTTATTCGCGAATTGACGGAATACCGTCACTTCAGCCACACCGGCCTTTTGGGCGATTTCACGGGTGGACGCCCCCAGGTACCCCCGATCCGATATCAGTTCGAAAGCGGCTTTGAGAATCCGTTCCCTGGTCGATCCGGTCCGCGGCATGGCGTCTCCATATGGTGTAAGCAGTTGCTAACATGCATAAAACAAGCCATTCTCAAAATAACACCTGCCATAAAACTTTAACCCCGGCATTGACAAGCAGGGGCCGAGCTACTTATAGTTAACTTGAAAGAACAACCCGGAGGTGATTTTCGTTATGCCCATGTATGAGTATCGTTGTACCAGCTGCACGCACCAGTTTGAGTTGCGCCAGAAGTTTTCCGATCCCCCCGCCAGCCGGTGCCCCCAGTGCGGCGGTACGGTCCAGAAACTGATATCCCAGAACGCCTTCAGCCTGAAGGGTGATGGCTGGTTCAATACCGGCTACTGCCCCAAGACCGAAGCACCAAAACCGGCGGCCTGTGCCGGTGCCGGCTGCTGCGCAGGAGAATAACCGTATTACCGAGTGTACTATATAATTTTCAATGAGCAACTTTTAACGCAAAAAAACGCCCTTCATAGTTTATTTATGTGAAGGGCGTTTGTTCATTTAAATAAGCGCCCTCTTTTCGGCAACCCGGCCATCCGCTTGAGGGATCCGTGGCTTTGCGTCCCCAGGTTACCCTGAGTTTGCTAGTGTCAGAGAGGTATGTTGCGTATACATAGCCCTTCATAACCACGCTGTCAACTGATTTCGCAGCTTGCGACTCACCGCTGTTCGCTTAACCTTCTTTACAAGCACGGCCAAGACAAAGTACTATGCCACGCTGCATCGTCAATCAATTGAAGGGGCTCATTTCAGGTAGTGACATGATCGTATCGACCCAAAAACCTTTCGAACACATTCTGTCTGCACTGCAGGGGGGCGAAAAAATCTTCATCATCGGCTGCGCCAAATGCGCAACCGTCTGCAAGGCCGGTGGCGAAGAAGAGGTTTTTCGTCTGCAGGAAGCGTTGTCGGCTGCCGGCAAGGACGTGACCGGCACCATCGTTATCGACGAAACCTGCCATATGCTGCGCACGTCGCGCGATCTGCGCTCGCGCAAGGAGCAGGTCGAGGAGGCCGACTTCCTGCTGGTCCTCTCCTGTGGCGCCGGCGTCCAGTCGGTGTCCGAAACCACGGATAAAAAAGTCATCGCCGGTACCGATTCCAAGTTCTTGGGCAATATCCGCCGCTTCGGCCAGTTCGAACAACGCTGTTCCCTGTGCGGAGACTGTCGCCTCACCGAATCCGCCGGCACCTGCCCGGTAACGGTCTGCGCAAAAGGGCTGATGAATGGCCCGTGCGGCGGCATGGAGAACGGCGCCTGTGAGGTGGACACGGAAAAACCGTGTG
>Ga0334722_10004787_pt1 | contig 13938 bp, 8 predicted proteins | sample C3_bottom_MG_FD_207210 | JGI IMG/M metagenome (GOLD analysis project Ga0334722, IMG submission 207210) | Sediment microbial communities from Yellowstone Lake, YNP, Wyoming, USA - C3_bottom | ecosystem: Environmental > Aquatic > Freshwater > Lake > Sediment | place: USA: Wyoming | collected...
GCGGAACCATGCACGCACCCTGCCGCTGGAATCGCCGGTGAGCACCGTGTTCTTGCCGTTGAGCCACACGACCACGGTCAGTCGCGCCGGCGGGTCCGGCGAAAGGTCCACCTCTTCGGCGACCTTCGGCGATTGCAGATCGCTGACGTCGACACGCACCGCGCGGCCGTTTTCCCACACTGCGATCGCACTGTTGCCGCCGCCGTGCAGCAGCAGCCAGCGCGGCAGCCCCAGCGTGTGATCGGGATGCAGCAGCAGCGTGCCAGTCTCGGTCTCGATGGTGTCCTTGCCGGTGAAAAGGTTGGTGGTTCTGGAAAGTCGCGTCACGCGCAGCATGCCGCGAGCGTCCACCGAGGCCTCGACAGGACCGGTCGGCGTCTGCGAGAAATCGACGGCGACGATCGCCGCGCCATCGGAGACCGCGATCGGGTCGTCAACCGTGAACTCCACCGTGTGCAGCTCGAACTGGTCGGACGAAATGCGTTTGGCGACTCGACCGTCGACGACGAAAGACTCGCCGATCCTGTGATCACGCTGCTGCGCAGGCATCGAAGCCGCGTCGCGATACTCGGTGCGCGAGGCAGCGCGAACAAGACGCGTGGTGCCGTCGGCAAATCCGAAGACCGCCTGGTCAGAGCGCACGGGAAACGCCTGCGCGGTCGGCGCGACAGCGAAGGGACGCAACTCGCTGAGCAACTGGCCGTGCGGCTCATCCACGCTTCCGCTCTTCTCACGAGCGACCGGCGCAGCCAGCACGACGAAACGCGCTGCGGACGTGCAGGCCCAGAGGGTCGCCAGCGTGTCGTCTTCGGCGACGGCGACGACTCGCTCTTGCGAAGCCGCTCCGTCCGGCTCGCCGCTCAGCGTCCGCGGGCTGCCCAGCCCGGCGCTTCGAAATAACGGCGCGACCACCCAGACAAGAAAGAGGAAAACCGTCGAGACTGCGGCGATGGTTCCGATGCCACCGATACGGATGAGATTTCGCGCGAGGCCGTCGAAGAACCTCACCGAACGGCGGGTGCTGCGACTGCGACGGGGCCTGGAGCTTCCTTGCGACAATGGCGTGTACGGACGGCGAAACGCCAACGAGCGCGTTCGCCGTCCGCCTGCTGGATCAGTCGAGGCCCAGCGCTTTCCTGTTCTGCTCGACCAGAGCCGGAGTCAGTGGGAAGTACCCGTCCTGCACCGTCACTTCCTGTCCCTGCCTGCTCAGCACGAAACGCAGGAATTCGCGGCGCAGCGGATCGAGCGGAGTGCCCGGCTCGGCGTTCACGTAGATGTAGAGGAAACGCGACAGCGGGTAGAGGCCTGTGTACGCGTTGTCCAGCGTCGCCTCGATCGCCTTGTCGGTCCTGGCCAGCAGCACCGTGCGCACATCGGCGGTCTTGTAGCCGATGCCGCTGTAGCCGATGCCGTAGCGATCGCTTGCCACTGCCTGAATCACCGCCGAGCTGCCAGGTTGCTCCTTGACGGTGTCGCGGAAGTCGCCCTTGCCGAGCGCGTGTTCCTTGATGTAGCCGTAGGTGCCCGAAGCCGAATTGCGGCCGTACAGGCTGATCGGCTTGTTCGCCCACTCGCCGGCAAGGCCGAGCTGCCCCCACGTGTCAATGCTCTCGACGCCGGAGTTGCGCGTCTTCGAGAAAATACCGTCGATCTGCTTGAGCGAAAGCTGCTTGACCGGATTGTCCTTGTTCACGTAGATGGCGAGCAGGTCGATGCTGGTGGCGATCCTGGCCGGTTCGTAGCCGAACGCGTTCTTGAAGTCGGCCTTCTCGGCGTCCTTCATTTCACGGCTCATCGGTCCGCATTGCGCTGTCCCGGCCACCAGTGCAGGCGGAGCCGTCGACGACCCCTTGCCCTCGATCTCGATCTGCACGTTCGGGTAGAACTTCTTGAACCCCTCGGCCCAAAGCGTCATCAGGTTGTTCATCGTGTCGGAGCCTGTGCTCTTGAGCGTTCCGGAAACTCCCTGCACCGCGGTGTAGGACGCAATGGAAGGATCCACGGTCGTCTGCGCGCCCGCGCTGCCGGCCATCAGCAGTCCGGCGACGGCCATGGCAACGAAGGAAGGAATACGTTTCATGCCTGATTCTCCTATGCGGTTGTGGCCGGATCGCGGGTGGCACGCGCTGATCGCGCGTGCCGCCGTGCCGGCTTCGGGGTCTTTCTGCAGATCCCACCGCAGCGACAGTTAACGCCTGCTTGTTAGGAGTATGAGAGCGGATCGTTAGATTTCGGTTAGCAACGAACCCGGCCACGTCGTCTGCACCCGGCGCGACGCGCGAGGAGCCTGCAGACGTTCGACATCCTCGCGGGCGCTGGTTACGAACCCGTCCGGGGTTGACCGTCGATGCCAGCGCGCGGTGTGACGCTCCTGCCAACGATTTAACCGATTGCTAACGGGTTCCGAACGAACGTCTAACCTCGAACGGGCAGCATTTCGGCCGAAGTCCGCAACACGGACCTCGACCGAACAAAAAGGAGACATTCGCATGCAACACACAACGAGGAGAATCGTGACGACTGCGGGGTTCGTCGCGATCGCCATTGCGGCACTGGCCATCGGCGCCGCGACGGCGTTCGCGCAGACGAGCGCCGCACCTGCGGCGGCGCCGGCCGAAAAGTCCATCTACGATAAAATCTGGAGCATCACGAGCCTCTACAACAATCCGGACAACCGCTGGCTCCAGGAGCTCAACGTCGTCGGACGGCAGCAGAACGATTTCTACTATTTCGACGCCGACCAGGGCCAGGAGACGGACTTCGTCAACCGCCGCACGCGCATCGGCCTCAAGGCGAAGATGTTCGACACGATCACGCTGCACTCGGAGGTGGACCTCAACCTGGAGCCGCACGGACAGACGTACAACAAGCTGACCGACGCGTACGTGAAATGGGCACCCAACAAGCTGCTCAACGCGACGATCGGCAAGCACAGCGCGAAATTCACGCTCGACGGCGGAACGAGCTCCACGCAGCTCATCACGATCGACCGCAGCAACATCGCCAACAACTTCTGGTACCCGGAAGAATACATTCCCGGCGTCAGCGTCAACGGCGAGCACGGCAACTGGAGCTACAACACCGGGATGTTCTCTGCCGGCGAAGCCACGCGTGAGTTCGGCAAGTTCAACGCCGGGATGTTCGCGCTCTTCAGCGGCGGCTACAACTTCGCGTCGATGATCGGAGTGGACAAAGCCCTGTTGCGACTCGACTACGTCTACCAGACTCCCGACAGCCGCGACAACTTCACGCGCGCGAACGAGGACGTCGGCTCGCTCAACTTCCAGCTGGAGAAGGGGCCGTGGGGGCTCGGCGCCGACATCGACGGAAGCCATGGCTACGGCTCGCAGCCCGATCTCTTCGGCCTGCAGATCATGCCGAGCTACAAGATCACCAAGACCTGGCAGGCGGTATTCCGCTACACCTTCATCGACAGCTCCGACGACAATGGAATCCGGCTGGCGCGTTATGAGAATGCGATCGTCAGCGGCCGCGGTGACCAGTACAACGAAGCGTACCTGGGCGTGAACAAGTACTTCTACGGCCACAAGCTCAAATGGCAGACCGGCGTGCAGTACGCGTCGATGAAGGACCACGCCAACGACGGCGGCAAGTACGAGGGCTGGGGCCTGACGACGGGATTGCGCATCAGCTGGTAACGGCTCGCGAATGAGAGCCATCGATCGCGCGCGCCGTTCGCCCGCTCGCGGTCGATGGTTCCTACGGGATCAGACGGGATGCCCGGCGAACGCCCTCTGGCTGTCGACCTCCTGTTCTCCTTCACGGGAACGAATGCGCTCGTAGGTGCCGTCCGGCAGCAACCTGCGCGCCTTTACGTTGTCGCGCAGGTACACGTCGAGCACATCTTCCTTGAGTTTCCTCCGGAGGCTTCCGTCATCGATCGGCGCAACGACCTCGACGCGATGCTCGAGGTTGCGCGACATCCAGTCGGCGCTTCCAAAGTAGATTTCGTCGGCACCGCCGTTGGCGAAGTAGAAGATGCGGCTGTGCTCGAGAAAACGTCCGACGATGCTGATGACGCGGATCGTTTCGGAGAGGCCGGCGACGCCGGGACGCAGGCAGCAGATACCGCGCACGATCAGATCGATCGAGACGCCGGCCTGCGACGCTTCGTAGAGCGCGCGAATGAGTTGCGTGTCGGTGAGGCTGTTCATCTTCGCGATGATCCGGCCGCTGCGGCCATGGCCAGCCTCGCGCCCGATCAGCTGGAGCGTGCGCTCGGCAAGATTGACCGGCGCGACGAGCAGCCGGCGATAGCTCTGCTGGCGCGAATATCCGGTCAGGAAGTTGAACAGATCGGTGGCATCCGCACCGATTTCGGGGTCCGCGGTAAAAAGGCCGACGTCGGTGTAGATGCGAGCGGTGGTCGGGTTGTAGTTGCCGGTGGCGAGATGGACGTAGCGACGCAGCAGGTGGCCTTCGCGGCGGACCACAAGTGCGACTTTGCAGTGGGTCTTCAGGCCGAGCAGACCGTAGACGACGTGGACGCCGGCGCGCTCGAGCTGTCGCGCCCAGGCAATGTTGTTCTCTTCCTCGAACCGCGCCTTCAGCTCGACCAGCACTGCCACCTGCTTGCCGCGCGCGCTCGCCTCCATCAGCGCCTGCACGACCGGCGAGTGCTGTCCGGTGCGGTACAGGCACATCTTGAGCGCCAGCACGTCCGGATCCGTGGCCGCAGTGTTGATGAAATCGGTGACGGCAGAATACGGAGTGTACGGATGGTGCAGCAGGATGTCCTGCCTGCGGATGACGTCGAAAACGCACTCCTTTTTCGCGAGCGGCGCTGGCAACGGCAGCGACAGCGGTGTGTCTCTCAAGTCGGGACGCGGCAGGTCATACAGAGCCATCAGATCGCGCAGGCACAGCGGCGCTTCGACCGCGTACACATCGTCTGTCGTCAGCTCCAGCGAAGCGGTCAGGTAATCCACCATGCCCGCAGGCATGGTGGTGGCGACTTCGAGCCGCACCGCCTCGCCGAAGCGACGCCTGCGCAGTCGCTGCTCCATCACGCGAAGCAGATCGCCGGCCTCGTCTTCGAGAATCTCGATGTCTGCGTCACGCGTCACCCGGAACGCGTGACACTGGCTTATGTGCATACCGGGAAACAGCTTGCCGGCGTTGGCGACGATCAGGTCTTCGAGAAACACGTACCTCGTCTGTCCATCGCCGACCGGGACCAGCCGCGGAACGGCAGGCGGCAGCTTGATGCGCACGAAACGCGGTCCCGAATCCGTCGGGCGGCTCACTGCTTTTCCCGCCGCGCCGGCGTCATCGTCCGGGCCGACCATCAGACCCAGGTTGAGACTGAGACTCGACACGTACGGGAATGGATGGGCAGGGTCCACCGCCTGCGGTGTCAGGACCGGAAACACGTTCTCGATGAAGTACGCCGTGAGCGTAACGCGTTCCGCCGCGCTGAGCTGCGCCAGGGACGCCAGGCGAATGCCGTTCGCTTCGAGTCGCGGAACGATCTCGTGTCTCAGGCAAGCGGTCTGGTCCGCGAGCAACGGACGCAGGCGACGGCTGATCTCGCGCAGTTGTTCGTCCGGCATCATGCCGTCGAGCGAGGGATCGGCATCGTCCTCGTCGATCTCGTTCTTGAGCCCGGCCACCCGGATCATGAAGAATTCATCGAGGTTGCTCGAGAAAATCGCGATGAACTTCAGGCGTTCGAGCAACGGGTGCGTGTCATCATGCGCTTCCTCGAGCACACGCCGGTTGAACTCCAGCCAGCTCAGCTCCCGGTTGAAGAGCAGGTCGCGCCTGTGAAGGATGCTGGCCGGCAGGTCCACGTCATGCCCTCGTCGCAGTGAAACTCAGACGGTAGCCGAACACCTGCTCGAACAGGTCCCCGCGCTGCTGCGCGGATACGATCTCCTCCTCGCAGGTCGATTCACTGCGCAGTTCCAGCAGCAGGATCTGCCCATCGCGCGTGCAGCGTACTTCGCGAACGCGGCCGTCGTGACTTCGGTCGAGCGCGTTGGCGACGCGCAACAGCGCCGCCAGGCGGCAGACCGTGTTCCGATCCGCCTCTTCGAGTGCGGCGTAATCGGGATGGCGTTCTTTGGGCGGCGACCCGCGATGATAGCGCGCGACATTGGCGATGACCGCGCGCTCCTCCTCGGAGAACCCGGTCAGCTCGGAATGCTTGATCAGGTAGAGCGAGTGCTTGTGGTGCGACTCGTGGGCGATGTGATAGCCGGTGTCGTGCAGCAACGCCGCCGCCGAAAGCAGCAGGCGCTGGTGGCGCGTGAGACCGCACAGGGCGGCCAGACTGTCGAACATCTGCTCGGCCAGCTTCGCGACCTGAAGTGCGTGGGATTCTTCATAGCCGAAGCGGCGTCCGACCGCCCGCACTGCACGCAGGCGCTGATCCGCTTCGTCCGGCAGCGGAGGGCGCGACTCCGATTCGAACTCGCGCAGACGGTCGATGATCACACCTTCGCGCAGCGCCCAGTCGCAGGTGCGCAGGACCTTGATGCCGAGAGCTTGCATCACACCCTCGAGGATCTGGCCGCCCGCGATCACGATCTCCGCGCGCTCGGCGCTGATGCCGTGGAAACTCTTGCGCTCGCGGACATCCATCAGCGCGATGCGCTCGTTGAAACGTTCGAGCTGATCGATCGCGACTTCCGCGGCGACCGGCTGCGCGCCGGGCGTCCTGGCGCGTCCCAAATCGCGCATCTCCGCCGAACGCAGGGCCTCGCCGATCGCGAGGATGGTGCCCGAAGTTCCCGTCGTCTGCTGCCAGGTCGCATCGCACAGCTCGCGATGCGGCCGCTCCAGCGTGCCGCGAATGCGGACCTTGAGCGCACGCAATTCCCTGGGCTTTGGTGGATCGTACGCCAGGAACTCTTCGGTCAGGCCGACCGCGCCGAGCTTGACCGAGAAAAGAGACACGGGGACACCGTCGCGGACGAGCGAGATTTCGGTCGAACCGCCGCCGATGTCGATGTTCAACATGGACGCGCCGCCCGCGCCGCACCCATAGCAGACAGCCAGGCTGATCAGGCGCGCTTCTTCGATACCCGAAAGGATCTCCACGTGAACGCCGGTCTGGCGTGCCACGGTCGCGACAAACTCCGTTGCATTGTCGGCTTCGCGCACCGATGCCGTCGCGATCGCGACGACACGCTCGGCTCCGCACGATTCGGCCAGCGAGCGGAACCGCTTGACGCATTCGCAGGCACGCTCGATTGCGCTTGCCGAGAGATGGCCTTCGCGCAGCGTATTGTGCGCGAGCCGCACGGTCTCCTTCTCGCGCGCCAGAACGGCGAACGCATCGCTCGCCGTCGCATCGACGACGACGAGCTTGATGGAGTTCGATCCGATGTCTATCGCCGCAAGTTTCACCGCCGGCCGCGCCCTCTTCGCTTCTTTCGCCGCACGGCTGCCGTCATCGCTTGCGCACCCGGCGCAGGACTCGCGGCGGGAACCACGCCTGCAACCGCATGCCGCCCGGCTGCGGCGTTCCACAGAGCCAGGCCACGCCGCCTTTCTCGAGCACGAACCTCGTGGCCAGCCCGGGATCTCCGGCAACCAGCCAGGCACAGAGCTCACCGAGCCACGGTTCGTGGCCGACGATCGCGACGCGTTCTGCGTTGAGTCCGGCAAGTTCTTCGAGAAGCTGCGCAGAGGGAGCCTCGGCCAGCGACGGCGTCACTCGCGACTCACCGTCGAGAATGCCCGTGAGCAGCTCGGCGGTTGCGACTGCGCGCAACCAGGGACTGTGCAGCAGCAGGTCGGCGCGAATGTCGAGACGTTTGAGCCCACGTGCCGCCTTGGCAAAACGCCGGCGGCCGCGCGGGGTAAGAGCGCGTTGCTCGTCGGGGAGATCTTCGCGCCGCGGCTGTGCCGTTGCGTGACGGACCACGATCAGTTCCATGTTCGACATAACGCCTCCATTTCGGATTTCGTCGCGTTCCAGGTCCCGACGACGGCCATGCGCTGCCTGCGCAAGGCCGCATCCAGCCGCGTACGCAGCTCGCTGACGAGCGCCGGTTCCGGGAAGGAATCAAGCCACCTCACCAGCAGCGCGTTGTTGTTGAACTCACCGAACGTCTCCTGAAGTTCGGCCAGACGGCTGCACCTGTCTCCGGTCCATTCGATGGCAAATCGCAGCCGGCGCACCGAGCGCCGCAGCGCATGCAGGTGCGTATCGACGATAGCGTCGGGATCCAGGCGGGCGCCGCGACGCAGAACCTGCCTGAGAATGCGTGCAATCGACCGGCGAGCGGTCTTCGCGTCAAGATCCGGGAGCAGCGCGAGGGCATCGGCCAGTGCCGCGGTGCGCCTCGAGCCGGTCGCGGCAACAACGGCGTTCTGCTCCGCGCCGCGACGTTGCCGCAGCCACGCAGCGACCTCCACCGGCACGTCGCTCGCGGCCAGCACGTCGAGATCGCGTGCCGCACTCACGCTTGCCCGCAGCCATCGCAAGTCGTCGCGCAGCACCCGGAGATTTCCCAGAACGAGCCACGTGTCGAGGCGTCGGGACGCCACGCGGATCTGGTGAATTCCCTCGACGTCGCTGCCCTGCCGCGCGATGACGAGATGAGCGCGCAGGTGGACGATCCATCGCCCGGCTGAGATCATCGCGGCAACGTAACACAAGCCCGATCACGCTCCGACGAGAGCACTCCCCAATCGCGCTACAGGTTACGGCTGGATCATTCGCGTCATGCGGATCTGCGGGTTAACGGAAGCGTTTCCACGTTGACGCGACGGTAGCGCCGCGAGGCGACACCTTGCGCCGGTGGCACTACCGCACCATCTGCTCCGCGGCGACGTCGCTATCTGCGAGCGCACCAGTCGCGCGCAATAATTCGTATTGGACTTTGTTGGAGTCGGTGACCTTGGCCAGATATCCGAGAAGCGCGCGGGTCCAGTCCCGCTCGGCCTCGATGGTTTCCAGCACGGCCCCGACGCCGAACTCCTTGCGTTGCTGGCGCAGGTCCAGTGCCTGGCGCGCGTCGTGCAGCGATCGTTCGGCGACCGCGACCTGCTCCTGCAGGGATGCGACCCGTTCACGCCCGCTGACGACCTGCTCGGTAATCTCCTGCCGCGTCCTTTCGACTCTCAACGCGGCGCTACGCGCGCGGGCGCGGCTTTGCTCGATGCGTCCGGCGTCGAAGAGCCCGCCGGGCCCGATCCGCCAGCTCAGGCCCGCGTAATAGTCTTGCGAATCATCGAACTCGTGCGGACCGCCGTCACGGCCTCCGCCAAGTCCACCGGCGAAGATCTGCGCTCCGACGCTGGGAACGAGAGGCCCGTAGACGACTCCTTTGTGCTCTTCGCCGGCAGCGGCCAGCTCTGCCGCGCGCTGGCGCATCTCGGGCCGCGCCGACAACGCCGCGGCAACCATCGCTTCGATGGCGCCATCCGTGGAAACGAGCCCCAGCGGAAGCGGCGTGGGGTCGCGCGGAACCAGTTGCACGAGCGAGTCGAGGTTCATCACGAAGGCCAGTCGCGCCGCCGCCACCCGTTGCTGTTCCTGCGCGGAGCGAAGCGCGATCGTGTCGTCCTGTGCCTGCACTCGTGCGCGCAGCGCGTCGCCCTTGAACGCGATCCCGATCTCGACGGCCTGCTCCACTTCTTTCGCGTAGCCGGAAGAGATCCGCAGAGCCTCCTCGGCCGCGGCAATCGAGGCGTGCGCCCTGACCAGCTCGAAATACGCCGCGGCGGTGGCGACGATGCTGTCCTGCCGCTGCGCATCGAGGCCGGCGCCCGCCGCAGTGATCGTCTGCCGTGCCGCGAGCGACTTGAAGATCGCGTCCCCGACATCCGTCTGCACGACGATCGTCACGCCTGGCGCGTAGCTCTGCTTGTGAACGTCCTGGATGTCCCCGATGACGTCCTGGATCGCGTTGTCGTGACCGCGGTACGCGATGCCGGGCGAGACCGAGGGAAAGAAGCTTTCGATCGCCATCTTGTGCGATGCCGTCGCTTCGGCCAGCCGCTGCTCGGCCAGTTTGATGTCGAGGTTGCGTGCGCCGGCCAGCCTGAGCGCACTGGGCAGATCGATCGTGAGCGTATCCGCATCGCTGGCAGCGGTGGGCGTGCGTCGTGCGGCGGCAGGCGTTGCCTGCGCGGCGGGCGCGTTTGGCACGACATCCGGCACGTTCGCTGCAACGGCTGGCGCTCGCGCAACGGCGGGCGCGTTTTGGGCGGCGACAGGCGCTTGTGCGACGGCAGGAGATTGTCCCGCCCATGCCTGTGTCCAGAGCACGCACGCCAGCGACACGCCGCAGCCAATGCGCAGCGCAGCGACGCTCACTTGTTCGCCTCGGGCGCGACCGGCTGGCCGTCAGCGAGCGGCGCACTGCCGACAAGCACGAGCGGCGTCGTCGTATCCACGCCCTGCGTGCCGTCGGGAATTTCGACAAGGCCGGCGTCGGCGAACCCGGTCCTGACCGGAAGCTTCTTCGCCTTGCCTTCCACTACGGTGAACACCGACGCCCTGGCTTTCTCCCACATCACCGCGTCGGCGGGCACGACGAGCGCGTCGGCCTTGCGCTCGACGACCAGCCGGACGTGCGCGTACATCCCCGGACGCAGCAGCAAGTCGCCATTGGCGTACTCGATCTCGGTCAACATCGTTTTCGACGCGTCATCGAGAGTGTGCGCGTAGCGCGTGACCGAGCCGCTGAAGTCGCGGCCGGGCACACCGTCAACCGCAAAGACCGCCGGCACTCCGACCGCGATGAACCGGACTTCGGCCTCCGGCACCGGAACCTGCACGCGCACACGCGCAAGATCGGTCAGCGTGACGATCGCGGCATTCTGCGGTGCACCGCCGGTGGCGGCTGGAATGAACGCACCCGGATCCGCCCACCTGCGGGTGATGACGCCGGAGAACGGCGCGCTGATCGTCGCATAGCCGAGCAGCGTCTTGATCCGTTCGACGCTGGCGCGCGTGGTCGCCGCCCTCATGCGTGCTTCATCGACAGTCTTCGGCACCACCAGATCCGGCGCTTTGCGGTATGCCTGGCTGGTGCGCTGATAATCGATCTGCGCTTCTTCCATCTCGGCCGTGTCCCGTGCAAGGTCCGCGCTCAGCTCGGGCATTTCCAGCGTGGCAAGCACCGTTCCTTCGCGGACGGCGTCGCCCTTGTCGACGTTGATGCTCTTGAGATAGCCCGCGACCTTCGCGTACAGCACTGCCTCCTGGTACGGGCGCACGACGCCCGGAAGCGTGATGCTGCGCGTGATCTCACCGCGCCGGGCGTTCACCAGGTGGACGGTACGCGGCGGGGATACAGCCGCTTTGGTCGCCGGTTCGGCGCCGCAACCGGTCGCAACCGCCGCGCAAACCACCGCAATGGCTACGCGCATCACTGCTGGACGTTCAGTTCGTCTCATCGCATCTCCGGGTTTGCTCGAGTCCAGTCTTGCGAAGCGGGATCGTCCGGATCGAGCGACGAAGGACTGCGGCTCGCACGCGCCTGGACCAGTGCGAACACCGCCGGCAACACCGTCAGCGTCGCGATCGTGGCGGCGAGCAGACCGCCGGCGACCGCGCGGCCGAGCGCTGCGCTCTGCTCGCCCGCTTCGCCAAAACCGAGCGCCATCGGAGTCATCCCCGCGAGCATCGCAAAACTCGTCATCAGGATCGGTCGCAATCTGCCCGAAGCACCGTCGATCGCCGCCGCGGCGCAGTCGGCACCGGCAAGGCGCGCACGCTCGGCGAACGTCACCAGCAGGATCGCGTTGGCGACCGCAACACCGACTGCCATGATTGCGCCAATGGCCGACTGGATGTTGAGCGTGGTGCCGGTCAGCCACAGCATCAGCAGCACGCCGAGAAGCACCGCCGGCATCGTCGACAGCACCACCACCGACAGACGTACCGACTCGAAGTTCGCCGCCAGCATCAGGAAGATCACGATGATCGCGACGACGAGCCCCGAGCGGAATCCCGCGAGCAGTTCCTCGAGCGGCACGATCTGGCCGCGCAGTGCAACGCTGGTCCTGGCCGGTGCCGGACCGGCTTCGTCAATGGCGCTGCGAATCTGCGCTGCCACGCTTCCCAGATCGCTTCCGTGGATGTTCGCCGTCATCGAGACGACGCGCGCCATGTTGTAACGCTCGTACTGCCCCACCGCCGTGCCCGACGTGACACTCGCGAAGTTGCGCAACAGCACGGGCGAACCGGAGGCGGCGCTGACCGGAACGTTCTTCAGGTCTTCGAGCGACGTCGTCTTCGCACCCGGGATCTGGATCTGCAGGCTGTAGCTGACGCCGCTCTTCGGATCGGCCCAGTAGTTCGGCACCGTAAAGCGGCTCGAGGTGGTTGCTGCGACCAGCGATCTGGTGACGTCGGAAACCTTGACGCCCATCGTTCCCGCACGTTCGCGGTTGATGTCCACGTCAACGGTCGGATAGTCGAGATTCTGGACGAACTGCAGGTCCCGCAACGATGGAATCGCGCGCAGCTTCGCGAAGATCTTTTCGGCATGGTCGCGATCGACGGCGAGATCGGGACCTGCCACCGCGACTTCGATGGGAGTGTTCGACCCGAAACTCATCACGCGGCTGACGATGTCGCTCGGCTCGAACGAGATCCGCAGCTCGGGCAGTTCGCTCGCGAAGACGCCGCGAAGTTTTTCTTTCAACGCTTCGACACGCACGGCGGCGCCATGGCGCAGCTGCACCGCGAGCCAGCCTTCTTCGGGACCGCCGTTCCACAGGTAGATCAGATTGATGGGATAGTTGGGCGCGTGCACACCGACCAGTCCCATCGTCAGTTCGACGTTCTGCTCCCCGGCCTCGCGCTTGATCAGATCGAGCGCCTGCAGCGCGAGCTGTTCGGTGCGTTCCGCTTTGGTGCCGCTCGGGCCGCGGAAACGCAGCGCGAACTGTCCGGAATCGCTCTGCGGAAAAATCTCGACGCCGGTGCTGCGGCCAATCAGCCACAATCCCGCCCCCGCCGCCGCCAGGTAACCCGCGAGCAACAGCCAGCGGACACGAAGCACGCCGCGCAGCAGCGCTTCGTAGTTGCGGCGCAGGCGCGCAAAGAAGCGGTCTTCGTCGCTCGCGACTGCGTGCCCGCGCAGCAGCCAGACCGAAAGGATCGGCACCAGCGTACTCGAGAGCAGGAACGAGGCGATCATCGAAAAACCCACCGCGAGCGCGAGCGGAACGAACAGGGCCCTTGCCGCTCCCGTCATGAACAACGCCGGAGTGAACACCGCCAGCACACAGGCCATCGCCAGGAAACGCGGCAGCGCGGTCTCGGTCGTCGCGTCGCGCGCCGCGCGTGCCAGCGATTTTCCGCTGGCCAGATGCGCGTGGACGTTCTCGACCGCAACCGTCGCTTCATCGACGAGAATCCCGACCGCCAGCGCGAGCCCCCCCAGCGTCATCAGGTTGATGTTCTGTCCGGTCAGCCACAGTCCCAGCGACGCCGCCAGCAACGCGAGCGGGATGTTCGCAACGACGAGCAGCGCCGAGCGCCAGTCGCGCAGAAACACGAGCACCATCACGCCGGTCAGCAAAGCACCGAGCGCACCTTCGCGGATGAGATTGTCGATCGAACGCAGCACCACCGGGGTCTGGTCGAATTCGAAACTGACCCGCACATCCGCCGGCACCACGGCCTGGAACTTCGGCAGGTTGGTGCGTACGAGGTCCACCACGGTGAGCGTCGAGGCGTCGGCGCGCTTGGTGACGGGGATGTAGACCGTGCGATGCCCATTCACGAGAGCGTACGAAGTCGTGATGTCGGACGCATCCTCCACCGTCGCCACGTCGCGCAGGTACACCGCCGCGGCGGCAGTCGTTCGCAGCGGCACCGCCAGCAGGTCCTTGATGTTCTTCACCTGCGCGTTGACCGGGACGATCGGATAACTGTCGCCAAGACTCACGTTTCCCGACGGACTGATCGTGTTCGACTGCACGACCGCGGAGACGACGTCG